>Ga0194119_10008512_pt1 | contig 14059 bp, 15 predicted proteins | sample TA2MahC100mmetaG_FD_148620 | JGI IMG/M metagenome (GOLD analysis project Ga0194119, IMG submission 148620) | Freshwater microbial communities from Lake Tanganyika, Tanzania - TA2015018 Mahale Deep Cast 100m | ecosystem: Environmental > Aquatic > Freshwater > Lake | place: Tanzania: Lake... | reverse complement strand
CAATAAACGCAAATGTGGTGATCACTTTGGTTCGCGGATCGAGGCGATGAACCAGAGTGTTCTTGTAGGAGAGGGTATCCAGAACGCCCAAATTGAAATATTCTTTGTCAAAATTCATGATCGTCCTCAACCCTTCAGACCGGATGTTCCCTTTGAGGAATGGGCTTCTTTCTGATGATTTTAATACCGAAACCTATCAGGACAATAAAACTGACCATCATGACTGAACCAAGAATCCCAGAGACAGATGTGCCAGTCTCAACATTGGGCCATGCGTTCGCTTCACTGTCTGAAGTCTTCTGCTCTTTGAGATCCTCTTTCTTCTTGAAGGTATAATCAGGGAGAAAGGCTGTTCTTTCCTGTAAAGTTTTGAGTAGCATTGCTATGCCCGTCTCATGTTCAGGTAACTCGGTCTTCCCATAAACTCTTTCAATCGACCATTCCAAGCCATCAGGGTTGGAAGAAGCGAACCATGACACGATCCCACCGGTGATCATTGCAATAATCAGGAAGGTAAGCACGATCTTCTTTACCTTAATGTCCGGAGACAACGGCCTCAAATCGGTAATGCTTTTAAGGATCTCCGGTCTTGCTGCTTTTACGAAATTGATGACGCCAGCGGTGATAAAGCCTTCCACAACCCCTATAGCGAGATGGATGGGCTGCATCAGCAAAACGAATGTCCCAAATGGAAGTTCACTCCTCCCAGAAAGAAGTGTTTCCAGAACCACTGAAAAGGCGCCTAACTGAAGTCCCACAAATACGGCGAGGAGAGAAGCCATCAGGATCTTTTTTGAACTCATCCCTTTCTGAACAATCGGCTTGTAGATGAGTGGGTATCCGATGAAACAAGGATAGAAACCCAGGTTCCATATATTACATCCCAAAGCGAGCAGTCCTCCGTCTGCAAAGAAAAGAGCCTGTATCGTCAGGACCGATGCCATGACGATAAAGGCGGCATGGGGACCAAGAAGAATTGCAAGGATCATTCCTCCCCCAAGGTGTCCACTCGATCCGGTCCCCGGTATCGTAAAGTTGAGCATTTGCGCCGCGAAGATGAACGCTCCAATCACACCCATCATGGGAATCATCTTTTCATCGAGATTCTCTTTAATTTTTTTCGAGCAGTAAGCAATTGTTCCTAATGTTCCTGCCCAGACGGTTGCACCCACTGCCGGAGATAACAAAGCATCTGACATGTGCATGGTCATTCCTCCTTACATTAAGTAAAAAGCAATTTGCCCCCCTCTTCAAAGAGGGGCATAGGATGCTTGAAAGGTCATGGCTTGAAGAAAAATGTCACCCCAACTGTAAATCGAAAATCAGGGGCAGCCTTGTTCATCCCAATCTCCACCCCAGCATCTAAGATAAGCTTATCGCTTATTAAACAGTGTTGGATTCCCAAAAGGCCTGAGGTGGGATCATCGCGCTTGTGGCCATTGAAGTTATTCACTCCAAAGATTTCTCCTACCAGAGCCCATTGGTCTGTTAGGACAAACTGTCCTGCAGCAGAATAGTTGAATTCGTTTTTAACCCGATGTTCTCCGATAAAGGTATATCCAAAATTGGTGTAAGCTGCAATTTCTTGCTAAGATTCCATGCGAAGATGGTGTTGAGGTTAAAATCCGCCCTTCCTGACCCTAATCCCTTCGATTTACTTGCGGTAGGTGTGATTAGTGTGCCGGAAACGGCAAAAGACGGTATCCAATCCTTCTGGTCGAAAAAACGATATTTAACCTTCAACGGTGCATCACTCAATCCATTCACTTTTTTTCCTTCAACAGGATGGAGGAACAGGTACCCACTTCCAATACCTACATCCATTCTTTCGAACAGACCGTAAGTTAACGTTAAGGAAGGAAAGTATTCTTTGTCGTGATTGTCCTGACGGGTAAAATCAAAACCCCCCTCCACCTGAAATTTCCCCTTTTCCACGGTGCCGGCATCGTCTGTTGTAAGGGGCCGGGCAGCAAAAGCATTACTTGAAACAAGAAGAATGCACATCATGAGAACAACCATTTCCAATAAACCTTTCTTAATCGAATCCATAATCCCTCTTTTCTTTTTAATCATGCGGATCATTCATTGTAAATAAAAGGCCACGAAGGATTTCTTTCGCTTCTGCGAAAGTCTGGCCTTCGTGGCCTCAATTCATTTCAAATTTAAGATTTCAGATTTTTCAATTTGCAATTTGAAATCTGCAATCAAGTGATTATATTTCTTCCAAAACAATTCGGTGATCGAGAAGATTCATCTCCCTGATTCGAGCTTTGATTCTTCTCTGTTCTCCAAAGATATTCTGAAGATAGAGCTCCTCCTTTTCAGGGCGAAGAACGGAGATGTCCTCAAGGATCAACTCCTCCTTGCCTTCTTTCAGCAGGTATGCATTTGCTTCACACATGGTTCCTCCTACATAAAAAAACGTGACCGTGCCCGTGTCACATGCCCGTAATGACCATCGTTTCAGGATACAATAATCTCCTGAATACGTTTGATGAGCTGTTCGACGAGATGGGGCAGGGGTTCCTTCGAAATCCCGATAATTTCCGCTTCGGGCATCTTTAAGGGAATAAGATATTTCAGGGCAGAAGAGGAAGAAATGGCTTCTGCCATTTTCGGTGTCAATTCTCCCATCATTGAATTGGGAAGGACGATGGCGGTTGCCCCAACGATTATATCCACCTTCTTCACCGTCTGGACAATGGCATTTTCTCCGGTTGCTCCCTTATTGGCTCCTGCCTTGAGCATGGCTCCTGTGGCCATGGCATTCGTGCCCAAACCAAGGATCTCCACTTCTTCTCCGAAGGCTTCCCGGAGGCGTTTGATCACCAGACCTCCGATGCCCCCTCCTTGTCCATCAATGACTGCGATCAACTTTTTCTTTTCCATATTAAAGCAATAAAAAAGCCACTTCCGGCTCCTCCTTCTGGAGGCGCTTCACCTTCGTGGCTTAATTTTATATAAATGGAACGAGTCAATTTGTCAAACATTATTTGTTCCAATCTGGTTATATTTTCTAATTGAAGTATTTGAGGATGGCGTTGACGAGGCTTTTGGCTATTTTTTCCTGGAATTCGCTTTGGTTGAGGATGCGTTCATCCTCTTTGTTGGTGATATAGGCCACTTCAACCAGAACAGAAGGAATATCCGGAGCCCTTAATACGATGAAATTGGCCTGCCGGTAAGAAGAATATTTTAACGGGTGGATTTCCTTCATCTCGTCAAGAGTCAATTCGGCGAATCGGAAGCTCTCCTTCATCGAATTGTTCTGCATAAGGTCGAGTAGAATCTGGTTTAAATTAGGGTCTTTGCTGAGGGAGGCAGGCCTCAGGAAAGCCCCTCCCAGGATGTTGGACATATTCTCCTTATCGGCCAGGAGTTTGGCGGCTTGATCCGAAGCGCCGGAAAGGGAGAGACAGTAGACAGAGGACCCTCTGGCCTGAGGGTTAAAACTTCCATCGGCGTGCAGGCTGATGAAGAGGTCGGCATTATATTCCCGCGCTATCCTTACCCTCTGTTCGAGGGGAATAAAATAATCCCCTTTCCGTGTGAGAAAAGCCTTCACTTCTCTCTGTTGGTTGAGGAGATGAATCGCCTTTTCCCCCACCTTCAATACGATATCCTTCTCCAAAGTCTTGCGGGGTCCCACGGCCCCAGGATCTTCTCCGCCATGGCCGGGGTCGATAACGACGATCTTTGTGCCCTTCGATCTGACCTCTTTCTGTTTCTGCCTTTCTTCCTGATCCTTTTTCTCCTGTCCCACATCGATGAGATCAATGACAAGACGATGGGGTTTGCCAAGGTCGGGTTTCAGTGTGAAGATATTAGCCTGAAGAGGGGTTTTTTGGTGAAGCACCAGCCTTGCTTTTCCTTTTCCGAGATCGGTCAGGCTGATTTTTTGAAGATATTTATCTTTAAACTTGAGTTCCTTTTTTTTCGGCAGAGAGGTGATGCCGGTCAATTCGACCCGGCATTGCGGAGGGTTTTCCTGGGAGGAACTCTCATATTGGACCGGTTCTGTAAGGTCCAGAACCACCCGGGTGTGATCAGGGGCAGACCAGAACCGAATGTCGGTGATGGCTGCTCCGAAAACAGAAAGAGGAAAGTGAAGAATCAGGAAGATAGAAATGAGAAAGGGTTTGATTTTTAATGGAAAAAATACCATTTCCCCGCCTATCCCTTTTAATATAAGTCTATTCTTAACCGATCTTAAAGACCATGGCCGCTCCGGTGTCGCCTGCCGCGCATCCGGCCCACAGGCCATAGCCTCCACCGAGCAGGACGATCTCCTCGAGCAATTCAGCGATGAGCCTTCCTGCAGTCGGTCCCTGTGGATGGCCATAGATCATAGAATTTCCATAATTGTTCATCCAGTAGGGATCCATTCCCATCATTTTTGCCATATAGATGTCATTCACAACAAAGGGGCTGTGCGTTTTTACGGCCTTGAGGTCTTTTACGGTTAACCCCGCATCCCTGAGGGCCATTTCAGAAGCAGGGACAGGCGCTGCTGCCATATAACCCTTTTTTGCTCTCGCAAAACCGTAGGAAAGGATCTGTATCTCGATCTTCGAGTCCTCGCTCCACTCTTTTGCCTTTTCCCGTGTGGTGACAATAAACCCGCAATTTCCATCCGCAGGATGAGTCTGGGAGCCATAACTGAGAACGCCCCCTGGTTCGACCGGTGCTAGTTTGGCAAGGCCTTCGGCTGAGGTGGGGGTTATTCCCTCATCCACCTCGATGAGTTTTACCTCTTTTTTACCTACCTTCACTTCCACAGGGAACATATATCTCTTCTGAAACGCCCGGTCATTGGCCGTGGAGTCAAGATATTGCTGATACCTCCTCAGGGTGACTGCGTCACACTCCTCTTTAGTGACCCCGATGGTTTTAGCCACATTTTCAGCAGTCTGAATCATTTTGAATCCGGCCCATGGGTCTCTGTTAAAATTGTCCATCATCCAGTTTTCCGATTCAACCTCTCCACCAGGGCCGAGCGGGTTTGCCCAGACCGTATGAGGACCATTCGAACAGCGATCGGACAACAGGGCATAACCTGCCTGATAGGCTCCGAGTTCGATGTTCTGGGCGGCAAGATAGATGGCAGTCGTCGAAGTGGTGCATGCCTGATGGATCATGAGAGCCGGCACGTCCTTGGCGCCTTCGACAACCAGGGCGGCCGACCAGGTATGGCTATAAAACATGCGGTGCTGGGGAATGGTGGTACCGAAGTAGAGATAGTCGATAATGGTGGGATCCAGTTTTCTCTTTTTAAACCACCGGTTGGCAGTTGCCGCTCCCAGCGTAATGGCATTCTCATTGGCAAGGCTTCCTTGCCAGCGGCAGAATGGGGAAGAGTAATAACCCCGAAATGGAATATAAGATTTGTTTAATCGCGTCATAATGGTCTCCTCCTTTTATTGCGTGTCCGTGTCCGACATCCGTGTTCGTCATTCCTAATGCTGAAAAAACCAGTGGTCGTTCATCTATTTTGACAGACACGCGACACGGTCACGGTCACGTATTTTAATACTTATACCAGCCCCCTTTTGTTTTCCTTCCTAATTTTCCGGCACGGATCATTGACCTCAACAGGGTAGGGGTGGACCATTTGCTCTCCTTGTTCAATTCCTTGTAGAGGTATTCCGTCACATGAAGGGCAATATCAGTGCCCGTGAGGTCCATCAATTCGAATGGCCCCATAGGATAGTTGAGCCCAAGCTTGACCGCCTTATCGATGTCCTCAATCGAGGCAATTCCTTCCTCTGCCATACGGATGGCCTCCAGGAAATGGGGAATCATGAGGCGGTTGACAATAAATCCCGGGGTATCCTTCTTTACTTCGACGGGCTCTTTTCCCATCTTTCTGGACATCTCCATAACAACCCGGGTGGTCTCGTCATTGGTGTAATACCCTCTGATCACCTCCACCAGTTTCATGAGGGGAGCCGGATTGAAGAAATGCATCCCTGCCACCTTTTCGGGCCTTTTCGTGGCCATAGCAATCTCTGTCACGGACATCGAAGAGGTATTGGTCGTCAGGATGACATGCGGTCCGGTTAATTCATCGAGCGCTTTAAATACGCTCCTCTTCAACTCCAGGTCTTCAAAGATCGCTTCGATGACAAAATCGACGTCCCCTAAATCTTCCATCCGGGTCGTCCCTTTAATTCGGGAGAGAATCCCCTTCTTCTGTTCTTCGGTCATCTTTCCTTTTTCGACGGTTTTGGCAAGAAACTTATCGATGGTTTTAATGCCGTTCTCAACAAAACGGTCTTCGATGTCCCTCATCACCACCTGATAACCTGCCTGGGCTGCCACCTGAGCAATCCCATTCCCCATAGACCCCGCGCCCAATACGCCAATCTTCTTAATCTCCATAGATCCCTCCATCTTGACAAACTGAGATTCAAAATTAAAAATCACTCTTGCTGTTAAATATTTCACATAAATTATTATTACAATATCTTCTTGATGTCAAATTTTTTATGAGATTTCTGAAAAAATCCAGAAATCTCTGGTTCCATCCCTGCCTGCCGGTAGGCAGGGATGATGAAACGATTACACAGATTTTAAACTCACTGAAAATAAAGAGAAATCTGTTCAATCATTTTTTGAAATCCCTACCTGCGGTAGGCAGGGGTGTAATCAAGAGAGCGGAAAGTAGTTTTCCAATGCTCTCTTTCGAAAAAGCCTTGACAAATGAGGGTCGGTTAAGGTTAAATTTTACAAAATGTGTCCGGGAACCCTGCCTACCAGAAGCAGGCAGGTCACGTGTCTGTGTGGGGAATTCTTTTTTTAAAAACCTTCGAGCCTATTCTGCTCCACGGTCATGGAAAACAGACAAGGACACGATCAGGAGGAGGTGCCTATGGCAACATCCGTAACAGTACCGATGGTCGGCAAGATTATTTCTGTTTCAGTCAAGGCAGGGGATCAGGTCAAAGAGGATGATCAAGTCGCAGTGCTCGAAGCCATGAAGATGGAAATGCCCATTGTCGCTCCGATCACCGGGGTGATCAAAGAAGTGTGTGTGTCAGCCGGGCAGGAGGTAGAGGCAGAAACAACCATTGCCATTATTGCATGATGAAAGACACCTGAACTAAATTGGGTTTTCAGGGCTGAGGCTATTTTAAAATCTACCCTTTTTTAGATTTACCCTGTTAGAAATAATGCCACGCTGCTCTACAGTCCCGCCTATGACGGGATTACATTTCAGATTAATTCCGGTGAGATTTAATGCTCTGTTCGGTTTCGAGTCGTAACGACTGGAATTTCTAACGGGTTTACTTTTTCATCATCCCATATTATCTTTGAAGTAAGATTGTGGCCTCCCTATCTCTTTGGACCACCATAACATTGAGAGGTCTCTGAAAAACCTTCAAATCCTTAGCAGAGACCCCTGATTACACAGATTTTAAAAAATGATCAAACAGATTTTCTCGATTTTTAAAGCATTTATAATCCGTGTAATCGTTTCATCATCCGTGCCTACCGGCAGGCAGGGATGGAATCAGAGATTTCTGGACTTTTTCAGAAATCTGATTGACCGGCAAGTGCCCCGCAAGCCCCGCCTGATAGGCGGGGTCAAGGGGCACAATATAAATGATATTTCATCTCCGGGAAGCCCCGTCCTGTGGACGGGGAGCTTCAAATGGATGGACAAGATCGGAAGGGATCGCTGCGGTTTCGAGAGAGTGAAGGAAGAGTTTGATGATGAAGCGAATCGGTATCATTGCAAAACAGAATAAACCGGAGGCAGTGACCCTTACCGGACGGTTGGTGGAGTGGTTACAGCCAAAAGGGGTCGAAGTGTTTATTGAGGAGGGAATAGAAAAGTCCCTCAGACCAAACCTGAGGGCTCCCTTTTTAAATCCTGTTAAAAGGGAAGAGATTCCATCCAATGCGGAAATGATCATTGTCCTCGGCGGCGATGGAACGCTTCTCAGCGTGGCCCGACTCGTTGGAAGCCATGAGGTTCCCATCCTCGGAGTCAACCTGGGAGGGCTCGGTTTCTTGACGGAGATCACGCTCGAGGAACTGTATCGGGTGCTCGAACGGGTGATCCAGGGAGATTTTGTGACCGATGAAAGGGTGGTCTTTCATGCCGCCGTGATAAGGCGCGAAGAAAAACTGGCAGAATTTATTGTACTAAACGATGCGGTGATCAATAAAGGGGCCTTAGCCCGGATTATTGACCTTGAGACAACCATCAATGGGGAGTATTTAACGACCTTTAAATCGGATGGCTTGATCATTTCAACCCCCACCGGTTCGACCGCTTACAACCTTTCTGCCGGAGGCCCCATTGTCTATCCATCCCTGCACTGTATCATCATCACCCCCATCTGTCCCCATACCCTGACCAATCGTCCAATCATGATCCCCGACGATGTGGAGGTCCGAGCCATTCTGAAATCCAAACAACAGGAAGTCATTCTGACCCTAGATGGACAGCAGGGATTTGTCCTGGAATTCGATGATGTGGTCGAGGTGAAGAAAGCGGAGGGGAAAATCTTTCTGATCAAATCGCCCTACCGGCACTATTTTGAGGTTCTAAGAGAAAAACTGAAATGGGGTGAAAGATAATAACAGTTCGGAGTTAAGAGTTCGGAGACTTAATGATTTTAACTCCGAACTACGAACTCCGAACTCATTACTCATAAGTTATGTTACTCGAACTTCGGATCAGAAATTTTGCCATTATTGACGAGGTGAACCTCTCCTTCTCGAAGGGCTTCAATGTCATCACCGGAGAGACGGGGACGGGCAAATCGATCATTCTCAATGCGGTTCACCTCCTCATGGGGGATAGAGCGGGCGAGGAACTGATCCGCAGTTCTGAAGAAGAGGCAAGTGTCGAGGCGCTCTTCGACATCTCAAGCAATGAGGAGGTTAAAGAGAAGATCAAAGAGAAGTCCGCCAGAATCAATAGCTCTGGAGAGGAAGAGACCTGTCTGGTCAGACGGGCGATCTCCCGCTCAGGAAGGGGGAAGGCCTTCCTCAATGAGAATCTAACTACCCTCGGGACCCTTTCGGAGATGGGGGAGAAACTGCTCAGCATCTATGGACAGCACGAACACCAGTCTCTCCAGCGCGCTGAGACCCATCTGGACATCCTGGATGAGTTCGGCGGATTGGTCTATCTTCGAGAACAATATCGAGAGCATTTCGAGAGGGTTGTTTCTCTTTCCGGAGAGATAAAGAGGGTTCGGGACGAGAAGGAGAGGGGGACAAAGGAAAAGGAGCTGATGGTTTTCCAGTTGGGGGAGATTGAGGTTTCCCGCATTCAAATCGGAGAAGAGGAGGTCCTCAGAGAAGAGCGAAGGATTCTCAGCCATGCCAGGAAGTTAAGGGACTTTGTTAGCCTGTCCAATGAGTTGCTCTATGAAGGGGAAGGCTCTACTGTAGAGCGGATTCAGACGATCCTCCGCCAGGGAAATGAGATGGCGGCGATTGACCCATCCCTTTCCGAGATGATTAGAAGTCTAAAAACAACGTCGATCCAATTGGAGGAAATTGCTCTCAGCCTTAGAGGTTATTTGAGAAGGATCGAAGTTAACCCGATGAGGTTGGAGGAAGTTGAGAACAGGCTTGAAGAGATCGAGCGTCTGAAGAGGAAATATGGTCCAACTGTGGAGGAGGTGCTCCGTTTCAAGGGAAAGATTGAAGAGGCATTGAATCCATTGACCTCCAACGAAGAGAACCTTTCTCATCTGGAGGGTGTTCTGGGTTCCCTACAGGGAGAGATGATCGCCCTGGCGAGAAGACTTTCATGGGAGAGAAAGAGAGTGGCTTCTGAGTTGAAGAAGTCTGTAGAGAAAGAGTTGGGATCTCTGGGGATGAAAAAAACCACTTTTGAGATACGGATGGAGGATAACACTTTCTCTCCGAAAGGGATGGATCGGGTGGAGTTCCTCATCTCTCCCAATGTGGGAGAGGAGGTTAAGCCCCTTGCCAAAATCGCCTCCGGAGGGGAACTTTCGAGAATGATGTTAGCGATGAAGAAGATTCTGGCCAGGGTCGGAGGAAGACAGGTTTTGATCTTCGATGAGGTGGATTCAGGGATCGGTGGAGCCATTGCAGAGGTGGTGGGGAAAACATTGAAGGAACTTTCCAAACACCATCAGGTCGTCTGCGTGACCCATCTTCCGCAGATCGCCTGTTTTGCCGACACTCACCACAGTGTAAGAAAAGAGGTGAAAGGAAGACGAACAGTCACCGTAGTAGACCGGCTGGAGAAGGAATCCATCGTGGATGAGATTGCGAGAATGCTTGGGGGAGTAAAGGTGACCGAAAAGACACAAGCCCATGCGAAAGAGATGATTGAAAATGCCCAAAAATCGTAAATTCGAAGCACGAAATCCGAAATTCGAAACAGTATCGAATGACCAAAATCGAAAATTCAAAACAAACAGTCGCTAAAGTTTGGGTCATTGGAAAATTGTGATTTCGAATTTGTTTCGGATTGGTCCTAAGAGGACGCTTCGCCCGATATTCGAATTTCGAATTTAACAAGGGAGTTATTACATGATACGGAAAGCAAAACTGGCGGATGTGAAGGAGATCCAACAGTTGATCAACCAGTATTCCACCCGTGGGGATATTCTCCCCCGGTCCTTGATGGAACTGTACGATCACCTGCGTGACTTTTACGTATTTCTACAGAACCGCAAAGTCGTCGGCATCTGCGCCCTCCATGTCTGTTGGGAAGGACTGGGAGAGATACGCACCCTAGCTGTTCAGGAGAAGGCCCGAAAGAAAGGGATCGGTGTGAAACTGGTAAATGCCTGTTTGGAGGAGGCAAGGGACCTCGGCATGGAGCGAGTATTCGCTCTTACCTACCGGCCTGATTTTTTCGAGAAGTTAAAGTTCAAGGTCGTCGATAAGAGCGTTCTTCCCCATAAAATATGGGCGGACTGTCTCAAATGCGTCAAATTCCCGGATTGCGATGAAGTGGCCGTGTTGAAGGAGCTTTAGTTCGAGGTTCGTAGTTTTAAGTTCGGAGTTTTTAGATATATCTCCGAGCTACCTGCCTGTGCGTAGCCGCTTCGGCGAAGGCGGGCGAACTCATCACTCCGAACTATTCTTCTTCTTACAACAAAGTTCTCAATACGGTGTTCGCCTGGTGGTGGGCGGCGATCCCTACTCTTGGCTGAGATGGAATTATGTTTACAATAGCCACGGATGAACACACTGGACTAAAAAATTGGATTGTCCACAGGAGGGGTCCATGACTCGCTCCTAATGCCAAAAATCTTCCTGCGACAGCCTTGACTTAGCCTCACAAGCCTAGTGCCTGAACAGATGAGAAAAATTCTCCCTTCTCTTGTGGTCGATTTTTCTTGACATACTGCTTTCCTTTTTTTATATTCAACTTATCCTGAACCAAGTTTTTATCTACTCTACTATGTCTACTACTATCTATATCTACATGCGGGGCAGTTGTTAGGGAAAAAAGGGGAATCAAAGAATCATAAAATTACAGATAGGAGGAGAGAAAATATGGAAAAAAGAAGAATGAAGCATTTTGTCAGCTCCTTGTTCATCTTAGCAACCCTATTGATCTTTACTGCACCGGCAATGGCGCAAAAGGTGGAGATCCAGTTCTGGCATGGACTGGCACTGCCCTTGGGAGGAATTCTGGAAAAAATCGTTACTGATTTTAATGCCTCACAGAACCTCTATCAAGTTACTGCTACCTTCAAAGGGTCTTACCCGGATACGATGGTGGCTGCCATTGCGGCATTCCGGGCTGGCAATGCCCCCCACATTGTCCAGATGTTCGAAGTGGGCACAGCGACCATGATGGCGGCTCGGGAGGCCATCAAACCCCTTCACGAGCTTATGAGAGTGGCCAATGTTCCCTTTGATCCCAAGATCTATGTTCCGGCCGTTCGCGGCTATTACAGCCTCTCTGACGGTCGTATGATGTCCACGCCCTTCAATAGCTCAACGGCTGTCATGTTTTACAACAAGGATGCCTTCCGCAAAGCTGGCCTCGACCCAGAGAAACCACCCAGGACCTGGGCTGAAGTGCGTTCGTATGCCCAGAAGATTCGCGCTGCCAACGCCGCCAATATCGGCTTTACTGCCGCCTGGCCAACCTGGACCCAATTTGAGCAATTCAGTGCGATTCATGATACCCCTCTTGCGACAAAAGCGAATGGCATGGATGGGATGGATGCCGTCTTGATGATCAACAGTCCTCTGCACATTCGTCATGTTCAGACACTGATGGATATGCAGAAGGAAGGGTCTTTCAAATACGGCGGACGGGACTCCGCCGGAGATGCGCTCTTCCCCTCAGGTGAGGCGGCCATTATTCATGCCTCATCAGGACTGCGTGCCCGTATTTTACGGGAGGCAAAATTCGAATGGGGCGTTACCATGCTGCCCTACTATGAGGACGTAAAAGGTGCACCTAAAAACTCCATTATCGGAGGAGCCAGTTTCTGGACCATGACAGCTCCTAAGAGAACCCCGGAAGAGTATAAGGGGGTAGCGGAGTTCTACCGCTTCATCGGTCAACCGGACGTAGTGGCCAAATGGCATACGGAAACAGGGTTCCTGCCCATTACCTTTTCTGGTTACGATCGAGTGGTGGCTTCAGGTTATTATAAGCAGAACCCTGGAGCAGATCTTCCCTTTCGCCAGCTTACCCGCTCAGAGCCCACGGAGAATTCTCGCGGCTTGAGATTGGGGAATATGCCGGAAATACGCAACATCATCCAGGAAGAATTAGAAAAAGCCTTACAGGGACAGCAGTCCGCAGCTGAATCCATGGAAAATGCAGTTCGGCGAGGCAATGTCGTGCTGCGAAACTTTGAACGGATGAGCCGTCCCTGAGAAATCATTTCTACGCTGTGAATGAGGCTGTGGGCCCTGTCTTTGACGGGGCCCACATTTGTAAGGGATAGGGATGCAACGTCGCGTTATTTTTAATAACAGGCTCCTGCCATACGGTCTGCTTGCGCCACAGCTTTGTATCACCTTAATTTTTTTCTTCTGGCCGGCATTTCAGGCTGTTTATCAATCGGTATTTATTCAGGACCCTTTCGGACTGAGAACCCAGTTTGTCTGGTTTGAAAATTTTAAGGTTGTCTTATCTGATCCGTACTATCTGGGTTCCGTTCGGGTGACTTTCACCTTTGCCTTTGCTGTGACCTCCATCGCCATGTCGAGCGCCCTGTGGCTTGCGTTTATGGCAGATAAACATATACGGGGCGCAGGGGTTTACAAGACCCTTCTCATCTGGCCCTATGCCGTGGCTCCGGCTGTAGCCGCTGTGCTCTGGCTTTTCATCTTTCATCCCAACATTGGCCTTCTGGGACGCGCCTTGCGGGAGATGGGAATTCTCTGGGACTACAAACTCAATGGCACTCAAGCGTTACTTCTGGTCATTCTGGCCGCCTCCTGGAAACAGATCAGTTACAATTTTCTCTTCTTCCTGGCAGGGTTGCAATCCATTCCGAAATCGGTGTTAGAGGCGGCATCCATTGATGGGGCCAACTCCCGGAAACGTTTCTGGACGATTGTCTTTCCACTTCTTTCGCCAACCACCTTTTTTCTGCTCATGGTGAACATGGTCTACTCCTTCTTTGATACCTTCGGGATCATTCACGCCTTAACCGGAGGTGGACCTGGCAAGGCGACGGAGACACTCATCTACAAGGTCTATTCAGATGGCATCATCCATCTTGACTTAGGGGGGTCATCCGCCCAGTCGGTCATTCTGATGATGATCGTGATTGGACTGACAGCCATTCAGTTCCGTTACGTGGAAAAGAAAGTGCACTACTGATGAAAAGATCTGTACTTCCTGCCAACTGGCAGTCTCATTTCTTTCTGATCATTGGTGTGGCTGTTCTGGTCTTTCCAGTCTACGTGGCTTTGATCGGCTCCACCTGGGATTCAGCCACCATTGCCCGCGGGGACATGCCCCTTAAACCAGGGCCGAATGCGCTTGAGAACTATCTTCAGGCCTGGGGAAAGGGCTCCGGCCAAAGGGTCTGGGGGGTGCCGGTGGCGGTCATGATGTTGAACAGTCTGATCATGG
>Ga0194119_10008508_pt1 | contig 14066 bp, 11 predicted proteins | sample TA2MahC100mmetaG_FD_148620 | JGI IMG/M metagenome (GOLD analysis project Ga0194119, IMG submission 148620) | Freshwater microbial communities from Lake Tanganyika, Tanzania - TA2015018 Mahale Deep Cast 100m | ecosystem: Environmental > Aquatic > Freshwater > Lake | place: Tanzania: Lake... | reverse complement strand
AAGTTTTTAATAAAAAAATAATATTAGTTTTAAACTACTTAAAAATTTTAAAAGTATCTTAATTAATGAACGCGGTTAACAATTATACTACGCAAAACGAATTATTGCTAAATAATTTATTGGAATTTTATAATCAAAATGACAACTTAACTAAAATGTTAAAGATTATTACAGGCGAATCTAAAATATCTCTCAGAATTGTTGACTGGTTTGCTACGAATTATGCTAAGAAAAATTATACATTGTATGATATGGTGAATTCTTTCGGCGAAAATATTCGCTTCAAAGTTTATTTCGATTATAAGCTCAGACTCAAAGCATACAGCAAAAAAAGATTCGATCCATTTTGCCGCTGGGAAAGGATTAGCATTCCGTACAAGAACGGTACATGTATTGAAACTACCATCGGACAATTGAACTTTTTCAAATGGGCGCTTGAAAATAAGGTCATAGATTATATCGATCAAAATTATGATGTGATTGAAAAGGATATGAATAGTCGTAATAGTACCTCAAAGAGGAAGGAAGGTTTGACCGATAACGCGAAGACACGAAAGAAACGCGAAGAGTTGTCAATTTCCGCTACAAAAAGCATTAAGAAAGAAGAGGTTGAGATTGTTGTGAAGTTTCATTAAACGATTGCTTCCGCTTTATAAAAACGAAAACGATTGCTTTTGCTTTTAAAAGTAAAAACAATTATGTAAATAATGACTTAAAGACATAATTCATTATTTATATATAATGGAAATGGAGAGTATAAATATAGTCGAACTCATTGAAAACAACCCGATAACCAAGTTATCAAAAGATTATAATATGAAATTATTGACAAAAATTAAAGAAAATTTTACGGATTTTGAACAACAATTATTTTTATCAAGTTTTTACTGTTATCTTAATTATGATGCTAAAAAAGATTTTGTCATTGACTTAGATAATGTTTGGAAATGGATGGGGTTTAGTCAAAAGGATTCCGCAAAAAGAGTTCTTGACAAAAATTTTTGTATTGAAAATGATTATAAAATTTTTGCTCCACAACTTGGTGGAGCAAAAAAGGATACCAGAGGGGGTCATAATAAAGAAATAATTATGTTAAATATTTATACATTTAAAAAATTTTGTTTAAAAGCAGGAACAAAAAAAGCTGATGAAATTCACGAATATTATTTAAAAATGGAAGAATTAATTCAAGAAACGATAAACGAAGAGAATAATGAATTAAAATTACAATTGGAAGATAAAAGTAAACAATTAAACAATGTAGAAAAAGAAAAGGAAGAATTAAAAGAAAACACATTACTAGAACAATTTCCAGTCAATACACAGTGTATTTATATCGGTTTAATTGACAATAAAACTCTTGGAAAACCTAACAGTAAAATGTATAAAGAAACTGTAATTAAATTCGGTCAAAGCAATAACTTAAATGAAAGAGTGAAAACACATAAAAAAACCTATGAAAATTTTAGATTATATAATGCGTTTAAAGTGAAAAATAAGATTGAAATTGAAAATTGTATAAAAAAACACGCTACCTTAAAAAATCGTTTAAGAATTGTAACTATAGATGATATTGCGCACAGAGAATTGATTGCGTTAGATGAGGAAGAATTTACACTTGATAAAGTAGAACAATTAATAAAGGATATTATCAGGGAGAACGAATATAATATTGAGAATTACAATTTACTTTTGAAGAAAAATGACGAACTACAAAACGAAATTTATAAATTAAAAGATGAAATAAATGAACAAAACAAGTTATTGGAAAATAACAATAAAAAAATCCAGAAACTAGAGCATGATGTTACAGATGAAATCAAATCTAAAATAGCAAGTAATTATGCTATCTGTAAATACGGGTATTTTATATACGCTTATCAGTATGAAAATATGAGGTTTGTGTGTTCTATTACAAGGCAAAAAGATTATGATACAATTCTTAAAAGCCTTAAAGATTTATATCCTTCTGGTGAAATGATTTGTCAAGTAAAATGCTCTTATCCGTTAACTGAAAAAAATATGATGTTTATTTTGAAGCAAAATTGTGTATCACTCGGCCAAAATAAATTTGAGACTTCATCAGAAAATATCAAAAAAATATTAGATGTTTCCGTTAAATTAGAAGAGCTCTTAATCGAACAATCTAAAGACATTGATACATTATTAGATTTTTTATCAAATAATAAAATTAATTCATTTGATAATACATGTGACCCAGAAGTTCCTGTTGTAAGAAAGGCAAAACGCTCCATTGATAAAATAAATAAAGATACAGGTGAGGTTGTAGCGACATATGAAAGTATAGAAGCAGCTGGAAGATCGTGTGGACTTACCACAGGAACGGCAATCGGGTATTCGGTTAGAGAAAATAGGGTGTGTCAAGGATTTTTGTGGCGTTATTCCGGTGTATCAAAGGAAGAGCAATTTGCCGACCAACCTGTTATAAAAATTTGTTGTAAAAATGGAGAGAAATGTTTCTTCAAAAATATTGCGGATGCTGCGAAAGATGCAAATGTATCAGCACCCGCTTTAAGACGCAGAATCCTAACAGACGTCCATGTAAATAATAATCACTGGGTGTTTGATAAAACGGCTTCTCATTATAATTGAATTTACAATTTTTATTTTATGTTCCTTCCAATGTAAAATAAAAATACTTTTCTATATTTTTAATTATTACATATTAAGAATGGTTTAAAAATATGTAATAAAATATATTATATTAATTAATGGGAAATTCACAAACATCGACAATAAAAATAAATTATGAAGACGTCCAGTTTATAATTAACAATCCAGAAGGACATTTATTGATAAATACTCTCTCCAATTCGGAGCAAAATTGTTTAATATTAAAAACAATCAACATAAATAATGAAGAAAATATCATAAATAACTGTATTAAAAAGGGCGCAAAAGATATAAAAATAATAATATACGGGAAAAACAGTAATGATGAAAAATTATATAATAAATATAACCAGCTTACTTCTCTCGGTTTCCATAATGTATATATTTATCCAGGAGGATTATTTGAATGGTTAATGCTTCAAGACATTTATGGAGAGAAAGAATTTCCCACAACAAAAAAAGAATTAGACATTTTAAAATACAAACCAAATAAGGTGTTAAATGTACCGCTTCTCGAATACTAATAGGGTCGCCAAATATGGCCGGACAAATTATATATTTAAATTTGCTACTTAAAGACGGCGATACTACATTATGTAGGGGATTTCTTTAAATTGTCTGATTTTTCGCTGTTTTTTCTTCCCTACATATGAAGGGAAATTACGTGTTTTTGAAAAATGAAAAGTATTTTGAAAAATCAAAAATGGACAAAAATAAATGTCCAAAAATGTCTCGGCCAAAAAGTCCTGACTGACCGATTTTTTCAAAATTGATTTTAGATCTTTATGGTCTTAATTGTGATTATAAGAAAAAAAATTCAAATTGTATTTTTTTGAAAAAAAAACTTAAAAATAATTTCTATTGTCAATTTATGGGGACATTAAGGGACAAAAATGGGACATTTTTAAGCCAAAAACTAGAGTCAAAATATTATTGTAATTTATGTGACTATAGAACATGTAAAAAAAGTAATTATGATACACATATTTTATCCGATAAACATCTGATGGTTACATCTGGTTACAAAAAGGGACAACTTTCAGCCGAAATTCAGCCAAATACTGATAGTTTTCAAAACGATACCTTTGTATGCCATTGTGGTAAACAATATAAACACCGACAAGGTTTATGGAGACATAAAAAAACATGCGTACCTGAAGAACCAAAACTTACCGAAGACCATAATATCGAGCAAGAGAATGAAAAAGTTTCAAAAATAAGCAACAATGAGCCAACAGACAAGGACCTTATTATGCTTTTAATAAAAGAAAATGCCGAACTTAAAAGTATGATTATGAAGGTATTAGAAAATGGAACTCATAATACAACAAATAATGTAACAACTACAAATTCTCATAATAAAGCATTTAATCTAAATTTCTTCTTAAATGAGACCTGTAAGAATGCTATGAATATAACAGAGTTTATAGATTCCATAAAATTACAGCTGAGTGATCTCATGGAAGTTGGAGAGATTGGATATGTAGAAGGAATTTCAAAAATAATTGTGAAAAACTTGAATAACTTAGATGAAACGGTTAGACCTATTCATTGTACGGATAAGAAAAGAGAAACAATGTATGTAAAAGATGAAGGACAATGGTCTAAAGAAGATGACAATAAAACCAAGCTTAAAAGAGCAATCAATAAAGTAGTTGATAAAAATATAAGGTTATTACCACAATTTCGTGTGAAATATCCTGAATATAAAAATTCTGCCTCTAAAATATCCGACGTGCATGATAAACTTGTAATAGAAGTCATGGAAACGGATGATGATAAGAAAGAAAAAATTATAAAGAATATATCAAAAGCTACATGTATTAGTAAAAATGAATAATTTATAGTACTAGTACTTTATTTAAGAATTGTCGTCATCTGAATCATGGCTAAGTAAGTAATTTTCAACAGCTATATTAGCTAATTCATCAGCCCGTTTATTTTGATCTCTTAACACATGACAATATTCAATACTATCAAAATATTTCTCTAATTCTTTTGCTTTCTCATGTAATAGAATTAAATTGTCTGCGCGACATTTATATATCCCTTTCATTTGTCTAATGACAAGTAAACTATCTCCTTCCACTTTTAGATGTTTAATATTCAATAATTTAGCCTGTTGTAATCCTAATATTAGACCGAGATATTCAGCACGATTATTGGTGAAATTCTCTCCTACAAAGAAGTTGTCCGACCAAATTTCTTTATCAAAATGATATATAACTGCTCCTGCTCCACATAATCCTGGATTTCCTTTACTACATCCATCAAAATTCATTTTGAAATCATATTCAGGATATATTTTAAATAATTTGTTTGGCTCCTGAGATTTTTGAAAATATGTGGTAATTTTTGGCAGCATTTTTAGTTCTTTTATATAGTATTAAAATAATATCTTATACTAGTTTTCAATTTTTTATTTAAAATTTACTTAAATATATTTATATTAAGTAAGTATAAAGAATGCTAAATTTCTTGCTAATTTTATCATTGTTCGCAAGAATTGTGTTTGCGGATACTGAGTGTCCGATTGTGTCATCTGTAGGAGATAGACGAACAGGAAGTGATAAAAACAAACTTAGATTGGTCCAATATAATGTCGAGTGGTTATTTATTGACTACTATAGTCCAATGGATTGTCCTGGAAATGGCTGCACTTGGGTCAATCAAAGTGAGGCAGAAACACATATGGACTATGTTGCGAATGTTGTAAAGTACTTAAATCCAGATATCATAAATTTCTGTGAAGTCGAAGGATGTGATGAACTTAATATATTAAAAGGAAAATTAGACGATTCATATGTCCCGTACTTAAAAAAAGGCACTGATACCAGTACAGGTCAAAATGTTGGTATGTTAACACGTGTCGATCCTGTTGTAAATTTATATAGGACTGAAATAAAATATAATTACCCATTGCCTGGTTCTAAATGCGGGTATACTGGATCGGTTGGATCATCTGGAGTAAGTAAACATTACATAACTGAATTTAAATTTAACGGTTATAATATTGCGTTTATAGCAGCACATTTATTGGCAATACCAACGGACCCTATGAGATGTGCCGAGAGAGAAGCACAAGCATCCGTTTTACAAAATGTTATTTTTGGATATGTAAATAAGGGATATGAAGTGATTATGATTGGTGATTTTAATGATTATGATGCTGAAGTCTTAGATTTAAATAACAATAAACCAACCTCCAGAGTATTAGATATATTAAAAGGATATCAAGGTGATTTAGGTGGGCTTTATGAGCTACACAATTTAGCAGAAGAGCTCGTACAAAACGAAAGATATAGTGATTGGTGGGATTCGGATAGCAATTGTAACACATCATCTCAAAAAGATTTGTCAATGATCGATCATGTATTAGTTACTGATGCTATAAGAAAAAAAGTCGACAATGTTTTTATTTATCATGGATATGATGAATATTGCGGAAAATACAACTCAGACCATTATCCAGTGGTTATTGATTTTATAGTATAAACTTATGGTACTAAATTTATGGTATAAATATTATAATTTTCATTTTTATATAATATTTATATGAATTTTTGTCAGATTCAGCATCATTATTACTCATATATAAATTTCTCAATGGAATCAATCCATTCTTTAAGTATATTTTCATTTTTATAAATATCGTTATTTCCATCTAAAATAAGCTGTTCTTTACATACACATTCGGAAGAGGATTTATCTAACATATTGTCATGGTAATCGCCGCAAGATTTTAAATAATCAATTGGAATATTTTGTTCGCCATCTCTATGTCTAGTGGCGACTCTTTCATGACAGATTTTAGCATCAGTTTTTACATAAATAATTTTATCGACAGGAAATTCCTCCGCAAATGCGTTAAACCAATTCAAATAAATTTGGTAATTTACATGTTCGATTTTACCTGTATCGTACAACATTTTTGCGAAAACCATTTTATCAGTGAATAAACTTCGTTCTGTAATAATAATATACTTTTGTAATTTAAAATTGTTATCTTTTTCATCGTGTTTTTTAATTAATTTATCTTGCGAAGATTTGATTTCCTGAATTTTATCTTTTAATAATTTAAGTCTAGATATATATGCCATCATCTGAAATGAAAATGAATATTTATCTTGATCGGCATAAAACTTTTCAAGAATCGTGATACCATTTTCATCTTTAATTTTACTCCATTCATCAACTGGTTCTTTTAAAAATATGATAAATGTGTTTTCATTAAAATGACTTTTAAGATTGGCTAGTAAAGTAGACTTGCCAGAACCGATGTTACCTTCAATAGAAACAATTTGAATTTGGTGATTCATTTTATATATTATTTATATGTTATATTTATATCTATTTTTTTTTCAATTTTATTAAATATAAAAATGTTAAAATAAAAAATTGATTGGAACTGAAAAATATATATTAAATGAATATAAAGAGAACATATTATAATTAATAAGTAATTTAAATCGATTAAAATGGATTTGAAACAGCGTAAACTTAATAAGTCTGAGTGGGAATCTATTGAACGACCAGTTTCCCAAACAGAATTGGCTATTTTAAATCTTATCACGAAAGGTTATCATGATGTAAATATTAGAATAAATAATAATAATTCTATCTTTACATTTTTAAAGATAGAATTTTCAGAAAAAATGGAAGATTGTATTTATAATCGATATTTGCGTAAGAGAGCAGATGAAGTGGAGAACAGTTTGCTAGAAATTGACCCAACATATAAACCAATGAAAATTGACGCAAATATAAAACCTAATTCAAGTGACAGAGTTAGACTAGAAAGATTTGATGAAGAAACGATAAAAAATAATGATATTTACGAACATTTATTATTGAGTTACTTGGAAAAATTAATTGCGAATAAAAAAATAAATAATATTAAATTATTTCATTATTGTTATTACACGCTTTATAAATTTATTAGAAATAATATAATTCGTTTGAATAGACACATTAAAAATTTGACTAACATTGTTTTAGATAAATTTGCGGATGAAATAGATAAATTAATTGTTATCGAAAATGCTGTGGATTTTATTGAGAAGAACGACAGTTTATTGAAGTATAATGATTTAGTACTTTACGAGCATCAAAAGGAAATATTTGTTACAATCAGAACTTCAAGACCAAAATTGATATTATATATGGCCCCTACAGGAACCGGTAAGACAATGACCCCAATTGCGCTTTCAGAAGAAAAAAAAGTGATTTTCGTATGTGCTGCGAGACATGTTGGTTTAGCGTTAGCAAGAGCAGCCATTTCTGTTAACAAAAAGATTGCTTTTGCGTTTGGTTGTTCTAGTTCTGACGATATCAGGTTACATTATTTCGCAGCAAAAGAATTTACGAAGAATAAGCGAACAGGTGGAATTAAAAAAGTCGACAATACTGTTGGTGATAACGTACAGATCATTATATGTGATATTAGATCATATTTGCCAGCGATGTATTATATGTTAGCATTCTTTCCAGCTAAAGACATAATTACATACTGGGATGAGCCGACTATTACAATGGATTATGACGAACATGAGTTTCATAAGACAATTAGAAAAAACTGGAAAGAAAATGTAATCCCAACAGTTGTTCTATCTTCTGCTACTTTGCCAAAGGAAACAGAACTTACTGAAACAATTCCGGATTTCCTGAATAAATTTCCTGGAGCTGAAATCTGTAATATTGTAAGTCATGATTGTAAAAAATCGATTCCGATTGTAAATAAAGATGGCTATGTAGTATTACCACATTATCTGAGTAATAGTTATGATGAAATGTTGATGATTGCTAATCATTGTAAAAATTACTTGACTTTATTAAGATACTTTGATTTAAAAGAAGTTGTTGAATTTATCACATTTATAAACAGAAACAATTATGCGAATAATAGAATGCATATTGACAGACATTTTGAAGATTTAGATTCAATCAATATGAAAAATATTAAAATTTATTATGTCGAAATGTTGAGAAATATTCATGCTTCTAACTGGCCTATAATCTATGGTTATTTTGAAAAAAATCGCAGACCACGAATCTTGGAAAATACTGCTGTTGATACAAAAGGTAATAAAATACAAAAAATTCGCAGCTTAGGTCCTGGTATAAATACAAATTCGTCTAGTTCTTTATCAGGCGCACCACTTTCAAGACTTGCTTCCGAACAGATCACTAGTGCGAGTTCTAGGGTTGTTGAACCAGTACAACAAGGAACATCTGGGGTTTATGTCACAACTAAGGATTCTTATACATTAACGGATGGACCGACTATATTTATTTCAAATGATATTGAAAAAATAGCAAAATTCTGCGTCCAACAAGCAAATATCCCGAACTCTGTTATGGAGGATTTGATGAAGAAGATTGAATATAATAATATTATAAATACACAGATTGGTGAAATTGAAGAGGAATTGGAAGCTATTAAAGAGGGTATTGATGCTAAGGTAAAAAATTCAGTAAATAGTTTCCATGAAGGACAACGTGTTAGTGGTAGAAATAAGTCAAATAAAGACCCTAAAAAGTTAAGTAAAGATATTCCAGATGAATTACAAAATAAAGGTGCTTTAAATAAGATGACCGAAAAGATGAACGCATTAAGAGCAATGATTAAACGCGCGTGCTTAAATGATACATTTGTTCCGAATAAAAAAAATCATTTGGAAAAATGGGCGGCCGACGCAAATATTTCAAACGCATTTACAAGTTCCATTGACGAACAAGTTGTGTGCGATATTATGGCCCTAAATAAAGTTGATAATTTATGGAAGGTTCTTTTGATGATGGGAATTGGTGTGTTTATTAATCATGAAAATATTGCTTATACGGAAATTATGAAGAAACTTGCGGACGAACAGAAACTGTATATGATTATCGCATCAAGTGATTATATTTATGGAACAAATTATCAATTCTGTCATGGTTTCTTGAGTAAAGATTTGGATTTAACGCAAGAAAAAGTTATCCAAGCTATGGGTCGTATTGGTAGAAATAATATTCAGCAAACATATACTGTTAGATTTAGAGATGATTCGCAAATTGCTAAGTTATTTACAAGTGAAACAGAAAAACCGGAAGTTAGAAATATGAATAAGTTATTTAATAGTCGAAAGGTAATTTATGAAAATGGTGAATATGTGGAAGTCCCGGATGAAGATGACAACGAAGAATTAGATGAAGGAATTGATGAAGAGTTTGATCCTTATGATGGAAATGAAGAACACACAGAAACTGTTATGGAAAGAGATGAACTAGATGATGCTTAAATAAAAGAAATATTTTGAAAATTTCAATAAAAAATTTATAAATAATATTATATTTTTTATTGAATAGATAGTTTTGCTCCTATTTCCTTATAATAATAATTATTATATGGAATATTATTTTGTAATGCTTTTGCTAATGTTTTATCACTCATTTTTAGTTCTCTAATACAATCATATTTACATCCAAATTCTCTAATTAAATTATTATTCATATCATATTGACCTACGCCATTTTTATATAATTTTGGCTCTCCATATTTTTCTTCAAAATTTTGAATTAAATTTGGCTCGCATTTATCATATAGTGTATAGTAATTTCCATTAGTGACCGTACAATTTTTTACTGGATTATCTAAGGCTGATGAGTTTTGATATCCATTTAACTCGGCCGCTGTTTTTCTGTCTAGATATACATTCAATATTTCTGATTTATCTGCGTTTAATTTGGCGATATATCCTAAATTTTGGAGTTTGGTTTGTTTTGTTGGTTGGATTGAGTGAATGATATTTGGATCTAAATTTCTCTCAACTAATAACCAACGAAATCCACAATAAATAGTGTTTTCCTCAACAGCTTTTGATATGCTTGGTCTTTTGAGATTTTTATCTTCATTCATTGCTTCGGTCACCGATTCATATACTTTTACTAATTTTAATGTTTCTGGGTTAATTTTTTGTAATCGTGGACCCAAATGAGGCATTTGTTGATTAAAGCCGGTTACAACTTTGGTTTCTTGTGAGTTCAGTTTATTTAGAATAAGCTGGTTAGTTTTTTTAAGTTCAGTTATTTCACAAGATAAGCTAACAATTAGATGTTTTAATTCTGTTATTTCGTTGTTAGAGTTTGTTTGAATTACAGTTTGATTTGAATTTATTTTTTCTTTCAACAATTTATTTTCTAATAATAATTCATTAACTTTATATTTATAATTATCAATATTATCTTCAATAATTTTTAGTAACATTTTATATGTTAAATTAGTTCCAATTAATATCAATTCCTTTTCTGATTCATGCCCTTGTAAATTAAATACTCTATTTTGATTTATATCCTTATGAGCTAATAAAAAACGCTCAAAATTCCTTGATTTATCAACTTGAAAACAGTTTAATAATAAAATATTTTTGTGTTTTTGTTTGCATTCATTATAACGTCCTGTTATTCCATCTCTACTTTCACCAAGTTTAAGAATATATGTTCCGTCTTCATTAGTCTTTACTTTAATTAAGTATACTATGGAACCTATATTAGCATACTGTGTTAATAATAATTTTTCTTTTTCTAGTTCTTTTTCTTTTGTAATTTTTTCTTCCATTTCTTTATTTTTAATGTTTTCTAATAATTGGATTTCCATTTTTTGTTTTTCTAATTGTTTTTGTAAATCGTAAACTCCATTTAATCTAATTTCTTTAATCACTTCACAAACCCAATTTTGAAATTTTTCTGCGATTGGTTTTCTAGACTTAAATAGAACTTTATATAAACCTTTTTCTGTTAAAAATGTTACTTGTTGGGAACCACCAAGGGTGTCAATAGTATTGACGACCTTTTCGCTTTCATTAAAATGTTGAATATGAGCTCTTATATTACTCATTTCTAATACTTCACCAATATCATTAGCTCTAAATAATGGTTCTTCACATGTTCCTTTTATAACTATTTCTGTATGTAAACTATTACTATTAAATGCTTTAACTACTTCCATGGGTGTATATATATTTATTACACCCATTATTTAAGTAATTTTACATCAATAATATATTACATAATTTTTGCTCATGAAGGTTCAGGAGCAAAGTTTTAAAAGCCCGTCCATACTATGGAGATCCTTTGCTTTTGTTGTTACAAAAGCAACATTTATCATGTAACTAATTACATAAAATATAAATTGCTTCGCCGATTGGAGAAGCGATTTTGTTTTTTGCTTTTAATATTAAAAATCAATATAAGTATTTAAATTTTAATATTAAAATATATAAATAAAAACCACACGATATAAGGTGTTTAGTTGGAATATGCCAACCCCCCCATTCCACTCATAATTCTCAACACGTTATAGTTGGTAGCATAGACACGAACCTTAGCAGTCTTGGTTCCCTCAACAGTGGCGTTAGACAAGACCAATTGAAGTGTGGCATTATCAATTCTGGAGAAATTGCACGTGCCGCTTGGTTGGTGTTCCTCTGGACGAAGAGCAAAAGAGTAAACGTTAATACCTTCATCAGGGTTGCGAGTGTGAGCTTGGTATGGTTGAACCCAAGAGAAGTAAGTTCCTTCACGCTCAGAGAAGCGATCTTGGCCGTTCAATTGGAGCTTAGCAGTGACGACAGGATTCATACCCCAGCAGTGCATATCCAAAGAGGTTTCAGACAACACGAATGTACCGGCATCAGAAACACCAGAGTTCTCAAGGTGAGGAGAAGTTGTTCCGGATGAAAGAGCAGCAATTTCAGCAGCAGAAAGACCGGTTGTATTCAAAGGAACTTGTTCTCCACCAAGGTTGGCTTCATTATATGGATTGCCTGGTCCGTGCCAGTATCCAGTGAAACCAGGGAATTGAGCGGCTGGTTGGTAATCAAGAGCACCAGCATCTTGGAACAAACCACGAGCATCAATGTAGGCACGAGAGTCGGCAGCAAGACCAGCAGGTCCACCGAAAGCATGGATGGCGTTAGGAAGAGCATCAATGGCATCAGTGTAGTTGAAAGGTTGAGCACCAAGGACCTTGAATAGAAGAGCATCACATGTCAAGGAAGAGCAGTAGTCAACGTTTTGATCTGGTTGTACGACCCAGATAAGCTCCTTAACAGGGTGGTTGAAGTTCAACTTGATCTTGTTGGAAGAAGAACCAACAGACTCATCACCAGTGAATTGAAGTTGTGTAATCAAGTACTCGTGAGGGTTTTGGGCCATTCTTCTGCGCTCATCAGTATCCAAGAAGACATAGTCAACGTACAAAGAGGCAGCAACCAAAGATTGGTTGTAGGCGATGGTGGCAGGAACTGGGCGACCAACAGAGTATTGGCCGGGAGCACCAGTGTATGGTTGTGTGTTGCAGTTCAATGTGGTAACAGCCCACAAGCACTCATCAATAGGTCTGATATCAAGGTTAATCTTGACTTCGTGGTATTGAAGAGCAATCAAAGGAAGGGCAAGACCAGGGTTGCAGCAGAACCAGAATTGAAGAGGAACATACAATGTGGTTTCTGGAAGAGCGTTTCTTGGAGCACAAACTTGACGAGGAGCCAAGGAGTCACAAGGAGACTCAACATCAGAGAAAGAAGGATCAGTGATGAAGGTGAGTTGAGTGGTGTTACCAATCATCTTGAAGTAACCACGTTGTTGTTCGGAGGTCATTGTCAATTGGTTCCAGATGTGCATCCAGTCACCATATTGACGATCGATTCTTTGACCTCCAATTTCGACTTCAACTTGAGCGATCAATTGTTCGCCAGGGAAGTCTAACCAACGAGCATAAACACCTGTGTTTTGTCCGCTGGAATAGTTTCCGAGACCCATAAGTTGGTTGATCTCAGGAAGAGTAACTTGTAAATAAGTGCGGTAAGCAAGATCTCCGTTTCTGGAGATCACACATTGGACACGACGTCCGAAATCGGCTTGACCGTTGAATGTTTGTTCGATTGATTCGATGGCAAAGTTAGTATATCTACGATAAGTAACCTTCCAGAAAGTAATCTGAGGATTGCCTGTTAGGTACACATCTTGAGCACCATAAGCGACGAGTTGCATTAATCCACCTCCCATTTTATAATATGGCTAAAGAAAAAAAATTTTTGGAAATTAAATTAATTAATTAAATTACTTATTAATTAATTAATTTTTTGTAAAATTTTTACCTATGAAAAATTTTATTTAAGTCTAAATTTGCGTTCATAAATTTTAATAAATATCCATCTTCTAGTACCTCTTTTTTACCTTCATGTGTTTTCGAGAATATATACGACTCACCTCGCTTTTTAACAGACCAACCTTGCTCGATAGAATTATAAAGTAGAAGCATTTTTTGGAATTTTATTGCGTCAACTTTTAATTCTTCATTTTCTAAATCTTTGAATGAGTCAAGATTGATTTTAAATTCCATTAAATTAATTGTATAAAAGTTTAATTATCTTTAAACTTATTACTTGAAA
>Ga0194119_10008505_pt1 | contig 14067 bp, 16 predicted proteins | sample TA2MahC100mmetaG_FD_148620 | JGI IMG/M metagenome (GOLD analysis project Ga0194119, IMG submission 148620) | Freshwater microbial communities from Lake Tanganyika, Tanzania - TA2015018 Mahale Deep Cast 100m | ecosystem: Environmental > Aquatic > Freshwater > Lake | place: Tanzania: Lake... | reverse complement strand
GACTGGAGAACGGGTGAATGGTCGCCAGCACCCACTCCTCCGGAGCCAGCACCCACTCCTCCGGTGGGCGAAGTCGTGTCTTTGACCCCAGAAGAGGTCGCCAAGCTCCTTGAGGGCCAGACCCCAACCACTTCCACCGGGACCACCGGAGCCCCAGGTACGGGAAGTCCTACTCCCGGGATTAGTACACCAGACCTGTTCCCTACATCGCGACCAGTTGTCCCGCAATTCCCGATCACACCGCCCACCTATTTCGAGCCAATCGTTTACTCGTCCCAGCCATCCACCCCCACCCCGCGACCGGTGCGAGGAATCGACTACACACCGCTCAACCCCCTGCGAACCGTACCATTGCCGCAGCGGGCGACCGATAATTTTGTCCCAGAACCCTACAACACACCGAACTACATCCAGTACGATCCTGACGAGATCCTCGCCGCCGCCATGAGGGCCATCGGCAATCAGAGGATCCGCCAATCAATCGTGGATCAGGCGATGGAGAACAGGATGCTCGAAAGAATGAGAGGCTGATATGGCAACAAACACCGAAGAGATTCGCAGAAAACTAGAGGCTCAAGCCAGCCAGCGCGTCAACCCGCTGCTCAAAGGTCTCTCCATGCTCACCGGAGGATTGGCCGGCGAATTCACGGGCACCAACGAACAGATCCGTCAGCAGCGTCTGGCCAAGCGGGCATTGATGGAGGAGCAGATGTCCGCACTTCAGGAGGAGCGCATGATGGAGCGCATGAAGGCCCAGCAGGATGAGATGCTAAGACGGCAGCTTGAGGTGGAAGAGGCTAGACTCAAGGCTGGAACCGAACTCAAACGTCCGGAGATGGAAGGTTATCTTCGGTCCCGCTCCGGTATCGGCGGTCGCACCTACGAACTCGGCCAACCCGATATTGGAACTCTTTCCGAGATGTACTCGTTTGAGAAGGGCAAGGAAGAGCAGGAACAAGAGGCTGCGAAGAAGAAGGCTGGATACACGCAAATCAACATTCCTGGCTACGGGACGGTTGGAGGAACTCCAGATCAAATCGCCGTGATGGCTGAAAAGAATCCCGCTTTAAAGGCGTTTCTTTCAAAGCCTCCGTCTGAAGAGCTTCCATTTACAACCACTTGGGACAGGGATTCATTGACCGGACAAATGAATCCAACGGTTCGATTCACAAAACCAGTTCCATTTGCACAGCAAAAGGCGCTGGTTGACCAGTTTTTTGGAAACGAACAATCTCCATTTGCAAACCCTCCTGCTCCCGGGACTACGGGAAAAGACAAGGAAGAGAAACCGACTGACATTCCCGGCTACCGGGTCAGGATGAAGTGATATGCCAATCTACGAGGTCACTCAGGAAGAAACCGGAGTAACTCTTGAGCTGGAAGGCGACAGGCCCCCGACAAAAGACGATGTCGTGCGGGCCTTCGCTTTTGCAGGCAAGCAGAAGTATCCGGAAGCACCCGTTCTCCAAGCACCGCCAAGCCTGTTTGAGAGGGCCAAGGCTGTTGCTCCTTCATTGGTTCGCGTTGCCGCTCCTCTCGCAACAGGTCTTCCGATGCCGCAAGACATCGCAACGGTTGGAAGAACCATCCAGCAACTTACTGGTAGTGAGCCAAAGATGGGAATGCTTGAGGGAGCTTCTCGGATCGACAAAGAAGGCCCTCTTGCAATCCTGTCTGCTTCACCAGAAATGCGCGAAAGAGGAGCGCAAATCGGTCGCCGTCTCGGTGAAACGGTCAGCGAATACACGCCGATCCCAGAATACATCACTCGACCTGCTGGCGAGGTTGCTGGCCAAGTAGCCACCGATCTATTGTCCCCCATGAACCTGATGACTCTCGGAGTCGCAGGTGCTGCAAGACAAGCTGCCAAGATCCCGAGTTCGGTTACTGCTGCCGCTGAATCGTTCGCTGAAGCTACCGCGCCATCCGCTGCTCGCGCTGCCCAAATCGCTGATCTTCGTGCCGCTGCAAGAGCTACCGAAGTTCCCAAGATCATTGAGACCGGACTTCCCGCAGCTTTCGCCCCAGAAGTCACTCGCGGTGCCGCCGAATCTACGGGTGTTGCGTTGCAGACCATTGCGGATCCTCAAGCCACTCCAGAGCAAAAGCTCAAAGCGTCGTTTGAAGCTGCCATCGGAACCCTGTTCTCCGCCGGTCTTGGCGCACAGGTGGCCCGCTCGTTTGGAATGCGCGGCAAAGGCGTTACACAAGCCGATGTCCTTGAGAACCTAGCTTCTCGAAAGCAGACGGTCGGTGAAGCTGTTGGCCAAGTTAGCGGACTGATCGATCAAATGGATCGGATCGTCCCTGTCGGTGATCTCAAGGCTCAGTTCCGTGAGTTGATCGCCGGCATGAATCCGGACGAGCCATTTGTCTACCGTCCGGAACCCATCGGAGAAGGCCCGCGCACCACCGCCGAAGGTGGCCGACTTCCTCTGCGAGAGATCGTCGAGCCAGAAGCACCGGAGACGCTCAGAACCCAAGAACAGATCCTTGCCGAGCGTCTCCGCGCCCGTGACGAACGCATTGCTGCACAGGAACAGGCTGCTCTGGAGCGCGAAGCTGCAAAAGCCGGAACACCGCTTCGCACGGCAGAGGAGGTCCAAGCTCAACGCGCCACCGAAAGACAAGCCCAGCGGGAGCGGTCGGCTGCAATTCGCGAAGCCATTGGCCGGCGGGAGTTCACGGTTGCCGATCTCATTCGCGAGGAACCGGTTGCAGAAGTTCCTGCTGAACCTGCTCGCGCACCCATCATCACACCGGAACTGACCGTTGAACGAGCCGCGACCCGCGAAGGCGGAATGCTTCCTCCTCGTGAAACTGAGGTTGCTCCTGCCCCAGAAGGAACAGCACTTCGATCTGCCGAAGATCTTCTTGCCGAGCGCCTGCGGCTTCGCGACGAACGCATCGCTGCGGAACAAGAAGCCGCCGCTCGCACATCCACTCCTCTGGAAACTGTCGAGCAGAAGCTCTCCCGCGCCCTTGCCGCACGGGACAAGAGGCTCGCCGCAGAAGCCGTTGCCGATGCTCTTGAATCCGGTGCTGCTCAAGGAGAACCGGTCAGGGTCACCCGCAAGAAGGTCGAAGAAGCCGTTGGTATTGGTCGCAAGGAAGCTGGCCAAGCCGTTGCCGAGCGCACGATCTTCAACGAGGTGTGGGAGAAGGCGTTGCAGGAGACTCAAGGAAAGTTTCGCCAGAAGGCCGAAGGCGTTGCCGAGAAACTTGAAGGTCTCCGCACCCAGGTCGAACCCGGACTAGGAGCCAATCCGTTCCCGCAACTCATGGGTGCCGCATGGAACGGTGCGCTCACCGTTGCTCAAGGCATCATCCGAGCCGGCGGAACGATTGCAGACGCCGTTGCTGCCGGTCTCCGTTACGCCCGTGAGAACTTCAAGGACAAGTTCGACGAGACAGAGTTCTCCAATCAACTGATCCAGACGATTCGTAGGCCATCAGCCGTGCAGGTTCCTCCTAAGATGGAACCCCGCGCATTCGCTGAACGTGTCGCTGCCGCACCCGGTGTTCCGCCCGTGATCCGCGAGGCTGTGGCCCAATCTCCTCGCGCTTCGTATCTGCCACAAAACGTCGAACAGGTTGTCGATCAGCTATCCGTCGCAACCACCGAACAGCTCAACGCCGATCTCGGAAACGCTAAGTCCAATACCCGTGTTGCGTCCGGAATGGAGCTGTTCAATCGGCTCATCAATGATAAACGCCTGAATGAGGCGGCCAACCTGTCTCTTCAATTGTCTGAGAGTGGAACCACTTGGGGTCAACTCATCAACCAGTTCAAGCTCCTCAAGTCGGCGTCCCGGGAAGGCGTGATTCAACTGGTCACCAAATCGATGGCCAAGCAAGGGAAGACGCCGACCCCGCAGCAACTCGCCAAGATCGGTGACGCAATGGATCAGTATCGCGGGGCGGTCGATGCAGTTCGTCGCGCCGAGTTGCGGATGAAGGATGCTGCCAACAAAGGCGATCTTCGTGGGGAAAGAATCGCCGCCGGTCTCGCAGACATGGCAGATGCACTTCGGGGGGAAGCCGATGTCGCCCTCAACGAGCAGATTGCAAGAGTCAACCCTTCAACCAGAATGGATCTGTTCCTTTCAATGGTTCAAGGGTCCGTCATGGCTCCGATTTCAATCGTCAAAAACGTCTTTGGAAACATCGCCAACGTGCCATTGCGAGAGATGGCCGACATGACGGCGGCGGGTATCGACGCCGCGCTCTTCGGTGGCAAAAACAATTCCTACGACATTAGGTCTCGGACCCTGAAACGGATTGAAGCATTTGGGAAATCATTGCCGGCGGCTAAACGCATCATTCTCAAAGGTTCCAATGCGAACCCATACGAACTCGGAACAGACATCGGAAACCCACTCAACTTCCAGCGGGCTTGGCGAAATCTCTTCGACGCAATGTCCGGTGAGTACCAGAACGCTCCGGTCATTCGCAATGTTGTCGAGGCTACTGTCGGCGTTATTCCCGACATCATGCTGCGACTCACGCAGGCTACGGACGTTCCATTCCGTCAGGCTGAACGAGCCAGAATTGTATCGGAACTCGGAAAGATGCGAGGCTTGTCCGATGCCCAAATTCGTGTGGCGACCCGCAATCCCAAGCTGATGCTCATTTCGGATAAAGCGAAGGCGGCTGGCCAGCGAGGCTTCACCGCTGATGACCTTGGGCTCATCGAGTTTGAATCAGCCCGAGCCGTCTTCCAGCAGGACAACGTCGCAACCGAAGGTGTTGCTGGAGTCAATCGATTTATCCGACAAAAAGGCGGACCTGTTTTTTATCTTCTGTATCGTTTGATGTCTCTCTTCCAGAAGACTCCCATCAACGTGGCAGCAGAAGCCCTGCAATTCACGCCGGCTGGGGTTGTTCGTAATTGGATCGATATGAGTCCTAGAGAACGCAGGACTGCAACCGGAAGACTCATCGTAGGGTCAATCGTTGGTGGAGCATACTACTATCTCTACGACAAGGGTGTCGTCACCCCCAACCTCGACACACCGGGTGAGACCAACAAAGCCCGTGAGCTGGCCAAGGCTGGTGGCGTCATGCCTCCAGGAACACTCAACACCACCGGGTTGAGAAGGTTGCTTAGAGGTGAAGACCCATCGTTCCGCCCGGGCGATGAGGTAAAAGACCTGTCCGCTCTGGGAACACATGGCGCAATCGGGCTGATGATAGGAACTACTCGACGTATTCAAGAGCGTTCACGCACCAGCGATCCGGATTTCCTGTCGTTGGGTAAAGGTGCTGCGCTTTCGGGTGTCAACTTCGTGATGGAACAGCAGTTTCTCAAGGGCGTAAGCGACTTCATCAAGCTGATGTCGCAGGAATCGGTCACATCCTTGGACCGTTTCGTCAAAAACCTGTCTGTCACGGCAGCTTCACCGCTCGCACCCAACATTCTAGGAGCCGCCCGGCGGGCTGAACGCGAATACCTACCAGCCATTGGTGGCGAAGGCTTCATCAAGGATGCCGTCAACGAGCTGAACCAACGCTACGCTGCCCTTGGTCTTGCACTCCCTGGTGTAAAAGATCCGAATGCCATGCCGGTGCGCCGGGATCTATGGGGAGATGCGGTGGAGCAGACACCCAAGGGCGAAAATCCTTGGACCTACAACTTCTTCGATGCTTGGAAGAGCCGATCCATTGAAGCTGATCCGCTCAACGCTTCGATCTACCGCCTGTGGCGCAGGACTGCGGACAATCAGGCCATCCCATCGGTGCCAAATCCGGTGATGACCTACTACAACCGCACGTTTGAGCGCATGAATGCAGAGCAGTTCGACCGGTACTCCCAACTGGTCGGGTTCTACCGACGAGGATTGGCGGAACGAGTCTTTGCAAGTGGCCAGTACCAGCAAAGCGGAGACGAAGTCAAACTCAAGCTCCTGCAACGCGCCTATGATCGTGGTCTCGCCGTCGGAAAGTTCGTTTTCCTTCGGGAACTCGCCCAATCCGGCCAGTCCCTGACCCCGCTGGCACCGCGACGGGGCTTCCAAGAACAGTCCGAGCAAGAATAATTCTAAATTCTTCTGGACAAGGGCGGGGTTGCCGCTAGGGTGGGGGGCGTGAGGGAGCGATCAATGCTCCGCTCACCAAAGGAAACATGAACCTACCACCCCCCACCGCAGTATCAACGCAACCCCCATCGGTCGGCATGTACGACCACCTCACCGACCCACTCACCGCCATCGAGAAGATGGGTGAGTGGATCGCCTCATCCGGCATGCTCGGATGCACCAAGGTCGAACAGGGCAAACTCATCGCGTGGCAATGCGCCGCCGAACGCAAGACCCCGTTCGACTTCAAACGCGAGTACCACATCATCAACGGCTCCTTGAGCATGCGTTCCGACGCCATGCTCGCCGGTTACCGCGCTCGCGGCGGCAAGGTCTTCTGGAAGCAGTTCGATTCCAAAGCGGCTGTCGCTGTCTGGAAGTACGACGGCAACGAGTGCGAGATCGGATTCACCGAGTCCGACGCCAAGATCGCCGGACTCCTGCCAGCCAAACCCGGTTCCGGGTGGGCCAAGGATCCGTCCGCCATGCTCCGCGCCCGCTGCATCAGCAAGGCCATCCGCATGCTGGCACCCGAAGTGGTCGCCGGCATCTACACCCCAGAGGAAACGGAAGACTTCACCCCCGCTCCCTCTGAGGTCGCCGTCACCCCGTCCCCATCATTCGACCTCGTCACCAAGCTGGAGGCTCTCTTCGAGTCCCGCGAGATAGAGGTCAATGCACTCCTCATCAAGGCTGGCCGACTCAAAGACGGTCAGACCTTCCGCGACCTCGATGATGTCACCGCTGCGCGCTACATCAAGAAGCCGGACCTCATCCTCTCCAAGCTGGTCACCGTTGAGCCCCCCATCGCCACGGAGGTGTCCAATGCCTGAGATCATCCACGACCTGCCGGCCTCGCAGTATCACGGACGCAAGGCCCTTTCCAAGTCCGGCCTCGACCAGTTCCGCAGGAGCCCCGCCCACTTCCGCGCATGGCAGGACGGAACCTCCGAACCGGAGGTCACCCCAGCCATGGAGTACGGGACTGCCGCCCACATGGCCGTCCTTGAGCCGGAACTGTTCTACAAGCGGTACAAGCCCTTAACCAGCGACCGTCGTTCCAAGGAGGGCAGGGCCGAGTACCAAGGCATCGTGGACAGGGGGCTCACCCCGCTGGCCATCGAGACATGGGACTCACTCGTCTACCTCGCCACCAGCGTCCACGCCCATGCGGCCGCTGCGTCCGCTCTCAATTCATGCACCAGTTTCGAGGTCTCGTACTTCGACACCTGGAACAACATCGCCGTGAAGGCCCGCATCGACGGTCTCTCTCGGGACGCCATCATCGATCTCAAGACCACCCAAGACGCCTCACCGCAGGCGTTCGGCAAGTCGGTCGCTCAGTTCCGCTACCATGTCCAAGCCGCATGGTATCAGCGCATCACCGGCATCGACCGCTTCATCTTCATCGCCGTCGAGAAGGAGGCCCCGTTCGGTGTCGCCTGCTACGAACTGGATCAGCAGGCCATCGATCTCGGCAACGAGATCATCGACTCGCAACTCTCGCTCTTCAAGGAGTGCGAAACCCTCAACTCATGGCCGTGCTACGCATCGACCGTGCAGTCTCTCTCGCTGCCTGCGTGGGCAGCTCGTCAGGATCCCCAACAGTAACAACTAACAACGAAAGTAACATACATGAAGTTCACAGTTGATCGCAGCCAAGCCGAAGTGAAGCCCTTCCCGAGTCCCGGCGAATACACCGTCGTCGTCTCGTCCGCCAAGGACGATGGCCTCGACAAGAACGGCAATGCCGTCGTCACCCTCAAGTACAAGGGTTCCGCTGGCGAGATCGTCAGCGACCGCTTCGCCCTCAAGGAGACCCTGATGTGGCGTGTCCAGTCCCTCATCAGCGCCACCGAAGCCAACATCGATGATGGCAAGGAGTTCGACTTCTCTGTCAGCGGAGCCTTCCATGGCTTCCTCGCAGGATTCGTCGGCCTCTCCATGGTCATCGTCCTCGAAGAGGAGAAGTACACCGACAAGAACGGGGCAGAGCAGACCACGCTCCGTGTTCGTCGCATGAAGAAGGTGCCGGCCGACAACGACACCATCTGATCATCAAACAAAAGCCCCCGGAGGTATCAGCCTCCGGGGGTGAAACATGAATAAGTCCCTATCAGCGCATAACGCAACGAATCGTCATGCAAGACCAAGATCAATCCGGATCCGCAGGAAAGCAAGCCTTTCTCCTCCGACCCTACCAGCAGCGAGCCGTCGAGTGGGCCATGAGGGATGGTGGGATCATCATCGCCCCCGCCGGATGCGGAAAGACCCTCATCGCTGCTTCAATCATCAAACACTTTTCGTCCCTTTTACCTGGTTCACGCTTTGGATGGCTCGCTCCTACCCGCGAGACCTGCCAGCAGGCAATCGCTGCGCTGGAATCGGTCGGAGTCAGCCCCGACTTGGTCGAGGTCCGTTGCCCCCATGAGTCGGTCGATTTCTTCACAAAGGCCGTCATCATCGTCGATGAGGCCAAACACGCTCCTGCTGAATCATGGCGGCGGATCATTCAGTCCTGTCCCGGCAGACGCTTCGGATTCGACGCCACTCCTTGGTGTGACGATGCCGAGCGAAACACGATCCTGCGAAACCTCTTCTTCAACAACGTCTACGAGATCACAAGGGATGATATCGCCGGTGTGCTGGCTCATGCCACAGTCTATCTCTCTTCAGCCTCAGACTTTGCGATCCAGCATAAGATCGACGATCACATCGAGAGGCTGTTTATGGATCGCAAACGCTACATGCGGATCCGTGCGGCCGAACTCAGAGCCATGTGCGCTTGGGAAGCGATCACCGACATCGGCATCTGCCAGAACCAAAGAAGGAATGACGCCGCGATCATGTTTGCCACCTGCGGCAACAGCCACTCACCCACCCTCGTCCTCGTCCCCAGAGTGAGCCTTGGAGAGACCTACGCGATCCGGATCAAGGGTTCCATCCTCGTCCACTCCAAGATACCAAAGAAGGCACGGCGAGAAGCCATGGAGGAGTTCCGTGCCGGCAACATCAGGACCATGATCGCCACCTCGCTGGCCGACGAGGGATTGGACCTGCCCAACGTCGAGACCCTTGTGATGGTCTCCGGAGGCAGAAGCCCCCAGAAAACCATCCAGCGGGCCAGCAGGGCGCTGCGCCGGGCACCGGGCAAGAACGAAGCCTTCATCCACGACTTCAAGGATGTGTTCCATCCGCTCGCCCAGGCGCATGCGAAGAAGCGGCTCAAGTGCTACCAGCAACTCGGATGCGCCATCGCATGAGTACCGCATGCACCATCATCGCCATCGCACTCATGCTCCCGGTCTGCACCTTGATCGGTGTCTGGGTAGGTCACAAGCTCACCATCAAGTCACAACCAACCAATGAACAAGTTACGCGCAGATGATGTAAGAGATAGCATGCCGCTTTTCCGAAGCGGATGTGGCGGTTCAATTCCGACCTCTGCGCTCCAACTTACTATTGCCAAATGCAACGTGCATCGTGCAATCGAACTGAACAAAATATGGCATTCACGCCTGCCGAATGTGGACTGGTCGAATGTTGTGCGAGCAAGCCCATCAGTATGCTTCGTTGCTGAATACAACGAGGTAGCCTACGCCACCGCAATCTGGTCTGCTCCCTGCGCCCGTCTGTTGAATGGTCGCAACTGGTTGGAACTTCGACGACTAGCCATCGCCAACGATGCACCCAAAAACACGGCCACACGGATGCTCAAGGTCATGCGCCTAATGATAGTCCGAGAACTTCCGCAGATCGTAAATCTTATCAGCTATCAAGATACGGAGGTCCATACAGGAACCATTTACAAGGCGGCTGGATGGCTGCCTACTCACAAAACGAAAGTTGAGGACATACGATGGGGAAAAGGCGGCAGAGCCAGAAATGCTATCGTAGCGACCGGAGAAAAAATCAGATGGGAATACAACCTCAATGGAAAAAATGCCTCAGATGTTCAAAGCCACTCGAATGGTCAATCGACAGAAAACACCTCGTTCACTCAAATGGAAATGTTGAGTGCGAATCAAACCCCATGAACAAAACAATCGTAGCCTGTGACCCGGGCGTGAACGGCGGGTTCGCAGTCCATACTCGGGACGGCATCCTCCTGTTCCCGATGCCCGAATCCGTTCCGGATATCCATCAACTCCTCACCGGGTTCAAGGTGTCCGACTCCCACCTCTGGATCGAGAAGATCCCGAAGTTTGTCTCCAAGCTCACGCCAGCCACCGCCGTCGCCACCCTCCACGAAAACTACGGCATCGTTCAGGGATTGGCCTACGCCCAGGGCTACGCCCTCCATAGGGTCGAACCTCGCGTCTGGCAGGAACCACTCGGACTCGGAGGTCGCAAGTCCTGCGGCACCGGCCCCGAATGGAAGCGCAAGCTCAAGAGCAAGGCCCAAGAACTCTACCCCCATCTCGATGTCACGCTCGGCAATGCCGACGCCCTGCTCATCCTCCATTACGCGACCGGCGGTGGTCGGTGACAGCACAACGAGATGAAAATTACGCTCAAATCTACCGAAATGGGTGCTGGCCTCCGAGTTGGAGGACTACGTCACTACCACGCGGTGATACGCAAGTGTCGGCAAAAGTCCGGTACCCCGCCGGAAGAAGGTTGGTCACACCACATTGAGGGCGCTCTTGGTGAGATGGCCGCTGCAAAAGCCCTCAACATGTACTGGCCGGGATCGGTAAACGCTTGGAAGGAGTGTGATCTCTACGGTATTCAGGTCCGTACCAGGAGCAAATCCAGCTACGATCTGATCGTGCGTCCTGACGATGCCGAAAACTGTGTTTGGGTCTTGGTGACCGGCAGTTGCGGCAGTTATGAAGTGTGCGGTTGGATCAGCGGCTTCGATGCGAAGCAGGAGCGATTTTTCGGAACTCCGAACAACAGAGAACCAGCCTATTTCATCCCGAAATCAGAATTGAAACCAATCGAAACATTGACACATAAAGATATTGAAGAAATTAGGAATCAGAAAAGAAGAGATCGCCAGCTAACTTTTATTCAAATAAGCCAGAGAAGCAATTCAGCACGGGTTGAGGAGGACAAACCATGAACGACAAACACACCATGCCGTCGCACCTCGCCAAGCTGGAGCAGGAGGTGCGGGATCTTAACCACATCATCCAGACGCTGCGGTGGGATCTGGATGCCAGTCGCATGCTCAACCGCCAGAAGAACGACCGGATCCAACACCTGATCAAGCTCGGACTGGAGACATCGCAACCGCAGCACCGCGAACTCTGGGAGCAGGAGGAGGAGCTGTGAGCCCGCAGAAACAACGGTCAGAACAGATCAAGGAATTGTAAATGACCTACTCACAAGCCGGCCAGTTGCCCCATCACCATTACTGCTGGGTCGATTCATCCTTTCTCGGATTATCCACTGGATTCATCCCCTGCATCTGGTTCGGACTCACCTCCATTCACGGCAGGATGTGGGGTTGCACCGTCCTACTCGAATGCGGAGCAGTCTACCGCTCCTTGCCGCCACATGCCATAGCCTTCAGTCCAACGCCAGAACCCGAATGGCAACCGCAACAGGCCCAACGCTGGGATTGCTACGGTAGCGATTTCAGCACCATCGAGTACACCTTCCTTCGAGGCCTCGAATGCCAGGTCAAATGCGAGGACGAAATCCTCGTAGGAGATTACCTTTTCACCGCCGCTCCCATCGGAGATGGCTGGAGCCGCCAGCCAGATCAGGCCAAAGAGTTCATGTTCATCCGGACCGAAGGAGATCGACTCACCATCCAACCCACGAACAAGATTATCTTCTTCGAGAAATCGTTCACATCGACCGCGTGGCCTACTGGACTCCATACTTCAGACAAGATCTATACTTGCGAATGACCTCCAAACAGACATGAAACAACGATGGGCTCGCATCAGCAAAAAAACCAAGCAGGCCATACTCAACGCCCACCACTCCTACTCATGCACGGAACTAGCCAAGATCCACAACATCGCCCCATCCAGCGTCTGGAAGATTCGGAAGAATGCCAAGCCACCACCCAAATGAGAACCCCACTCTCAGAATCCATCCCGCTCGTCACCGACCTCCGATCCAACGGTGCCACCTATGACCAGATCGCCAAACGCCTAGGCGTCTCACGCCAACGCGCCCACCAGATCTACAACACCGGAATCAAACGCGAACAAATCAAGTCCGCTTGGTACTACGGACTCTCCACTCGCAACATCTCCCTCATCACCTCCATGGACATCCATTCCAAGTCCGAACTCGTCAAAGCCCTCACCTCCCAGAAAATCCCGCCCGGCGGTGGCCTGCCCAACTTCGGGGTCAAATCCTACCACGACCTATGCACCTGGGCGGGGGTCAAGATCATCGTCCTACGCAAATGACAGCTTCCTCCACAAAAGACCTCGTCAACGCACTCAACATCATCGCATCCCAAATCAATTCACACGATGGAATACCAGAGACCGCACTCGCCGAAACAGCCATCCGTCTCATGGACTTGGTGCGCCTCACGGGCAGACTCTCCGACCATATCCTCGCGAACCCTGTCCATCACCCTCAATGCAACCTTCACTCAAAAGGAACCCGCTGTACATGTGTCCTTTCGCAAATCCAATCCATACCACTATCAGATACAACGTGAGATCAAATAACAAAAAACGCACCATATACAAAAAACCCGGACCCATGAGCATGGAGGAGAAAACAACAGCCTCGTTCGATTATATCAACATCCGAAAGGAAGCCTATTCGATTGTGGCAAACGCGGTGAAAAACGGATGGCTATCATACCCGAAGGCGGAACGAAACAGACGACTCCTATGGAACCAACCCACCGACACCGATTCTTTCCGCACATCACCGTGACCCTCATCGGTGATGCCGAAATGCGGATCGCCGAAATGAAACGCAGCGTCGTCATCTACCAGCGCGGCGACCAACGATTCGTCCGCACTCGCGAAGAGTTCGATTCCCTGTTCAAACCCATGAAGAAATAGTCCCCCAACCCCATGACTCCCTATCAACGAGCCGCACTTTGGATCTCCAAGGTGCCCCCCGCCATCTCCGGATCCGGCGGTCACAACCAGACCTACACCGCCGCCGTTGGCCTCGTCCACGGCTTCAGCCTCTCACAAGGAGACGCCTTCAACCTCCTCTCAGCCTGGAACTCCACCTGCCTCCCGCCTTGGACCGAAACCGAACTGCGTCATAAACTGGCCGATGCCGCCACCAAACCCCACGACAAACCAGTAGGCCACCTCCTCCACGCAGCATCCAGCCTTCAGCATGGAGACCTCTCACGGGTCACATTCAAGAAACCCTCCCCACCGCCACCGCCACCGCCATCACCCGGCACACCCGTCGAGACCGACAGCGAGTTCAAACGGTTCCTGACCGCAGCCTTCGCCCAAGGCGAGACCGTCTGCATCTGCGAGCAGGTCGAGGAGGGCAGGCCCGCCACCAGCGGTTCCTTCCTCCCAGTCGAGGAATGGATCCGCCGCTTCGATTCACCAGATTCCCTCCTCCTCAAACCGGACCGCGAGGACGGTGTGTTTGTCCGGATCAATCCCTTCCGGCCCAACCTCTACAGCGGCAGCGACAACGACGTTGCCGCCTATCGCCATGTCCTCGTCGAGTTCGATGACAAGCCTCGCGCCGAACAAGAAAAGCTCCTCCGCGACTCCAATCTCCCCATCTCCGTCCTCATCGATTCCGGTGGCAAGAGCATCCATGGCTGGGTCCGCGTGGACGCCGCAGACCGCAAGGAATGGGACGCCCGCCGCGACGAAATCTACCGGGCCATCCCGGGCGTCGATCCCAAGAACAAGAACCCCTCGCGGTTCTCCCGCCTCCCAGGAGCTTGGCGCGGCGATCACCAGCAGAAACTGTTGGCCACCACCATCGGTGCCTCCTCATGGGAGGACTACCTCACCGCCCGCGAAAGCGACGAGGACCAAGCCACCATCGTCACGGTCAAAGACCTCCTGCTCTTCGA
>Ga0194119_10008497_pt1 | contig 14078 bp, 7 predicted proteins | sample TA2MahC100mmetaG_FD_148620 | JGI IMG/M metagenome (GOLD analysis project Ga0194119, IMG submission 148620) | Freshwater microbial communities from Lake Tanganyika, Tanzania - TA2015018 Mahale Deep Cast 100m | ecosystem: Environmental > Aquatic > Freshwater > Lake | place: Tanzania: Lake... | reverse complement strand
ACGGGCACCCGCAGAGGCAGCGCGGCGCGCAGGGCGCCGCGCGAGGCGCTCAGGCGCGGCAGGCGGAGCCACTCCCACGGCTCCCCCGACAGGGTGACGTCGGGGAGCGGCAGCGACAGCGCCCACAGGTCGAGGCGCGCCCCCTCCAAGCGCAGCGCGCGCGCCCCCGCGTCGCTCCCCCAAGACACCTCCGCCCGCGCCGCGCGCAGGGCGATGGGACTCTCGTCAGCGTCGCAGGGCAGCAGACGCAGCCCCTCCACCTCGGCGCGCAGCGCCCAGGGGGCGGGGGCGTGGAGGGCGTGGAGGGTGAGGCGGTCGGCGGTGAGGCGCGCGCCGGCGGGCGGCGCGGCGCGCGCGAGGCGCGGGGCGGCGAGGGCGGCGAGGGCGGCGAGGGCGGCGAGGGCGGCGGCTAACGCTCCTCCGCTATGGATTTTTTGCCTGCGTGTCATACAATGTCGAGCCGCTGTGCTGAGCCGCCTTGCCGCGCCGCCGCGCCCAATCGCGCCTCGCTCGCGAGGGCGCGCGGCGCCTCACCCTAACGACTTACGCGGGCGCGCACAAGCGCCCCCCACCTGAGCACACCCCTGAGGAGCACCTATGAACACCGCCGCCCCTCGCCCCGAGCGCGCAGATGAGCTCGACCGCGACCTCGAGACCCTCCACGCCAAGCGCACAGAGTGGGCGCGCCTCCCCCTCTCGGAGAAGATCGCGCTCCTCGAGCGAGTCCTCGCCTGCATCGGCGAGGCCGCCGCGGGGCAGGCGGCGGACGCCATCAAGGCCAAGGGCATCCCAGAGGGCTCGCCCCAGCGCGGCGAGGAGTGGCTCGGCGGCCCCATGGTGCAGGCGCGCGTCACCCGCCAGCTCATCGAGGCGCTCCGCGCCCTCAAGGCTCACGGGCACACCGGCGTCACCGCCCGGCACGCCCGCCGCCTCCCGAGCGGGCAGGTGGCGGTGAGGGTGTTCCCCAACGACCTCATCGACAAGGTGAGCTTCGTGGGCTTCTCGGCGGAGCTGTGGCTCACCCCCGAGGCGTCCACCGACGACTGGCACCGGCGCACCTCCTCCTTCAACCGCCCCGGCGGCGCGGATGAAGGAGGGGTGGCGCTTGTGCTCGGGGCGGGCAACGTGGCGAGCATCGGACTCCTCGACGCCCTCCACAAGCTCGTGGTGGAGGGGCGCGTCTGCTTCCTCAAGTTCAACCCCGTCAACGACTACCTCGAGCCCCACTACGCCCGCGCCCTCCGCCCGCTCATCGAGCGCGGCTTCGTGCGGATGTGCCGAGGCGGGGCGGCGGAGGGGGCGTACCTGTGCCAGCACCCCCTCGTGGAGGAGATTCACATCACCGGTAGCGACAAGACCCACGACGCCATCGTATACGGCGTGGGCGCGGAGGGCGCGGCGCGCAAGGAGCGCGATGAGCCCGTGTGCCACAAGCGGCTCACCAGCGAGCTCGGCAACGTGAGCCCCGTGCTCGTCGTCCCGGGCTCGTGGACGGCGGCGGAGCTGCGCTTCCACGCCGAGAACGTGGCCACCCAGATGACCAACAACGCCGGCTTCAACTGCAACGCCGCCCGCGTGCTCGTCACGCAGCGCGACTGGCCGCAGCGCCGCGCCTTCCTCGACGCCCTCCGCGCCGCCCTCCGCGCCGTCCCCCGCCGCCCCGCCTACTACCCCGGGGCGCGCGACCGCTTTGAGCGCTTTATGGCCTCGGAGCCCAACGCGGAGCGCATCGAGGGCGCCGCGGGAGGCGCCGCGGGAGACGCCCTCGGGGGCGCCGCGCCCCTCCCGTGGGGCCTCATCGCCGACGTGGACCCCGTCGGCGACCACGTCTGCTTCACCGAGGAGTCCTTCTGCGGGCTCGCCGTGGAGACCGCCCTCGACGCCCCCGACGCCGCGTCCTTCCTTGAGGAGGCGACGCGGTTCGCCAATGAGCGCCTCTGGGGCACCCTCAACGCGTGCGTGATCATCGACCCCCGCACCGCCAAGGCGCACGCCGCCGCCCTCGAGCGCGCCATCCAAGACCTCCGCTACGGCAGCGTCTGCGTCAACCACTGGGCCGCCCTGAGCTACGGCATGGGCGTCACGGCGTGGGGGGCGTTCCCGGGGCACACCCGCCAGGACATCCAGAGCGGCGTGGGGTTCGTGCACAACTCGTATATGCTGGAGGGCGTGCAGAAGACGGTGGTGCGGGGCCCCTTTGTGGTGAGCCCCAAGCCGCTCTGGTTCGCCACGCACCGCCGCTGCGAGCAGGTGGCGCAGGCGCTCACGCAGATGGAGGTCGCGCCGAGCCTCGCCAAGCTGCCTAAGGTCATCTTGGGCGCGGCGCGCGGCTGAGCGCGAGGCGGCACATGACCCTCCCCCGCGATCTCCGCCCCGTCACCCTGCCCGCGGAGCCCCCGCTGCTCTGGCTCCTCAAGGGGGCCGCGCACCTCGGCGCCGTGGCGCTCTACCTCGTCTTCTTCACGTCCCCCTATGGCCTCTACGCCTCCCTCGCCGCCGCCCTCCTCGGGCTGTGGGCGGCGTGGGCGTGGGGGCCGCGGCTGAGCGGGCGGGGGCTCGCCCTCGCCGTGGTGCTCACCCTGGCGGCGGGCTGGGGGCTGAGCGCCGCCCTCGAGGGCTGGCTGTGGGCGTCGCGCCTCCTCTCCCCCGCCCTCGCCCTGCGCGCCTCCGACGCGCTCTTCTTGCTCGTGATGACCTTGGGGGTCGTGGGCGGGCTGCGCGCCTGGGGGGCGCGCGCGCGCGCCGGGGCGCTCGTGGAGGCGGGGGTGGTGCTGCTCTCCGCGGTGCAGCTGTTCGCCTCTCACCGCAACGGCCAGCTCCACGAGCCGCGCTTTTTCGCCGACTGGGTGCTCATCAGCGGCCGCAAGGACATCGACTGGTGGCTGCAGCTCTTTGGCGCCGCCGTCGCCGCCGCCGCGCTGCTCATGCTCGTGCGCGTGCGCCGCACCGTGCACCTGCTGTGGGCCACCGCCGCCGCCGCCCTCCTGCTCGGGGCGCTCTTCTGGTGGGTGGACGTCAAGAAGCCGCGCGCGGTGGTGGAGCCCATCTCGTTCGCGGGGAGCGGGCGGGGGGATGACGGGGGGGGCGCGGGCGGCGAGGGGCGGGACGGGGGCGGCGAGGGCGAGGGCGGCGAGGGCAAGGGGGACGGGCAGGGCGGCGGCGGCGCCCCGCAGCCGCCTCCTCGCCCGCCCGTCCCCGTGGCGGTGGCGGTGTTCCACGACGACTACACCCCCGAGAACGGCGTGCTCTACTTTCGCCAGCAGGCGCTGTCGTTCTTTGACGGCACCAAGCTGGTGGCGGACCCGTCGGGGCGCTTTGATGACGACGTGCTCACCGAGCTGCCCAACGAGGCGCCGCTGCTGGCCGCGCCGGCGCAGGAGGAGCGCGCGCACGTGCTCGTGTCCACCTCGATGTTCCTGATCGACGAGCACCCCACCCCCCCCGCCCTCACCCACGGCGTGGAGCTGTCGCCGCTGCGGAATCCCGACACCGCGCGTTTCGTGGCGGCCTACGGGGTGCGCTCGCTGGTGCCCTCGGCGCCCATCACGCGCCACGTGGGGCGCCGCTCGGTGCCGCGCGACTGGGGCGATGAGCGGCGCGCCTACTACCTGCGGACGCACAGCGACGACCCCCGCTACGCCGCGCTCGCCGCGGAGGTGGCGCGCGAGCTCCCCTCCCACCACGCCGCTGACCCCCTCCGCCGCGCCCTCGCGGTGAAGCGCTACCTCGAGCGCGAGGGGTACTACACGCTCAAGGTGAAGCACCGCTCTTCGCAGGACCCCGTGGCGCCGTTCCTCTTTGGGGACATGCGGGGCTACTGTGTGCATTTCGCGCACTCGGCGGCGCACCTGCTCCGCAGCCTCGGGGTGGCGTCGCGGGTGGCGCTCGGCTACGCGGTGGACGCCCGCACGCGCTCCAACAGCTCGGCGGTGGTGATCACGGGGGATCGGGCGCACGCCTGGCCTGAGATCCACCTCGAGGGGGTGGGCTGGGTGACGTTCGACATCTACCCCGAGCGCTCCGATGAGCCGCCGCCGTCCACCGTGTCACAGTCGCTCGAGAGTCTGCTCGGGGAGCTCGCGCGCGACCAGGTGCGCCGCGGGCTGCCGCCGGAGCGGGTGATTCCGTGGCGCCTGCTGGGCCTCGGGGCGCTCGGGGCGCTCGCCTGCCTCGCCCTGCTCGGCTACCTCGTGGGGCTGGCGCGCGCCCTGCGCGCCTGGCTCGGCGCCGATGAGGCGCAGGGGCGCCTCTCCTACGCGCTCGCGCTCGACCGCCTGGGCGGGGCGGGCTTCGCGCGCCGTTTCGGCGAGACGCGCGAGGCGTACGCCGCGCGCCTCGCGCCCCTCGCGCCCTCGCTGCCCGCCCTCACCGCCGCTCACTGCGCGTGGGCGCTCGGCGACCCAGCGCGGCGGGCGGCGCGCGGGCGGGAGGCGCGCGCCCTCTCGGCGCAGGTGCGCGCGGAGCTCGCCGCCCGCCGTCGCCTCCGCTGGCTGCTCGGGGTGCTCAACCCCGTGGCGTGGCTGTGGGCGCGCTGATGCCCCGCCCGCCGCGCTCTCGCCCGCCGCGCTCTCGTCCGCCGCTCTCTCGCCCGCCGCTCCTGCGGCGGCCGCGCGCTCTTGTGTCCCCCCCCTCTCTCTCGCGAGGCCTCTATGTCTAGCTCTCTCTCTGGCTCCTCTCCCCTCGACGCCGCCCGCGCGGTGGCGGCGCGCGTCCGCGCGCGCGCTCGTCACGACGTCATGGGGCGCGATGAGGTGATCGACCTCTCGCTGATCGCGCTGCTGAGCGGCGGGCATGTGCTCTTGGAGGACTACCCCGGCTCGGGCAAGACGACGCTGGCGAAGGCGCTCGGCGAGTCGCTCTCGTCGTCGCTTGAGGGCGCGGGGGCGGCGCAGGGGGCGGCGCCGATCGCGCCCTTCCGGCGCGTGCAGTTCACCCCCGACATGCTCCCCTCTGACATCACGGGCGTGATGATCTTTGACGCCCACACCCAGGAGTTCCGCTTCCGCCCCGGCCCCGTGTTCGCGCACGTGCTGCTCGTGGACGAGATCAACCGCACGTCCCCCAAGGTGCAGTCGGCGATGCTCGAGGCGATGGCGGAGCGGCAGGTGACGGTGGACAACAAGACCTACGCCCTCGACCCGCTCTTTTTCGTGATCGCCACCCAGAACCCCCTCGACAGCGTGGGCACCTACCCGCTCCCCGTGGCGCAGCTCGACCGCTTCTTGTTCAAGGTGCGGATGAAGCACATCGACCGCGCGGCGGAGCTCGAGGTGCTGTCGGCGTGGGGGCTGCCGCGGGAGCGCGAGGCGCTCCCGGGGGTGTCGCGCGACGAGGTGCTCGCCGCCCGCGCCGCCATCCAGCGCGACGTGTTTGTGAGCGAGGCGGTGAGGGTGTGCCTCGTGGACGCGGCGCGCGCCGTTCGCGAGGACAAGCGGTGCGCGCAGGGGGTGTCCACGCGCTCCCTCGTGCAGGGCCTGCCGGCGCTGCAGGCGCGCGCCGCCCTCGCCGGGCGCGATTTCGTGAGCGCGGAGGACGTGGAGGCGCTCTCCGGGCCGCTCTTTGAGCACCGCCTCACGCTGATTCCCGGCGTGCGCGACGCGCAGGGGCTCATCGCCGACGCCCTGCGCGCGCCGCTTGAGGCGCTCTCGCGCGCCACGCTGTCGGCGCGGGTCCGCTGAGGGCCGCGGTGCGCCCCCTCACGCCCCGCCGCGCCCCGCGCGCCTGGACGCCCGCAGCGGCGCTCCCCCGCGCCCGCGCTCTCGCCTGCGCCTGCGCCCACGCCCTCGCCTGCGCCCACGCCCTCGCCTGCGCCCTCGCCTGCGCCCTCGCCCTCGCCTGCGCCCTCGCCGCCCCCGCGCGCGCCGCCTGCTTCGCGCCGAGCGCGCGCGAGGTGGAGGCGAAGGTGCTGCTCCACAACGGCGAGCGCAACGGCGCGCGCACGCAGGTGGAGGCCGCCCTCGCCGCGCAGACAGAGCCCGTGCTCGCCGCCTATGTGCTCGCGCAGCTCTACGTGGACGCCGAGGGCAACTTCCCCAAGGCGCTCTACTGGGCGCGGCGGGCGGAGCGGTGGCTCCTAAGGGCGTGCGGGGAGCGCCCGGCGGAGGCGGAGGCGCAGCGGATGCACCGCGACGTGATTCTCTACATCTCCTATGTGCAGGGCGACATGGACCTCCGCGCGGAGCAGCTGCGGACGCTCGAGCGCTACGAGGTGCTCTACCAGCCCCCCAAGGACGACCTCAAGATCTGGCCGCTGGTGAAGCTCGGGCGGTTCGAGGAGGCGCGGGCGCACGGGCTGCGGCTCATCCAGAGCGAGGACCCGTACGCGCGGAGTCGGGCGTTCAACGGGCTGATGGCGGTGGAGTGCGAGGCGCGTCAGCGCAAGCGGAGCTATGAGTGGGGGCTCAAGGGGCACGCGGACGCGCGGGAGCAGTCGTGCGTGATCGCGCTCAACCTCGCGCTGGCGGCGCGGCAGTGCTACTCGTTTGATGAGGAGGAGCGCCTCAACCGCCTCGCGCTCAACGCGCAGGAGCGCGACTGCTCGAGCTCGCCGATGATTCAGAGCTCCGCCACGTACCTGATTCGCGGGGAGTTCCAGAAGAGCATCTCGGCGCTGAGCGCGTGGGCGCCGCGGGACGGGGGGGAGTGGTCGACGAGTCACATGCGGGTGAAGGCGCGGCGGGCGGAGCTGATGTACAGCCTCGGGGTGTGGGGGCGCGGGCTGCGTGAGATTCACGACGTGGTGACCTACCCCGACCGCTCGGCGGGGACGGATTCGGCGTCGGAGGAGATGCTCTACCTCGAGGCGTCGGTGCTGTACTGGGCGCTCCTCGACGCGGGGCTGGTGGAGGAGCGCGAGCGGCTGTCGGCGCGGGGGGGGGCGGCGTGGCTGCGGGGGGCGCCGCGCCTCGCGGCGCTCGCCTTCCGCCGCTGGAAGCAGCGCCGCCAGGTCATCCGCTACGCGTCTCATGAGGCGCTGCTCGTGGACCTGGTGCGTCCGTACTTTAGCAACGTGATGCCTTGGTATGTCAACACGCTGGCGCACACGCTAGGCGGCGGGGTGCTGCGGGGCGCCATCGAGGAGGCGCGGCGGCTCGAGGCGGAGGATTTCCCCAAGGAGTCCAACGCGTACCTCGACGCGCTAGAGGCGGAGCGCGCGTGGGTGGAGGGGGACGCGGCGGAGAGTCTGCGGCTGGCGGAGCAGGCGCTGGCGGGGATTCCTGAGCAGGCGCGCCTGATTCGCTTCCGCGTGATGGCGCTGCGGTGGGCGTCGCGCGTCGCGCGCTCGGGGGAGGCGCCGCTCGACGATGACCTGCACGCCCTGCTGACCTCCTTCCCCACGCCCCTGCGCTGGCTCGACCTCCGCCTGCCCGCCCGCCTCGCGGTGCGCGGCGGCGCCCTCGCCGACGCCGCCGCCGCCGCCCTCGCCCGCTCGCCGCGCTTTGAGCTCCGCGACGACGCGCCGCTGACGCTGGAGGTGGTGGAGGAGGGGTCGGCGGAGGGGGCGCGCTTGCAGGTGTGCCTGTTCGGGCGCGGTCAGCTCCGCTACTCCTGCGCCGAGACGCTCGTGGACGCCGCCGCCGAGCTCGCCCGCCGCGAGCGCCGCCGGGGGGGGCGGGGGGAGGCGCTCCGGGTGGCGCAGGATCGGGAGCGCCTGCCCGACACGGGGGAGGGCGCGGGGGAGGGCGCGGAGGAGGGCGCGGGGCGCCGTGAGGAGGAGGAGCGGATGGAGCCTGACGCGGCGCTGCGGGTGGTGGATTTGGCGCACCAGCGGCTGTTTTCGCCTAAGGTGGAGCTGACGCAGAAGGAGCTGGATACGCTGGATGGGAACATCCGGCAGGTGAGCGGGGAGGAGGCGCTGGATGTTTTTTGATTTTGATGCCGATTTTATTTACTTAATTTGCTGAATCATAGTAGGATTGAATAGGTGACATTCTCAGTAAAATTAAAAATATCTACACAGGCACATATTCTGTCGACTTCTTGTCTAAGACTACCTTCATATTGTTAAGCGTCGATTTTTTGTTGTTAATGGCGAGCAGAATCTGGTCACCATTACTCACATCTTACCAGTCACGCCTGAACCACACAATCAGAATGAGAGTGATACTATTGCAGCATGATGCGACGCTTCGATACATTTAAGTTTAAGATTGGTTTTTTGTTCCGAGACGCCAAATAGTACACGGGGCTAACTCACACTCGGTCCTTGACGCAAAGGGCCAAGAACACCTCGCTGATAGTTCACTCTCTGCGCTGAACCTTCTCCGCATCGAAGGTCGTGCTTAGGCGTTCTCAATGCCTTCAAAAAACAACTAAGGTGACCCAAGCAAAGATCATCTACCTCTGTGTTCAAAAATCGCCTATAATGGCATGATCTCCACACCAAGATCGCAAACACAGAGACCAACCAGTGACATCAATACAGCGGCAAGCACCAACGGAGCCCCAAGCCCCCTCCACCGAAGAGTGGCTCGCCCCGCTCTCGCCGCTCACCCCAAACCAGCGCCTCCTCATCGCGCTCACGCCGCTCGATGACCCCTCCTCAGTTAAGTATCCTGAGGGCGTCACAGAGGGCATCAGAGAGGGCATTAGAGAGGGCATTAGAGAGGGCATCACAGAGAGCATCAGCCTCGCCCGTCGCCTCTGCGCCCCCGTGGAGCAGGCAACCCTCCCCGCCCCCCTCACGCGCGCCGCCCTCAGCGCGCTCCAGGCGCTGCACCCCAAACTGATTAGCTGGGAAGGGCGCCACATCCGTGTCAAGGAGCCCGAAAAGCTCACACTTGAGCGCCTCTTGCCCGACCTCGCCCCTCCTCCCGTCTCGCTCCAAGCGTGGCGCGCCCGCAACCGCCTCGAGAGCCCGGCGGAGGAGGCGTTCCTTGAACAGGTCTTTGTGCCGCTCTTAGGCGAATGGGCGCTCTCCTTGCTCCACAGCCAGGTGGAGTTCATCACAAGCCAGGGCGGCGGGCGGAGCGATTTTGTGTTGATCACTCGCGAGGGTGAGGCGGCTATCGAGATTGATGGTCACAGATATCACGCAGAAGGGAACGTCACCCAAGAAGAATTTCAGAGGCTCACCGACCGAAACAACGCTGAGCGGCAACGTTACAGTCACACGCTACACCTCACGGCCCTCGACTGCCTCGAGCGCCCACACGCGGCTCAAGAGAAGCTTGGAGCCTTCCTCGCTCCGCTCCTCCCCGCGCTCCCCGTCGCGCCCCCCTCGCCGCCAGCGCCCGTCGCCCACCTCGAGGAGCCCCTTGAGGGGGCGTGGAGCGCGCTCTTCTCCGTTGGCCAGCGCCTCGCGCTCAACGCTCTCGTGAGGGGAGATATCAGCGCGCGCCCCATCTGCCTTGAGTCCTCGCACGCTTGGGCCGTTTTGCTCGGGTGGGTCGACGGGCTCCTCGTGGAGTCAGCGGCGGCGAAATTGATTGGGCGTGACCCATCTTGGACCTCATGTGACCTCATCACCTGGGCCCCCCGCGCCTCGGAGCGCGACGCCTTCGCGCAGCTGGCCCCCGCCCTCAAGCTGCTCCCGCAGCCGGAGACGCGCGCGGGGGTGACGACGTGGCGGGTTGAAATCAGCCTCAGCGCGGACGTCAGCTGCTCAGCGCGCGTGAGCCTGTTCGAGCGCGTCGAGGACCTCCCCGCCCCGCGGGCCACCTGGCGCCTCGGGGCCACCGCGCGCTCAACGGGAGCGCCCGGCGACGCAGGAGACGCCTCTTGGCTCGCCTCGTACACCTGGGTGCGCGCTGAGCCCATCTCGCGTGATGAGGCGATCGCCCTCGGCGGCTGGAGCGCGCGGCGCGGTGCTTTGCTGCCGCTCTTGGGCGAGCGCGCCGCCCTCGCGCGCGTCTCCGCGCAGGCGCCCACAGCCCCCCCGCTGCGCTTCCCTCGGGCGGAGCGCGCGCCCGTTGAGCTCCTGCTCACGCGCTTCTTTGGCCACAGCGCCCTGCGCGCAGGGCAGTGGGAGATCATCTCACGGCTCCTCGCGGGCGAGAGCGTCCTCGGCGTGCTCCCCACGGGGGCCGGCAAGAGCCTCTGCTTTCAGCTCCCCGCGCTCCTCAGCGGCGGCGTCACCCTCGTGGTGAGCCCTCTCATCTCGCTCATCAACGATCAGCTCGATGGCCTCAAGGCCGCGCGCCTCCCTGGGGCCTTTGGCGTCACTGGGGATAGCAGCCCCGATGAAAAGGGCCGTCCGCTTGAGGCCCTCGCGCTGCGCGGGGTCACGATGCTCTATGTGTCTCCCGAGCGACTCCAGACGCTCGAGTTCATGAGCGAGCTCACGCGCCTGACGCGCGACGGCACCCTCATGGTGAGCGCCCTTGTGTTGGATGAGGCGCACATCGCGAGCGAGTGGGGGCATGGATTTCGCCCCTCGTACCTCTCAACCCCGAGCGCGCGCCTCTCCCTCAGGCCCCCTAACGCCCCTCCTCTCCCCGTGGCCCTCCTCACCGCCACCGCCTCCGCGCACCTCCGCGCTGACCTCCTCCGCCTCTTTGAGCTAGAGGAGCACACGGTGGTCCGCCCGCGCGCCTTCTGGCGCCCTGAGCTCAGCTTTCATGTGATCACCTGCCACGATGACGCTGAGCGCCAAGGGGCCCTTCAGCGCCTCTGGAGCAAGACGCTCCCGATGATGTTTACCGCAGAGCGTGGCCTGCCCCCCCCCGCGCCCACCACAGGGCTGTGGTCTTCTTTCAAGGAACTGCACGGGCTCCACGCTCAAGAGGAGCGCGCGGGGCGAAAGCGCTTCGCGCATGGAGGGTTGCTCTTCACTCCTTATGGGCGCGCAGGCCAGAGCCGCCGCCTCCTCCGCGTTGCGGAGCTCGCGCCGCTCATACGCGATTTGCTCACGCGAGAGGGCGCGCCCCCTGATGATGTGCACCGCATCGTGGCAGAGTACACGTCTCGGGTGGATGAGCATCGACATCAGAACGTTGACAACAAGCACCTTCACCAAGCGCGCTTCATCAGCGGCGATGCGGCGCTGATGGTGGCCACCAAGGGCTTCGGGATGGGCATTGACAAGCAGACCGTGCGCTATGTCTTGCACATGACGCTGGCGGGCTCCGTGGAGGGCTACTACCAAGAGGTGGGGCGCGCGGGGCGCGACCGCGCGGCGGCCGCTGGGGTGCTCCTCCACACCCCTCGCCGCCCTGACTGCGCGCGAGAGCACCCGTACGGCGCCCCCCCTTGCGTTGATCGTGACGCGGCGCGTCAAGACGGCGAGCGCCCAGGCGCGCGCTGCCCGTATGGCCTGCGCGATGAGTGTGACTATGGCGTTCAGGCCTTCTTGATGCATCAAGAGGCCAAGCCGCCTGCGCTGCTCTTCTCGGAGGTCGCGGCTCTCTTTGAGGGCCTCTGGAGCGACAAGGGGCCTGAGCTGCTGGCCGGTGAGCGCTTTGCGCTCCCGATCGCGCTAGAGCGCGTGGGGCTCCACGTTGAGGTCGCGCGGCGCTCGCTTGAGCTGCTGGCGCGCCTCGGGGTGGTGAGGAGCTTCAACTTCAAGAGCGAACACATCTTTATCACGCCCGCGCGCGTCTCGCTTGAGGGTCTGCGCGCTCAGCTCTCTCGCCTCGCCCCCAAGCAGTCCGCGCGGTGGGAGCGCGCGCACGACCTCGGGCTGCTGATCGAGGAGGGGCTGCGCCATGCGCTCTCGGCCTCCATCGAGGAGGCCGAGAGCGCCGCCGCCCTGTGGCAGCAGCGCATCAGCCGCCGGCGAGACTCGGGTGACGTCCTCCGCCTCACCGTCAAGAGCGGAGAGGTGACGCGTGAGGAGCAGCAGGAGCAGATACAGCTTGAGCACCTCCTCTATCGCCTCATGCGCCTAGGGGTGGTGGGGAGTTATCTCAAGAGTTATAAGGGCAGGCAGGGCGCCTGGGTTGTGCAGGGCATCGAGTTTCAAGAGCAGCGCCTCTGGTTGAACCTAGAGCGTCACCTCTTAACCCTCATCCCCCTCAGGGGCGCTGAGCTCACGCAGGAGGCGCGCGCGCATCTCGCTGAGGCGCAGCGGGACGCGAGTGAGGCGTCGCAGGGCAAGGCGGGAGAGGCGCAAACGCCTCTTGAGCGCGCGCGCCGTGTGATCCACGCGGCGCTGAAGCGGCTGATCTTGGTCATGGATCAGGTCGTCGTGAAGCAGCGCTGGCAGATGCTGAGCAACCATGAGCACTACGCTACAACGGCTGAGTGTCGCACTCAAAGCCTGCTCAACCTCCTCGGCTCCGATGACGCCTTCACCGGGGGCTGTGGGCGCTGCGATCGCTGTGAGGTCACGCCCCTCAGCGCCCTCTTGGAGGCCGAGCGCTCTCAGCGCCGCCTCAAACTCGATCAACAAAAGACGACCTGGCTGCGGTCGCTCGAAGATGCCCTCCAGCGTGGCTTTGGTGGCGCTCCTCCCCGCGCTGAGGATGTGCGTGGGCTCCTTGAGCACGTCATGTCGCTCAGCGCGCTCCTCACGGATGATGAGGCGCAGGCCGAGCAGGCCAAGGCGCGGGCTGAGGCTCAGGCTGAGGCGCTCAGCACCGCGGCGGGGCGCACGCGCCTCGCGCTCGAGGCGCGCCCTGAGGACATCTTCCTCAACGCGTCCCTCTTGGCCATTGAGGAGGAGCAGGGAGTCGCGGCCACAGACCTCGCGCCTCGCCGCCGTCGCTTGCTGGCGCTTGTGTCGCGCGCCGCGGTCACGGAGCTCGAGCGCGCGCGTGCGCTGCGCGTCCTCTCCGCTTCGTCGCTGTTAGCCTTAGAGCCCGCTGAGCTCGCCGCGCACATCGGCGACGAGCAGAGTAGCGCCCTCCGCGCGCAGGCCCTCTGGGCGGAGACGCGCGTCGAGCGCGCCGAGGCGACCCGCGCTGACCTGCGCGCTCAGGCGAGCCGCGCTCTAGTGCGCGCGCTCCGCGACGCCGCGCGCGCCCCCTCTGCTCACTCACCTCGCGTGAAAGGGTCTATCGTATGAAGTGGTTGGATGATGATGAGCTCAGCGCGCTTGTGGAGTCCCTCAAGGGTGAGCTGGCGGCTCGCGAGCGGGCGCACGATGAGCTCTTGGCGAGCGCGCGGCGCGACCTCCTGGCGCTCACTCAAGGAGCACACAAGGAGCTGCTTGGGCTGTTTGACGTATATCGGCTCAAGGCGGATGAGGAGCGCCGCGCACTCCATGCGCGCCATGACGAGCTCAGCGCGCCGCTCATCACGGCCCTGCGGGAGAGCCAGCGCGGCGCTCAGGCCCTCACCGCCGCCCTCAACAAGCAGCACGCCGAGATGGAGCAGCGCTTGAGCGAGGCGCAGCGCAGCGCCTCAGAGGGGGTCGCGGCGATGAGCGCGAGCCGCGAGGGGCTCGCGGGTTGGGCGCGTGGGCTCGATGGGAACTTGAGCACCCTGCGAAGGGCCCTAGAGGCGGAGCAGCAAGCGCGCGTGAAGGGCCTCAGCGAGGCGCAGGCAGCGCTCACCGCGCGCCTCACCGCGGAGCTCGCGGCGCAGGAGAAGCGCCTCCAGCGCGACCTCAGCGAGGAGCGCGCCGCGAGGTTGGCGGAGCGGAGAGAGCTCACGCGCGCGCTCACGGCCTCTATTGCGCTCGCGGGCGTAGCGCTCCTGCTCTCCCTGTACGCCATCTTTTGGTGATGGAGGCCCCTAGAACTTCAACGCCGCGGCCGTGGAACCGAGCTTCGCGGCGAGCTCTAGCCACTTGCGGCGAGCTCTAGCCACTTGCGGCGATCTTCGCCGCTGAGGATGTTCGCGTAGTTATTCATGCTCTGTGGGTTTCCGTGCTTCGCCCCCGTCTCGTAGTAGCTCGTTATAACCATTGATTTTGGCAAATAAAAAATCAGCCTCTCACAAGCTAAAAAAATTGATCAAGCGCCACGCAGGTAATAACGACAGGACAACCTGAGCGCGCTCCTCAATCCTTGACGCTCCGCACACCCTGCGTCAAGCTCGTTCTCACCCACCTGCCCGCGCCTCCCTCTCCGCCGCGCGCCCACTTAGAGCTACCCCCTTATGTCCTCACCTAGACGCGCCGCACTGCTGCACTCCCTCACGCTCTCCCTCCTCCTCGCCCCCCTCACCGCCCCCGCGCAGCCGAGCCCGAGCCC
>Ga0194119_10008495_pt1 | contig 14079 bp, 10 predicted proteins | sample TA2MahC100mmetaG_FD_148620 | JGI IMG/M metagenome (GOLD analysis project Ga0194119, IMG submission 148620) | Freshwater microbial communities from Lake Tanganyika, Tanzania - TA2015018 Mahale Deep Cast 100m | ecosystem: Environmental > Aquatic > Freshwater > Lake | place: Tanzania: Lake... | reverse complement strand
CTTGAGCCTGGGTCAGCCCGCCTCCGTTGCGCTCGAAGACCAGCTTACGCGCATCGCCCGCCGGGGCGATCTGGCGCCGGGCGGATTCGGCGAGGCCCTGGCGGAAGAACTCGCGGAGCCGATGCCGGCGTTGATCGAGGCCTACCAGATGGCTCTGGCCCGCTGGCCCCATACTATCGAGGAAGAAGCGCTGCGCCATGTGCATAGCGTCGAGGGGCAGGCGCTGGAAATAGCCGACTGGCTGGGCGGCGTTAGCGCGAATGACGCGGGCGAGCGATGCCGGGTCGTGATCGAGAGCAGCAACCTCGTGGGCAAGGATAACCGCTACCGTCACGACAAACTGGTGAGTCACTGGGTGGGCCATGTCGCGCGGCATCTGGCCGATGCGCCGCTGACCACTCTCGTGCTCAACAAGAAGGGCCGGGTCGAACTGGCGCCAGTGAGCCGGGAGCAGGCGGAAGCCTGGATCAATGAATGGCTGGAGGCCTGGAGCGAAGGCATGCGCCGACCCTTGCCGCTGGCGGTCAGGACGGCTTTTGCCTGGTTGCGCACGGGCGATCCGGACACGGCGCGCCACACCTATGAGGGCGGCGCCTATCAAACGGGCGAGGTCGAGACCGATGCCTGCCTGGGCCGAGCCTATCCCGATTTCACCGCGCTGACGGCGAGCGGTGAGTTTTACGAACTGGCGGAACGGCTGCTGCGGCCGCTTACCAATGCCATCCCGGCCAAGGCGGAGGGTCAGTCATGAGCGGGGCCGCGGAGCAACTCGATCTGCTGCGGTTTCCCCTGTCCGGCAGCCGCTTGATCGAAGCCAGCGCCGGCAGTGGCAAGACCTTCACCATCGCCCTGCTTTATGTGCGCCTGGTACTCGGCCATGGCCGCGAGGAGCAGACCACCCCTGCCTTGATGCCGCCGGAAATCCTGGTCGTCACCTTCACGGAAGCGGCGACCCAGGAGTTACGGGACCGCATCCGCGCCCGTCTGAGCGAGGCGGCGGAAGTATTCCTGGCCGATCCGGACACCGTAACCGAGCGCCCGCCGGGCGAGGATTTATTGCATGACCTCCGGGCCGAATATCCGCTGGAGCAATGGCCCGCCAAGGCCCGGCAGTTGCAATGGGCGGCCGAGTGGATGGACGAGGCCGCCGTATCGACCATCCATGCCTGGTGTAACCGGATGCTGCGCGAGCATGCTTTCGACAGCGGCAGCCTGTTCACCCAGACCCTGGAGACCGATCAGAGCGAACTCCTGGCCGAAGCGGTGCGCGATTACTGGCGCACCTTCTTCGCGCCCTTGCCGCGCGAGACCGCCGATATCGTGCGCGGGTGGTGGTTGACGCCCGCAGTCCTCCAAGAGACGCTGAAGCCGCTCCTCGAACACCCGGACCTGCTGGAGGCCGTCGGGGAGCCCAGGGAGACGGTAGCCCTCCGCGCGCGGGAGCGGACCGAGCGATTGGCTGCGCTCAAGGCGCCGTGGACGCGCTGGCTGCCGGAGTTGCGGCAACTCCTGGACACCGCCGTGGCCCGCAAGCAGGTCGATGGCCGCAAACTCCAGGCGCGCTACTACCAACCCTGGCTGGACGCGCTCGGCGCCTGGACCGCCGATGCAGGGGACGAGTCGCCGAATTTGAGCGATAAAGCCTGGGAGCGGCTGACCCCGGAGGGTCTGCGGGAGGCCTGGAAACAGGGCGAACCGCCGGGCCATCCCGCACTCGCGGCCCTCGCCGCCCTGAGGGATGAGTTCGATGCGCTGCCCTGCGCCCACAACGACATCCTGCGCCATGCCGCGCGCTGGGTGGAAGCCCGCTTCGCCGGTGAGCAGCGACGCCGCGCCCAAATGGGCTTCAACGATCTGCTGACCCGGCTGCGCGACGCGCTGCGGGGTCCGAATGGCGAGCGGCTGGCGGCGATCATCCGCCGGCAATTCCCGGTGGCGTTGATCGACGAATTTCAGGACACCGATCCGGTGCAGTACGGCATCTTCGACGCTGTCTACCGCGTCGAGGACCACGCTCCGGACACGGCGTTGATCCTGATCGGCGATCCCAAGCAGGCCATTTATGCCTTCCGGGGCGCGGACATCTTCACTTATCTTCAGGCCCGGCGGGCGACGGAGGGACGACATTACACGCTGAAGCGCAACCATCGCTCCACGCTGGCCATGGTCGCGGCCAGCAATCGCTGCTTCGAAGCCGCCGAGGAGCGTCAACAGGGTGCGGGCGCCTTCCTGTTTCGCACGGAATCCGGCGACAACCCGGCGCCCTTCGTCAGCGCCGTGGCTCGGGGGCGCAAGGATCGGCTGGAACTGGAAGGCCAGGCGCCGCCCGCGTTGACCGTCTGTTTCCTGACCTCAGAGGACGATGGCAAGCCGCTGGGCAGCGAAGCCTACCGCAAGGGTATCGCGGACAGTTGCGCCAGTGAAATGGTCCGCCTGCTCAATCTGGGGCAGTCCGGCCAGGCCGGCTTCGCCGGAGACGGCGACTGGCGGCCCCTGCGTTCGGCCGACCTGGCGGTGCTGGTCAACAGCCGTACCGAGGCCGACGCCATACGCCGCGCGCTAGCCCGGCGCGGGGTGCGCAGCGTGTATCTCTCCGACCGGGAATCGGTGTTCCAGAGCCCGCAGGCGACCGAACTGCGCTACTGGCTGGAAGCCTGCGCGGAACCGGACGATCCGTACCGGCTGCGCGCCGCGCTGGCGACGGCTACGTTGGGCCTGGACTGGGCCGAATTGGATACCCTGAATCGCGATGAGTCGGCCTGGGAGGAACGGGTCTTGCAGTTTCGCGCCTACCGGGATGTCTGGAGAAGGCAGGGCGTACTGCCGATGCTGCGGCGCTTGCTCACGGATTTCCGGGTCCCGCCACGTTGCCTGGCAGGGGACGCCGCCAAGAACAACGGCGAGCGGGTGCTGACCGACCTGCTGCATCTGGCGGAAATCCTGCAGGCCGCCAGCGCCACTTTGGAGGGTGAGCAGGCGCTGATTCGCCATCTGGCCGAACAGATTCGTGACAGTGCCAACAGCCTGGACCCTGGCGACCGCCAACTCCGGCTGGAAAGCGATGCCGACCTGGTGCAGGTCGTCACCGTGCACAAATCCAAGGGCCTGGAATACCCGCTGGTGTTTCTGCCCTTCGCCGCGCGGGTTCGACCGGTCAGCCAGGAGGATCTGCCGCTGAAATGGCATGACGACGAAGGTCGTTTGCGGCTAGACCTCGAATGCAGTCCGGAAGTGCTGGCGCGCGCCGACCGGGAGCGGCTGGGCGAGGATCTCCGCAAGCTGTATGTCGCCCTGACCCGCGCTCGCCATGCCACCTGGCTGGGCGTGGGCGCCATCAAGCATTTTGAACAGGGCGCCCTGGGTTACCTGATGAATGGCGGGGAGCCCATCGCCGCTGCGGCACTGGAGCCGGCGCTCAAGGCCTGGGTGGGCGACTGCCCGGCCTGCCGCATCCAGCCCGCGCCGACCCCGAACGAAGACCGCTTCCGGCCCGGTCCGGAGGCGGCCGCCGGTTCGGCGCGGACGTCCGCGCGAGTGCTGCGCGAGCATTGGTGGGTGGCCAGTTACTCCGCCCTGAAGACGATGGACGCGGCGGTTCCGGTGGCGTTTGATTCGCCACGCGAGGATATTCTGCAGGAAACCCTGACCAACATCGTTGTCGATTCCCTCGTCGGGCCGCTGCCGGCGTTGGCGGAGTCTTCAGCCGAAATTTCGGCAGGGCTGCCGCACGGGTTTCCGCGCGGACCCGGCGCGGGAACTTTCCTGCACGATCTGCTGGAGTGGGCGGCGGGTGAGGGTTTTGCCGGGATTCTGGCTCGACCCGAGCGGCTGCGTGACCAGATCGCCCGGCGCTGCCAGCCCCGGGGCTGGCAGCACTGGATCGACCCGCTGACCGAGTGGCTGAGACGCCTCCTGGCCACGCCACTGCGGCTGCCGCCGGTGAACGGCATGGCGGAGGCCACGCTGACGCTGGGCGGGTTGACCTCGTTTCTGGCCGAAATGGAATTCTGGTTGGCGATTCACGCGACCGATGTTCAAACCCTCGATGCTCGGGTGACCGCCGCGACGCTGGACGGCGTCGAACGTCCAGCCCTGGAGCCGCGATGGCTCAATGGCATGTTGAAAGGCTTCATCGATCTGGTCATCGAACACGATGGCCGCTATTACATCCTGGACTACAAATCGAACTGGCTGGGCGAATCCGATGCCGCTTACACACCGGAGGCCATGCGCCGAGTGATCCTGGAAGAACGCTACGAACTCCAGTACGTCCTGTACCTCCTGGCCCTGCACCGCCAGTTGCGGGCCCGACTGCCGGATTACCAGTACGAGCGTCATGTGGGCGGCGCGATTTACCTATTCCTGCGCGGGACCGAGGCGCCCGGACAAGGTCTTCATGTCGAGCGGCCGCCGGCGGCGCTGATCGAGTCACTCGACGCGCTCATCGCGTCTTCGCCGGCGGGAGTTGGCCAATGATGCCCGGAGCGACAGGACCCTGGCGGTCAACCGGCGTCACGCATCCCGAGGCCGGGGCCCTGCGGGAAATCCTGCTCCGCTGGACCGGTGCGGGCTGGCTGCGTCCGCTGGACCTGGCGGTTGCTGACTTTCTCTGGCGCGAAGCGCCGGCGGCCTCGCCCTGGCTGATCCTGGCCGCGACCCTGGCCAGTCATCAACTGGGCCGGGGACATGCCTGCCTCGATCTGGGGATCACCCTGGAGGACCCAACTCTGGCCCTGTCGCTGCCGCCGGAAGGCGTTTGGCGCCAGGAGGATGGCGGCCTCGAACCGCCTCCCCTGCCCGGAGCCGTGCTGGGAGGGGTGAGTCTGGAAACCTGGCTGGCCGCGCTGGACTACCCCGAGTTGGTCGGGACGGGACCGGGCTACTCGCCGCTGGTGCGTGTGGGGCCGCGCCTTTATTTGCGCCGCTATTGGCAGTACGAGCAATCGGTTCGCGAGGGTATCGAACGGCGTTTACGGCAGGGGGAGTCAAGATCGCGCGACTTGCCCGTCGCGGAGTTCAGGCGAACGCTGGATCTGCTGTTTCCGCCCGCCTCTCCTGAGGCCGCGGCGATCCCGCTCGACTGGCAGAAGATCGCCTGCGCCCTGACGGCGCGGGGAGCTTTCGGCATCATCACCGGGGGTCCCGGCACCGGCAAGACGACCACGGTCGTCCGGCTGCTGGCGTTGCTGCAATCGCTGGCGCTGGCCGGAACGGCGCGGCCGCTCCGCATCCGGCTGGCGGCGCCCACCGGCAAGGCCGCCGCGCGCCTGAATCAGTCCATTGCCAAGGCCATCGATCGCCTGCCCCTGGACCGGCTGGAACTGGGGGATGCCATTCGCGCCGCCATCCCCCATCAGGTGACGACCTTGCACCGGCTGCTGGGCAGTCGCCCGGACACCCGTCATTTCCGGCATGACGCGCGCCATCCGCTGGCTCTGGACGTCCTGGTGATCGATGAAGCCTCGATGATCGACCTGGAACTGATGGCGGCCGTGCTCGCCGCCCTGCCGGCGCGGTCGCGGCTCATCCTGCTGGGCGACAAGGACCAGTTGGCTTCGGTGGAGGCCGGCGCCGTGTTGGGCAATCTCTGCCGGCGCGCCGAGGCGGGGGGCTATACCGCCGCCACCGGCGATTGGCTACGGGAAGTGACCGGCGAGGACCTGCCGGCGGAGTGGCGAGCCGAGCGGGGCGCTCCGCTCGATCAGGCCGTGGTCATGTTACGCCAGAGTCATCGCTTCTCCGCCGCCAGCGGCATCGGCCAGTTGGCGCGCGCGGTCAATGCCGGCGCTACCCGCCGGGTGCATGCCCTCTGGCGTGAGGAGTTTCCCGATATCGCCCGACTGTCGCTCACGGCGGACGATGACGGACCACTGCAACGGCTGGTCATCGGCCAGGCGGTTCAGGCCGAAGCCGCGCTGACCACGGGCTATAGCCACTATCTGCACTCTCTGGCCGAGCACCGGCCAATCCCGGGCGCGAAGCCAGCGGATTACGACGTCTGGGCGCGCGGTGTCCTGCAAGCGCATGCGCGGTTCCAGTTGCTCTGCGCGGTGCGGCGCGGTCCCTGGGGCGTCGAGGGTTTGAATCAGGCGGTCGCGCGCTGGCTGCACGCGGCTGGACTGATTCCCCGGACGGAGGGCTGGTACGAGGGCCGGCCCGTGCTAGTCACCCGCAACGACTACGGTCTGGGGCTGATGAACGGCGATATCGGCATCACGCTGCGACTGACCGACGGGCGCGATGGCAGTGAACGCCTGCGCGTCGCCTTCCCGGCGGCGGCCGGCGAGGGCATCCACTGGGTCCTGCCCAGCCGCCTGCAGGCGGTGGAGACGGTCTACGCCCTTACCGTCCATAAATCGCAAGGCTCCGAATTCACCCATGCCGCCCTGGTCCTTCCCGACCGCCCCAACCCGGTTCTGACCCGGGAACTGCTCTACACCGGCATCACCCGCGCCAGCCAGGCCTTCACCCTCGTCACCCCCGACCAGCGCGACGTATTGGATATCGGCATCCGCCGACGGGTACTGCGCCATGGCGGGGTATTGGCGTCTGGCGAGGATGATTGAGAGCGCGTTAAAAATCCTAAGCCATTGATTTGCATAGGATGCGTATGCGGGTGACACCCCAAGGAACCGATCAATTGGGGAGAAATTGCTTCGCAGGGTTTTATTTGCCATGATTCTTGGTGATGTTCTCTACGCATTTCATATGAATCAACAAGTTAGATTTCTTAACACGCTCTGAGGCGAGCGCCGGGAACAGACCAGAACATGGTAGATGCTGCACCTAGCCGCTCCATGCGACTGAAAACCGTATCCAATTTTGCCGGTAGCCCGTATGCCGCGTGGCGAAATACGGGTATTTGACGCCGGTGCATCCCGGATTCCGCGTTGCGTCATCCAGGCTACGCTGGCTGTCCCACGCCATCATCCCGGCCCTGACCGATCATGCCGAGAATGGCGAGAAACCCTTGATCGCGGTCGACGACTTGACCTTTCTCACGCCGACCCAGCAAGCGTTTTGGCTGGCCGTGTTCGAGTTCGCCCAAGTGGCGGGCTGCGCCTCCGCCCGCAAGAGCGGACTCAAGAAACTCTGGTGGAAGATGCAGGTGCTGGAAGTGCCGCCCTTGCCGCCGGAAGTGGCGGCGGCCGTGGTCAAGGCCTATATTGCCAAGCGCGGCGTGCTGATCGAGTCGCCGGAGCTGTACATTGCCCATGTCGTGCGCCAGTCCGGCGGGGTGCCGCAGGCCATTCAGGACATGCTCGACGCCAGCGCCAAGGAAAGGGTGGTGGACAAGCGCCGCATCCGCGAAATGCGGCATGAGGCCGGGGTGCGCTACTTCGACTTCACGCCGGTCATGATCGTGACCGGCGCCGGCCTGGTGGCGACCCGCTATGTCGCCCTGGGCATGGGTGACCGCATGCTCTACGTCATGGCCGGCATCGGCGCGGCCCTGTTCCTGGCCGTGCGGATGTTGCTGATGCGCGGGAGCGCGCGGTGAGCGATGCCACCCATTGCGGGTTGTGCGCCTCCCTCATGTGAACAGAGGCTTGGCCAGATGAATGATTTTTACCTGCCAGAGACACTGGAGATCAGGATTGGTGGTTTTAGTGGACCGTGTTACGGACTCGTCAAGGTGGATGAAACGCTTGAATACCAGAGTAATGGTTGCTCCAACGGAGCTGTACATGTCTCGATTGTACCCACGACTGCCCGATGGAAGGCATTCAGGTGCAAGCTCGACAAGTTCAACGTATGGTATTGGCGCAGGCGTTACGTGGATGACAACATCCTGGATGGCACGCAATGGGAGATGAAACTGTGCTACCCGGACCGGCGCATCCTCACATCGGGCAGTAATGACTATCCGCCGGATTTCAATCTACTCATCCGCGCGGTACGGGCATTGATCGGCGGTCTGGAATTCCGGTAAGGCCATGATCGCCGCCACCCACGCCGCTTTCGCCACCGGCCTCTACCTGGGCGGCTCCGCCCTGTTCGAGTACCCGGCCGGGCCGGTCGGCTGGGGTCTCGCGGTGTTCTTCTCCATCGTCCCCGACATCGACCTCCCCACCTCGCGCATCGGCCGGCCACTGTTCTGGCTTTCGGTGCGACTGGAGCGGCAGCATGGTCACCGCACCGTCACCCATTCCCTCGTCGCCCTGCTGCTCGTCGCGGGCGTGGCTTCGCCGTTGTTCGCGGTGGACCGTGGCGATGGGTACTGGGCCATCCTGGGCGGCTACTGGTCCCATCTGTGGCTGGACATGCTCAATGTGCGCGGCATCGACCTGTTCTGGCCGTCGCCGATCCGGGTCGTCATGCCGGGCCGGACCGCCTACCGGCTGGAAGTCGGCAGCAAGGCCGAGATGGTCTTGCTGTCCGGCTTGGTGGTGCTGGCCGTAGCGATGGTGCCGGTGAGCCGGATGGGCGTCCGGGGCGGTCTGCATCAGTTACTGCGTAACTTCGACATGGCCTTTGATGAGTACCGGCTAGGCGCGGGGACCCACTGGTACCGGCTGGACCTGGCCGCCATCGACAACCTGACGCTGGAGCATGTTCGCTGCGAGTGCCCGATCCTGGGCGCCTGGAAGGACGGGTTGATCGTCGATTTCAATGGCGAATCCCGCGCCGTGGGCAAGAGCGCCCTCTATCACAACCTCTACCCCAAGGCGGCCGTTCTGGAGACCGGACCGCCCTTGCAAATACAGACCCGGCGCGTCGACATGAAAGCCCGCTCGCTAGGCTGGCTGATGGATACTCTCCAAGGCCATCTGCACCTGTACCTGATGGGTGAATTGTGGATCGACGCCGGGAAGCAGCCCCTCGTCGAGGACCTGGAGCGCTATCACCCCATCGCCTGGAGCGGCGATCAGGTTCGCTTGCACTACGCCCGGCCCGCCGACCTGGCCGCCTACCGGCGGCTGGTCGCGATACGCGGCGAGATCGTCATCCAGGGCTGGGGCGAGGGCGGCGAGGTGCTGGCCTCATTGCCTCTGGAGGCGAAGCCGGGGCGGGTGGAGTTGCCGAGAGGGTTGCGGGGGTTGTTTTAGCGCCAGTCAGTCACTTCTTGCCGGGAAGATCGACCGGCCCGGTAGTACCCTGGCTACGCGGCTAGAATATGAAACATAGCCAACAGTATGGAATAGGCTAAGGAACAAAGTACATCATTCTAAAACTATGCGTCCAGACTTTGTTGAAAATGCCACTGTGTGCTATCGGATCATTGGCTTGGTGTATTGCGTATCCTTTTAGTTTAATATTTGTTCTTGGCGGATATAACATAAATATGATTATTGACCTGATCATTGTTGCGTGGGCTTCTTATGCTGCAAAAAGTGTGTTGGTCTTCTGGTTGCTTGTGTTTATCGCGGTTATCTTCAGAAAAACAGGGCGACATTTATCGAGCGGAATAATACGATTTTGCATAATGCTTGTATGGGTATCCGCTATTTTAGCATTATTCGGTGATGGCGATTGCGATTGTGATATTTAATGTTATAACGCTTATAGGTTGTTTGAATTAACCGTATTTAGAGTGACTGCATGGAAACACGAGACTTAATGGTCGGCAGCCGCATCGAGCACCCAGCACATGGTTGTGGAACAGTTACCTTCGTGGGTATCGATTATCTGGGGATTGCGTTTGACGGCGGTGGCGAGGCATTGCTACGCCGCACAACATTGGAGGAACCAGAGCCCACCATGGACACCCTGCCGGCATCGCCTGGGGAAGAACTGCCTTGGCCGGAATCGACCTTTGTCACCGAAAAGGCCGAAGCCGAGCATTTTTTGGGCTCGCACTGGGATCCTTTTGTTGAAGACAGTTTAGCTATCATGCAGCAGCTACCTGTAATCGTACCCAATGCGCTACTGCAAACAGGGTATGGTGAACACCGCAAGCCCGCGCGCATGGAGCCAGAGGGTTGGCCGAAGGGGATTCAACTGGTTTGGCCGCTGCGTGCGCAGGGTTTGGCGCTAATTCTTCGCATAAGCGAAGAAGGGAACCATCTCGTCAGTTTCTTCCCATTCTGCACTGCCGGTAGTCAGCATACTCTGACCTTGAAGACAGTGAATGTCTGGGCGGGCGGGCTGGAAGCACAGATAACGGCCAGTTGGGAGGATGGTGAAATAACATTCTTCGATACCCAATATCCAATCAATCGGATCTGGTACGAAACTGGCCGGAGTTACGACTTCATTCTCACCGGTATGGCTTATACCGCTGGTCCCGCCGAAAAGCGGGAGTGGCAACTCAAGCGGCATCCCGATGAGGTGGCTTGGCTGAATCAGCGCTTGGAAGAAGGGGAAGAACCTTTTACGGAGGCTTACACCATAAGGCTGGAGGGCTCGGCCATGTTTATTCCAGTTACAGGCTGGGATGAGGATGACTACAGTTTTCACGCGCCAGTTAAAACGGTCACCGCCTTCCAGGATTGGTTGGGGCAGGATGGTTGGCGAGTGCGCGCCACGGTGATGCGTTTTGGTGATGAGGATGCCGATCTCGATATCATGATCACTCGGAAAACCTGGAGTGGCCAGACCCCGCCAGAGGTTGGCCAGGATATCGAGGGGCGTTTGTGGTTGCAGGGGTACCTCTGGATGCCCTCACACTGAATGGCGGGATGAAACAGACCGTGTCGCGATTAGCGACACGGTCTGATGACGATCCCGTGATGGAGGACTACATGGATAGAAGAACATTTATTGAACGCATCGCGGCTCTGGTTGGCGTCGGTCTGACCGGACCACAGACAATCGCCGCACCGGTTCAACGGATCGAGTTGCAGCGATCTCCGGTGGCAGGTTTCCAATACCATGAGGGCGATGCCGTTTGGTCGCGGCTCAGGGTCGGCGAGCGGCTAGACTTAATCCGCGAAGAGGATAACCCCTATGACCTACGCGCGGTGCGGGTGGAGTGGCGTGGGCATCAACTGGGCTATGTGCCCCGCCTCGACAATGCCGCCGTAAGTCAGTTGCTGGATAACGGTCAAACCTTGCGCGCCGAGATCGCTGCCTTGCAGTTATCCCGCAACCCATGGGAGCGCATTGCGTTCACCGTGTATATGAACAATTAGGCTGCTTCATCTTCAGCGCAATAGACTCATTATGAACGTCAGGCACAGGAGGCCGCCGAACACGATCAGCGGAATCAATTGTCCCGTCACCGCCAATGCCGTTGAGACAAGACACGTCACCAAAAGCATGCGGGAAGTCATGGTATGAGCGACATCAAGGTTGGCATTGCACTCTCTCCAGCGGCTTGGCCGATATGGATCGTGGGCAGGTCGTCATCCTCGGCCTTGTAGCCCACCAGGATATAGATGCCGGTTTTGGCGTGGACGCCCTCGGGGTCGGCGGTCATGGGTTGCCTGCCAGTTGGCTGCGCTCCCGATTCAGCGCCAGAAGCCGGCGCAGGATGTCCTCGTCTGGCATCGCGGGCGTGTAATCGTCCCAGCCATAGGCGGCGGCGACGGCTTGATCGAGTGTTTCATGGGCCATGGCGAGCCAGGCCGGGCGGGTGTTGTAGAGGTTGGTCAGGGTGCGCTGTTTGAGGTTGGCTTCATGGCCGGGTTTGGCCACCGGGCGGCGCGGGAAGCCGGCTTGTTCTTCTTCCGGGGTGATGACCCAATCGACCCACACCGGCGGATTCAGCCAGGCCTCGCGCAGGCGGTTGAGGTCGAAGGCGGCCTGCGCAATCGCCTTGGCATGCGGCAGACGGGCGGGGTCGGCGAGGACGGGAATGTGTGGGAGCCGAGCCCCCTCGGCGACACCGGGCGCGAGCCCGGCGGGGGGCGCCTCCGCGCGTCGCCCAGACTCGTGCTGAGCGGGGTCGAAGCAGGGCTGGGCTCCCACGGGCCGCGTAGCGGCGGGCGTCAGGCCGGCCGGGAAGGGGAAGGTCTCGAAGGTGGTGGTGGGGGTGTAGCGGGGGTCATTGCCCTTGCCGAGCCAGGTACACAGCCCCAGCGACCAGAGTTCATGAAAGCGGGAATGCAGGATGCCGAAGGTGGTGTCGTCGGCGCGGGCGGTGACCACAACCTGCCCATCGCAAACGACAGGTGGTCTTATCCAGACAAATAGCCGGTACTTGGCTACCCTTGCCGTACCAATAAACCTGGGTAAGCCAGATATTGCCTGTCGAAGATCAGGGGCTGGCCTTGCATGTAGCCACCAACGCTCACGTTCCAGCGGACTCTTGACGGTATCTCGGGCCGGTTTGACGTTCGCGAAAACGTGGTTGAATGGTGCTTCGTAGCAACAAGCTTCGGAGATTGGCATATCTACTCCAAAGTCGATAATCCATACATCCATAGGGCGGCGCGTTATATCAAGTCCATTAATCCAGGGACGCACGACCTCCAAGTTGATGCGTCCGTTAGGGTTGCCGGCTTGACCCAACCAAGCTCGACCTGTTTCTCCGGGAATATCAAATGAACCTGTCTTCATTCCGCCGATAAAGCAGGCACCGAAGTTTTCCGGCAAGGGTTTTGCTTGCGTCAGATCGACGCTGCCGGCCGTGCCTCCGAGGGGTTCCCCCGTCAAATCCGCGTGAATGACTGCCACCGTCTGGCCGTTGAGGAGAGCGCTACGCCCCTCACCCTGGCCCTCCGTTCGACTCCGCTCACGGCCCGCTCCCCGCTGGAGAGAGGGGGAAAGAGTCCCGAAGCACACCAGCGATACCCGCACCGCCGCGCCCTCGTTGACCCAGGGCTCGTCACTCCAGGCGGTGAAGATACGGAGCGGCGCTACAGCAGCTTTACCAGCGTCACCACCACGGCGATCGCGACCATCATCATGGCGCCCAGTTTGATGATCAGCCGGTATTCCAACTCCCGCAGGTCGCTCTTGGTCGCCAGCTCCGCCTCCAGATGCGCCTCCCGGAAGGCTTCCGCGATGGCTTCCGCCTGATCCTCCGGAATGCCGGACGCCTTGAGGGTGCGAATGAATTTGTGCGTGTCGAAGGTGATGGTCGCCATGATGATCTCCGGTAAGTTCAGGTAAGAGTGTAGCGGCTACGATACGATCCAGCACCTTGCGATTAGCCCCGCCGCGGATGCTATTGGTGGCCACCAGGCCGACGGCGTGGCTCTGCCCCGCGGCGAGGTGGGCGCGGGCCTTCTCGAACCAGTAGCACACCAGATCGGCCCCGCCGGGCACGCGGCCGGAATAGGTTTTGCGCAGGGTGTCGACGTAGGCGTCGCCCAGTTCCCGGCGCATCATTTTGTCCCCCAGAAATGGCGGGTTGCCCACGATGACATCCGCCTTGGGCCACTCCGCTTCCGTGACCCTCACCCCCGGCCCCTCTCCCGCCAGGCGAGGGGAGTACGTCAGCAAGGCGTCCCGGTGGGCGATGCCGTCCAGGGCTTGCAGAATGGGGTCGGTGGCGTGCGGGTAGCCGTTGCGGCGGCACCACTGGATATCGCCGATCCAGACGGTGACGCGGGCCAGTTCGGCGGCGTATTCGTTGATTTCCAGGCCGAGGACGTTATGCGGCCCGGTCTGGAGCAGCACTTGCGGTTGCTCAATCCCCAGGTCGCGGGGTCCACCTGGGCGCGCTTTTCGAGGTCGCGCAGGGCCTTGAGCGCGAGGTAAAGGAAGTTCCCCGACCCGCAGGCGGCGTCCAGGACGCGGAAGTCATGCAGCCGTAGCAGAAAGCTCTGGTAGGCGTCTCGCGCCCGCCGGTAGGCATGGGTCCGTTGGCGCTGGCCGATCCCGGCCTGGATGAGAGCCTTGGCGGCGTCCCACTCGCGCAATAGGGGTTGGGTCACGACCGCGTTGATGAGCTTGCCGATGGTCTCGACATCGGTGTAATGCGCGCCCAGCGGGGCGCGGGCCTGGGGGTCGAGCTAGGTAGCCTGGATGAAGCGGAGCGGAATCCGGTAAAGAAAAGGGGTCGGTAAAGAAAAGGGGTCAGACACCTTTTTTGCATCGAGCAGTCGCGGCTAAAGAAAAGGGGTCAGACACCTTTTTTGCATCGAGCAGTCGCGGCGGGTTCGCCGGTGCGGTATTTCCTGTTTCAATACGCGGATACACATCGGTCATGACCGTTCCTCCCAATCGCTTGTTTTTGCGGCAACAGCA
>Ga0194119_10008492_pt1 | contig 14081 bp, 7 predicted proteins | sample TA2MahC100mmetaG_FD_148620 | JGI IMG/M metagenome (GOLD analysis project Ga0194119, IMG submission 148620) | Freshwater microbial communities from Lake Tanganyika, Tanzania - TA2015018 Mahale Deep Cast 100m | ecosystem: Environmental > Aquatic > Freshwater > Lake | place: Tanzania: Lake... | reverse complement strand
TATTTTCATTGTTTTGGGGAGGGTTTGTGATTATATTTGTATGTTTTAAGCCAACATGAAAATCAATTTAAAGTTACTTTTTCTATCTAATATATTAGTATTCCTATCCTTATTGTCCAATTTGTCTATCGCTCAATCGAACTCTCCAGATACGGATAGCCAAATTGGTCGCTCATTGAGACAAATTGTCTATTTAGATTCGGATTGGCAGATGAAACCAGAAAAAAGTGACGATAATTGGCAAAAAATCAATATTCCTTTTATTCACAGTTCTAACGAATCAATAATTCTTAGGAGAAAGTTTAGAATTCCTAAATACGGCAATCCAAACATCTATTCAATCACTTTTGAAAATGTCGTTAATCTGGACGAAGTTTACATTAATGAAAACCGACTGTCATTTGATCCGTCGGAATTACCATTACAAACATTCGATTTCTCTTCGAAACTGATACGCGACGATTCTGAAAATACGATAAGGTTAGTACTCACAAATAAATCTCGTAGCAAACATAACAGAATTCTCGCTAGTAAAATCCTTTTTCCTGAAAAAAATACAGGATTATTCAAACCTCCATTTATTACTGTTTATCCAAGTTCTTTCATAGGTGAAGTTAACTTCCTCACCGATGTAGATCTAGTAAATCCAAGAGGAATTTTGAATTATGACATAAGCATAATAAACAATCAAAATGGAAGTAATATTGACCTTGAAAATTTTCTGATTGAGATTTCCGTTTACGATGAGTCACAGTTGTCTAAAATATCATCTGAAAAATTATTTTTTGACCTGAAGGATAAAAATCAATATTCAATTCATGGAAAAATAAATATTGCTAATCCAAATTTATGGAGTCCTGAAACACCTGTTCGTTACATTGTTAAAACTTTGCTTTTTCATAATAACATGCCAATAGATGAAAATTCGCAGTACGTCGGATTTCGAGAAATTAAATTATCAAAAAATAAATTTCTTTTGAACGGATATCATTATGACCTAAAAGGTATAACTTATTTTGCAGAAAATCAGTTTTCTTTTTTCGAATCCAAAGTTTCTCGTGATTTAAATTTAGCAAAGGATCTTGGAGCTAATGCTATTCGAGTATTGAATTCGGTTCCTTCAAAAGAATTTGTAGAAGAATGTGACCGCCTCGGATTTTTACTATTTGTTGATATCGAGAGCAAAATATATACCGAGTCATTTTATGACTCTGAAAAAAATCGTCTATCAATAAAACAAATCATTACACATCTTCATAACCTGCATTCAGGTTCGCCTTCAATTGTTGCATTAAATTTTGGATTTGCGAATTCAAAACTTCAATTAGAAAATTTGATTGAGCTTGTAAAATTCTCTCAAACAAAAAATCCATCAATACTAAATTTCTATACAACAGATAAAATTATAGATATTGATGATGAAAGATTTTCATTTATCGGCTTTGAAACTTATAAATTAAAATTGAGTGAAATTCAAAGCACGATCTCCAAATTAAAAGAAAACAATAAGAACTTTTTAATCTCATCAATCGGCTATTCCCACAGTTACAAAGTAAATGATGGTTACAGCGATCCGTATTCTGAACAGGCACAAGCAAAATATTTAGCAGGATATTTTGAAACTCTTCAAAAAGACTCAATCCCATTTTTTGTTAACACTTTGTTTGATTATCGACTGCCATATCATTCTGTAATTGCCGGTTCGGTTGATAATAAATTGTTCTCGTTAGGCTTGATTAATGAATATCGTAACAAGCAAAAACTCTCCTACAAAGTAGTTGAAAGTTATTTCAAGAATGAAAAACTACCAATAATTGTACAAGGAAATTTTTCTGACGATCAAAATGTAATTTTTGTTTTTACTGGAATCGGATTAATTGTCATGCTTGTTCTCTTAATTAATTCAACAAGACGTTTCAGAGAGTACACTACAAGAGCATTACTGAAAACTTATAATTTCTTTTCAGATATTCGCGATGAGAGAGTGATTTCAACATTTCAGACTACTTTGCTTGCGATAATCGTTACAACCTCAATAGCACTTTTGCACAGCGGAGTGCTGTTTTATTTCAAAGACAAAATTATTTTCGAAAAATTTATCTCGTTGTTCAACTCGGAGCCTATGTTTGAATTCATAAGTTATCTTGCTTGGAGGCCCTTTGCGACTATTTTTTATGGTTCGATTTTCTTTTTCGCGTTAATCTTGCTAACTACGCTGCTTGTCAAATTTTTTAATTTATTTGTACGTTCGAAAATTTTCCTATCGCATGCATATTCTCTTACAGTTTGGAGCGTGTTTCCATTCGTTATCAGTCTGCCGTTAGGAATTGTTGCCTATAAGGTTTTACAATTTCAAGAATATAATATCGTAGTTTTTGGTTTAATTTTAATTTTTCATTTATGGATTCTTTCGCGGCTGCTCAAGGGAATTTCGATTTTATTTGAAGTTAGAAAGTTAAATGTGAATTTTTCATTTATCATTTTCTTCGCAGCATTAATCAGCGGATTGTTTATTTACTTCGAGTTCACTGCCCTTTTCTGGGAATATTTTAATCTTTATTTCATTAACTAAGTAACATCATCTTAAGTGTATTTATCAAAATTAGAAATATTTGGTTTTAAATCTTTTGCCAACAAGGTAGAAATTAAATTTACGGATGGATTAACTGCGATAGTTGGCCCAAATGGCTGCGGCAAAACGAACGTAGTCGATGCTTTGAGATGGGTTTTAGGCGAACAGCGAACTAGCACTCTGCGAAGCGATAAGATGGAAAATGTGATTTTCAATGGAACGAGAAATCGCAAACCGATCGGATTAGCAGAAGTTTCTCTAACCGTTCAAAACAATAAAAATATTCTTCCAATTGACTACAGCGATGTTACCATTACTCGCCGGTTGTATAGATCCGGTGAAAGTGAATACTTATTGAATAAAAGTATCTGCCGGTTGAAAGATATTACAAATCTTTTCATGGATACTGGAATGAGTGCTAATGCTTATTCGGTTATTGAACTGAAAATGGTAGAAAGCATTCTCAGCAATAAAGCAGATGATAGAAGAGTTTTGTTTGAAGAAGCAGCAGGCGTAAATAAATACAAACATAGAAGAAAGGCAGCACTCCGGAAACTTGATGCTTGTCAACAAGATTTAATCCGTGTGAATGACATCCATGCAGAAGTACAGAAAAAAGTAAACTCACTAGAACGACAATCGAAAAAAGCCGAACAATTCACTCGAATTTATGGTGAAACTAAAGAATTGGAAATCGGCCTCGCAGAAAGAGAATACTCCAAATATTTACACATTGCAAATTCCTACAGAGTTCAGTTGGAGAATCTGCACAAAGAAAAAGATTCAATTGGTGAAGAAATTAGAAAGCTAGAAGAAGAACAACAGCACCTTTATCATGAGCTTGATGCGATTGAACTTAAACTTTCTTCAAAACGTGAAGAAATTCTTTTTCAAACTGAAGCGATACATAAAATTCAAGAACAAATCATCACGTTCAGAGAAAAATCTCTCAATGCGGAAGTAAACATAAACCGATTCCAAAAAGAAACTTCTGAAAATGCGGTTAGAATTTCAGAGCTGCACACTTTTATTTCTAATTCAGAATTAGAAATTGAAAATTTCTTAACGAATATTTCGGCTATTACTCAACAACTTGCTGTGTTCGGCGAGAAGAAAGACGAGTTAACTTCTTATTTAACATTGAAACGTGAGACTGCTGGGCTTAAACAAGATGAACTGAAAAAATTAAACGATCATTACAATGAGTCAAAAAATAATTTTGAGAAAATAAACTTACGGACTCAAAATAACCAAGAGAGTATCGAAAATCTCAATGCAAGATTAACAGAATCTGAAGAAACGGTCGACAAAGCTGCACGATATCTTTCCTCGATGATGAATGAATTGTTCGCTATACAAAAACGAGTTCGAGAAGCAGAAGATATTTTAACGTTTAATCAGTCACGAAAGGAGCACCTCGAGAAAAACATCGATAAGCTCAAGCAGGAGGAGCTTGAAGTAAAAGGATTGCTCAATGGTGTAAAAACTAAAATAGACTTCATTAAAAATCTTATCGAAAATTTAGAAGGTATATCGAAAGGTACAAAAGAACTTCTTTCTAAAACCCAATGGAACCGAGGTACAAAAATTTTAGCTGCAGATGCAGGTTCGGTTGAAGACAAATATAAAATTGCAATCGATACACTTTTAAAAAATTTTCTCAGCCATATCCTTTTGGAAAGAAGAGATGATCTATTTGAAGGGATTAAATTCCTTAAAGAAAGGCATCTTGGACAAGCTTCTTTTTATCTGTTTGAAATTAAAAAAGAAGGTTTTAAGGGTTTTATTAATCAATATTTTCTGAAAAGAACAAAAAGGAAAATTGAGCGTGAAGCCGGATTCACCTGCTGGGTAATTGACTTAATCGAATGCTCAGCTCATTGGCGAAGATTTTTTGAAACAACAATCGGCAATATTTGTCTGGTCGAATCAATACAAGCAGCAAAAAATATTACTTCAAAATATTCTGACATTGACTGTGTTACAATCGATGGCGATGTATTTAGATCAAATGGATTAGTTGAAATCGGCAGCGAAAAGACTTCTGTCGATACTGCCTTCGGAAGACAAAAAGTTCTCTCTGAATTAAATGATATTTTCACCAAAGAAAGTTACAAGCTTGATAAAATAACTAATCAGCTTGAGGATACTATCAATGAAGCTAATTCAATTGACATTAAAGCATACACTGAAAGTTTAAATTTATTGAGAATTGACGAAGCAAATCTCGAGAAGCAAGTTTCGCAAATTCAATTCGAAAAGAACAAAGCGGTTGAAGAAATTGAAAAACTAAACACAGAAATTGTCAACTTAAAAAAGATTAATGATGACCTTGAACTTAAAAAAATCTCTTTCACTGAAGAGCTCAATTTACTAACAACTCAGATTGATTCAGCAGAGAAGAATTTCAAGAGTGACTCAACTGATCTTACTAATCTTGAAAATCAGTTTTCTTCTCTGATTACAGAAGAGAATGAGACTAAAATTCAATTAACAAAAGTCCAAAGTGAGCAAACAAACAAACTAAACTTAATCGAACTTTCTAAGAACGAAATTGCTTCGCTTCAATCGACTAACGACCGCAGAAACAATGAAATTGCACAAGCAGAGAATGAAATAAATGATCTTAAGCTTTCGAATGAAGAGCATCAAGCAAAGAAGAACATTTTAGAAGAAGAAAAAAATTCGCTGAACAACGAACTTAAAGTTATCACTAAAGATTATAACACAATTCGAGATTCTATCGGAGAGCATGATAAAAGACTAAACAAAAAAAGGAAGACTTCAGAGAGTTTGTCAAATGAAATTCATTCAAAAGAATTAACTGTAAATGAATGTGAACTTAAATCACAAAATCTTGCGGAACGAATTAATGAAGAATATCAAATCAAGCTTGTATATAAAGATTTCGAAGATCTTGAGACTTATAATTTTGATGAAGTTTCTCAAACAGTGCACCTTTTGAAAAACAAAATGCGAATGATGGGACCAATAAATTCTCTTGCATTCGCGGAATTTGAAGAAGAAAAAAAACGGCTGTTGTTTTTAACCGAACAAAGAACTGATCTAGTGGATGCGGAAAAACAACTTCATCAAGTAATCGAAGAAATAAACGCAACTGCACAAAAACTTTTTCTCGAAACTTTCCAGCAGATCAGAATAAACTTCATTGATATATTCAGGACTTTATTTGATCAAGGTGATGAAGCAGACTTAAAACTAGAAGAAAATATTGATCCGCTTGAAGCAAAGATAGAAATCATTGCAAAACCTAAAGGTAAACGCCCGACATCAATCGATCTCCTTTCCGGAGGAGAGAAAACTCTTACAGCCACAGCTTTGCTTTTTGCGATTTATCTCGTTAAGCCAAGTCCCTTTTGTATTCTTGACGAAGTGGATGCACCTCTCGATGACGCAAACATCGGAAGATTCGTTAGATTAATAAAAAGATTTTCCGAAAATACACAGTTTATTATTGTCACTCATAATAAGCTTACAATGGAATCTGCGCAGACTTTATACGGTGTAACTATGGAAGAAGAAGGGATTTCAAAGTTGGTTTCAGTTAGATTTAATGAGGAGTTAAGGGTTGCCTAAATTTTTACACTACGTTTTATTTTTATTTGTCATCCAAAATTCGTTCGGCTTTACACAAGATGAGCTTCAACAATTAATTTCTGACAAAGGAGATCAAAAATTATTAGAAGTGATACAGCTTGAGCGAGATGAATACTGCCTCATTTATTCAGAAAACAATTTTACCGGACCTGTACTGAAATTTCAAATGTTAAGACAGACCACTTCTTCTTATGATTTGGGTATGGGTGGACAGCTTACGCCAAAAATTTTTTCAAAACAAGAAAATGTTTCAATGACTGTTGTCAATTCTCAATTAATTTTTATTAGTTGGATCGATCATCGTCGAGATCCGGAAGGAGATGTTTACGGACAATTAATCGATAGGAATGGAATCATCTGGAATAACGAAGGAATTCCAATTGCAGATGTAAATGGCAAGCAAGCTGAAATCAGTTCCGACTCAGATGAACAAGGTAATATTTTTATAACTTGGCGAGATTATAGAACCGATGCTGACGGAAATATTTTTTCCCAAAAGCTGAATTTGTTTGGTGAAACATTATGGAAGAAAGATGGATTACCTGTCATTCAACTCAGCGGGGCTCAATACAAACCAAAAGCAGTTTCCGATAGAAATGGAGGCGTTTTCATCGGATGGGTTGACAAATCAAATTCAAGCGGTCAACTCTATATTCAAAAGATTGATAAATCTGGCACCAAGTCGTTTGGTGAATTCGGGAAATTTGTGTCTAATCCCTCGCTGAAAACTGAAGATTATAGACTATTTTTTAATAGGAACTCTGGACTTACAATATTCTACACAAGTATCTCAAGTACAAAAAAAATGTTCGTGCAGAAATTGCAGTCAAATGGAAGAAGAGAACTTAGTGCATTTGGAAGCGAGCTCCTTTCTTCATATGATAATTTTGAGATCTCTGAGCTGATTCAATTCGGTGATAAGTTTTTATTATTGTTCACGGTGGAAAATGACGGTTCGAAAATAATAAAAGCACAATTTCTTTCAACTAAAGGATTTTTCAATTCAAGCATAAGCCAAGTTTTAAGCAATAATTGTTCTGACATCTTAAATCCAATGGTCTCTAAATTTCAAAATGATTTTTTAATCTATTGGAGTTGTTCATCCAAAGCTGGAAAAAAAGTGGAGTTGTACGGTCAAATTATCTCTGAGAATTTACAACTTCAACTAAAAGAAAATGGAGCAATGTTCTCAGATTTAGATTTTAAAAGTAGTGATAAAATAATTCTTGTTTGGAATTCTGACATGAGGATCACAGCATTCTCTGATAAATTACATAATTCAGAAAGAGATATAGTAACTTTTGCCGTTACTCGACCATTCGAAGGAAATTTTTCAATCGAAGATTTTGATGTCTCATTTTACGATGGGCTCGCAAAGATCCGATGGATTTCGTTACATGAGAAAAATGGTGTGAGCATGGTGCTCGAACGGAAAACTTCATTTGAGAACTGGGAAGTAATTTACTCTATCGATGTAAAAGAGAAATCAGAAAAGAAAATTCGTTATTTCGACGATCACTTAATTCACCATGGTAATTATGAGTATAGATTAAAGTTTATTGATCCGGAAAAAAATGTAAAATATACACCAATCAAAATTTTAAGTGTAAATGTAGATGACGAAGGATTCTTCTTATTTCAGAACAGTCCAAACCCCTTTAATAGTTCAACAAAAATAACTTATAAACTCCTTCAATCTGAAAAAGTTAAAATTACAATATTCAACAGTCGTGCCGAGGAGCTATTTGTTTTATTGAATGAAGTGCAAGAATCCGGAACGCATGAAATTGCATTTAATCCTTTAAGCGATCTTCCAAGCGGAGTTTATTTTTATAAAATCCAAGCTGGAAAATTTTTTGATGTAAAGAAAATGATTTATACGAAATGATTTTTATTAATAAACAGCAGTACATACTTTTGATATTCTTTTTTCTAACCTTGGATTTTTCGGCATTTGCACAACAAAGTAGCCAAAAGGAAATCGAAAATGCCATTTCCGAAAAAAGGGGATTTATTCAGAACGCTTCCGACATTTTTAAGATAAGAGAGAGTCCTCGCAACAATCATTTTCACCGAACGTTACTTAAATACAACCTGGCTTGATGATGAACTTGATTTTTTACTTTTACAATTTGGGTTAAATGCATCAGTTGGCTTCTGCCAAATTAAATATGAGACCGCAAGTTGGATAGAACAACAGCTTAACTGGACAAAAAGTTATTATTACTTGGGAGATGAGTGCACAAAAATAATTCCTCTAAGTAAAACCAAAGGTGAACTTGAAGAAAAACTACAAAACGACTCAACCAACATTTTATATGCAGCAGCATTTATTGGAATGAACATTAAACGCTGGAAAGATAATGGAATAGATATAAACGAAAACTTAATGATACTTGGAACTCTTTACAGCAACGGAGCAAGAAGACCAAGCAAAGAAATAAAAATTAATAAGTTTGGTATGAATGCGAAAGAATTCTACAACAACAAATTTATTTTAACTAAATTTGAGAAGTAAAATCCACATGTTCAAAATGAAAAAAATAATATTATTCAGTTTCTTTTTCTCTTCGATTCTACTTGCACAATCACCCATTCGACTTGAGCCATGGATTGAAGTAAGAGGTTCTGTTGCGTGTGCAGAAATTGATTTAACTTACTCAATGTTTATCTTTAGTGCTTTAAGTGTAATAATCTTCTTTTAGAGGTCACCATGAAAAAGTTACTAACCATTTTATTAATTTTTACAATAAAGGCATTCGGTCAACCACCTAGTTTTTTCCCCGTTGAGCACTGGAGAGTAAGCGGGTACGGTATGGCATTTAATGTTGAAGTACATGACATAAACAAAGATGGTAAACAAGACATCATAGTAGGTAACTGGAACGACACCTATGTTTACTTTGGTGGAGCTGGGGTACTTGATAATTCAGTTGATGTAACCTATACAGGCAGGTGCCTTGCAGTTTGTGATTACAATGGAGATGGTTTCAAGGACTTAATTGCAATGCACTTAACAAATTATGATCCAAGCAGATTTGATTATGATGGAGAAATTCTTTTTTACTACGGAAGCAACTCCACAACATTAGCAATCGATACAATACCTGAATACTCTATACCTTTACCTACATTATATCCAACTAGAGATTATTTTTCTATTGGAGCTGGCAAACCTGGAGTCGAGTATGGCGATTTTAATAATGATGGGAAACAAGATATTGTAATTAATTCTGAGAATAGTTTGCGCAAACCGCAAGATTCAACTGCGGGGGATCTAGATAATTACGGCGGCACAATATACATTTATATTGGGAATGAAATACCGCCTGACACTGCAACATATAAAGTTCATGGAGGAAAACGTGGACTTGGAATGCCTGTACTAGACAATTATGGGACATGTTTTCATGTAGGGGACATCAATAATGACGATTTTGATGATTTAATATTAAGTATCAGAGTACGATCTATTCCACCAGGCTCAAGAGATAGTTTAAATGTATTTCATATATATCTTGGTAATAACAATTTTTCATTTGTTGAAGGTGGCGAAACTTTTAAATATGAATCTTTAATGAAAAATGAGTGGTATTCATACGGTTGGGTTAAACTGCTCTTTTCATTATCAGATATTAATGGATCGGGTTTTCCTGATTTAATAATATATCGCCCTGATAGAGATTCAATACATCATGTTCATTTTGGTTCATTTAATGCTATTGATACAATCCCATCATTTTATATTACAGATCCAGATACAACTAATCCTAGTATTTCTGTCGGTGCAACAGCTCATAATATTGGGGATTTTAATAATGATGGATTTGATGATTTCATTCTAAGCCCATCATATTATAAATCATTCAGTCTTCATCTTGGAGGTCCCCATATAAGTAACAAAAATCCCTATGGAATGAGGGGATTGCTTGAAGCGTGTGGTAGTTTTCCACATAAAGCAATAAACTGTGGTGATCAAAACGGTGATAGAGTAAAAGATTTTGTGGCTACTGAATCGTGTGGCTCAGGAAGAGGATATGTTTTGATTTTTCTTGGCAATCCACACATTGTCACGAATATACATGAAACTCAAACTTCTCATCCGGCAGAATATATTCTTGTTCAAAATTATCCTAATCCTTTTAATCCTTCAACAATTATCAATTATGAATTAAAAAGTAAAAATTCTATCACTCTGAAAATTTACGATTTACTTGGGAAGGAAGTTTTAACACTAATTAATAATGAAGAAAAAGATGCAGGAGAATATCAAGCTGAATTTGATGCCAGCAAGTATAAACTTGCCAGCGGAATTTATTTTTGCGAGCTGAAAACAAAAGATGGATACTCTAACAGAATTAAAATGCTTTATTTAAAATAATTAATACAAATATTTATTGGGAGTAAATTATGAAAAAACAATTGCTTCTTTTATATCTTCTTCTGCCGGTTTCTATTTTCTCACAACAGCAAAATAGATTTATAATAGGTGCAGAGCACGTAAGTTCATTTGCAGATTTTGGTGGTCCATTATTTCATAGCAATCATTTTTGGGACACTGTTAAATCCTTTGGTATAAACTATGCAGGTCTAAAATATTTTCAGAAATATCCTATTAATCCTCCACACACCTACGGTTCTATACCGCTTGCTGATATAATCACTGACTTAGATAAAGCAGCATCACAAAATATTGATGTTTATTTAACCAACGGTTTTGATCGTGACGCAAATTATAACAATTATTACCCCAAACGATGGCTTTACCAGGTGGAGGAAATTGGAACAAATAATGTTGATTTCTTAAATATATTTACGGGTAGTAATCGAAAGGATGTTAATCCTGTTGTTAATTTGCGTGCATTAATGCATTGGGATATTTCCCCTGAAAATTTAAATAACCCTAATCAGCCAAATTATAGACAATGGATACCTGGGACTGATATTTATGGTATCATAGCAAGAAACTTAAGAGAAAAAAACCTACAACCGGATGGTTTAAATTATTATTTAAAAGTAAGAATGCGTTTACCATATGCAACAGGTTTTCCATTGCCTGACATTAACGTATTAACTGTAAGAATAAAAAAAGTCGGAGGCCATACACTTAGCAGGACAATCAAAGCAAATGAATTTACGGATAATAACTGGAAAGAGATTCCAATATTATGCTATTACAAAACTGTAAACGGTCCTGTAGATTACGTACCTTATATAGAGGAATCGACTGTGTATGATTTTACAGATAGTTTAAGCACTGTTCAGTTAAAGAATTATAATGTAAAACCAAATATTACCTTTACGGATTATGATATAGAAATAGAATGGCATAATACAGCACCATATAATTATGTAATTGATTTAGATTACATCGCAGTGGATGACGAAACTGCTAATAATCTTTATGCCGGGCAGTTTGATTCAAGAATTCAAGACTTTGCGGATAATTATAAAAATCATTCTGCTATCAAAAACTTTATGATTTGGGACGAACCTTTTAGAGCTAACCTATTTCCAGTAAATTATTACAATCAAAAAGTTCAATCAATTTTAAATAGTGCCGGTCAGTTGAACAAAACTCCAATAACATATCGTGCATTTTTTGAAGTACCTTCTGGTTTTTCAACTAAACAATTTTTACATGAGACAGACATGCAGAATCTTTTATCTGATGTTTATCCCATACCTTATTATGACACTACACAAATACCATTTGTTATACCCGGTGAAGCAGGTTATACATCAAGACTACAATCGAGATTGCAATCTCAATTAATTCCATTCTTAGAAGATTTAATACTACAATCAAAAATTTTTAATAAACCATTCTTGTTTACAGTTCAAGCTCATAAATGGGCTATTCAACAAGATAGTCAATTGTGGCACAGAGAACCTTCTGCTTATGAAATAAAAGCAATGACTAATCTTGCTGTTTGTTATGGTGCAAAAGGGATTAATTATTACATTTATACAAATAATAGCACTAACGGGACTGATGACCGTATCGGACTTTTAGATTTTAATGGGGATAACACAAATCCACCGGTCCCAAGATATACTGATGCATATGGTTATCCCAAATGGGAGACAGTTAAACAACTGAACCAAAAGCTTGCTACAATCGGAGATGAACTGCTTTCATTAACTTGGCAAAATGCTTTTTATATTAATAATAGCACACAACCTACCGGAACTTATATTACAAATGTTCAGTCAATGGGTGACGATGCTGCCTCAACTTATGTACAACTGGGTATCTTTAAAAAGACGGATGATTTATATAATCAAAACCTTGAACACTTCTTTGTTGTGAATAGAAGAACATTACCAGCAGATCAAAGAACAATTAAAATAACACTTGATTTAGCAAGAACCGGTTTTAATAATTGGTCCGTTTACGAAGTAGGAACTGCAAACCGATGGGACGTAAGCCAAGTTGATACATTTTCAACTTTATTTGAACCTGGCGAAGGAAAGTTATTCAAAATACAGCCAACAATAATTGGCGGCGGTACACTTACCTTAAATGAAAGCATTCCTCAAAATTCCGTTCTTAATTTGGAAGGAACAATTACTGTTGCACTTAATGCAAATTTGAATATTGGGGCTGGTTCAACATTAAAGTTTAAACCTGGGACTGGTTTGACTATTTATGGCGGGCTAACTGCAAATGGAACTTCTAATCAAAAAATTAACTTTTTATCGAATCATGATTATGCAAACTGGAATGGAATCTGGCTATATCCAAGAACTGATAGCTGTATATTGAATTATTGTGTCATAAACAAAACCAACAACGGCGTACAGATAAATTATCTCGACAGATATTTCAAGTTAAAAATAAGAAACTGTGAAATAACCGAATGTGGTAGTTACGGGATAATGATATCCAATCCTGGGTATAATCTTGTTAATGTTCCGGAAATAAGTCATAACTTTATTCAAAATTGTGGATGGGGTATGTTCTTCCACAATTTTAATCATACAGTAGCTTATAATACAATAAGGGATTGCAGTTTTGCTTTCCAATCATTCGGTGGCAGTCCAGTAGTTCAAAATAATATTATACAAAATTTTGCTGCCGGTTTATATTCAAACGGTAGCAATGCGCGGTTTGAGAATAACAAGGTTGAAAATGGAACTATATGTGGAATATTAGCATTTGGCTCCACACCTCAATTCTATCGCAACGAAATAGTCAATACTAACTATGGTTTTTATTGTGCTTCATCTAGTCCACAGCTCGGTAATCGTACTCAAACCGGATATGGAAATAATGTTATTAAAAACAATAACATTAACTTTTTTGGCGAAAATTATTCTTACCCATTTCTTGGCGGATACGATGCAGTAAACGAAACAAACTTCGGTGGCTACAATAGTATATCTAATTCACAGCAATACCATGTGAAAGCAACAGATCACACTATCGTGGAAGCACAATACAACTGGTGGGGCAGTGCAAATCCTTCTCCATCAAAATTTTATGCAAATCAAACTTCGTCAATAGACTGGTATAATTACTTAGATTACGATCCCAATCAAGCATTACGATTAGCAAAAGGAATAATTGAAGAAAAAGAGAGAGATATTGATCTCGGAAGAAATGATAACCTCACGCCGTTATCACCGATTTTCATTAGTGCAGAGTTTGATTCAGCATCACGAAAATGGAGCAAACAACAAGTATTAATGTACGTGGGTTCGGTACTTCGAGCAACTCGTAAATACAACGATGCGGTTAAAGTTTATAAAAAGATAATTGAACTTGATTCAAAGAAGAAATAGTCAGTTTATGCTTTAAGAGCTTTACAGCAGACATATAATGAATGTCAATTTGATTCAATTGGTAACTGCCAATTATCCAGTGATGAATTAAAGTTGTTTTGTC
>Ga0194119_10008485_pt1 | contig 14092 bp, 9 predicted proteins | sample TA2MahC100mmetaG_FD_148620 | JGI IMG/M metagenome (GOLD analysis project Ga0194119, IMG submission 148620) | Freshwater microbial communities from Lake Tanganyika, Tanzania - TA2015018 Mahale Deep Cast 100m | ecosystem: Environmental > Aquatic > Freshwater > Lake | place: Tanzania: Lake... | reverse complement strand
CGCCCTCGGAAAGGGGATTCTGATCAAATCCGGCACGGGAGTGAGGCGTTGGTGTATACTGTGGGGGTCCGGGAGACCCAAAATGGAAATCCCGGCTAATTCCCCGCATTCGCGGCAGGCAGGCTGACGCGGAACGCCGCGCCGCCCAGGATGCTGTCGCAGTACTCGATCTCGCCTCCGCAAAGCAACACGCTGCGCCGGGCGATGGACAATCCGAGCCCCATTCCGTTTTTCTTAAACGTGATCGACGGCTGAAAGAGGGTGGATCGCGCCAGGTCGCTGAGACCTGGTCCGGAGTCCGCCACCTCGATGACGGTTCGCCCGCCTTCGCGAAACGTTCGCGTTTGGATCTTTCCGCCCGGGCCGACGGCCTGCGCCGCATTTTCCAGCAGATTGGTCAGCACGCCGCGCACCAGATCCGGATCCACAATAGCGGCGGCCCGGTCGGCGAGCGCGATCTCATAGGCGACCTCCGGATGAGTAGGTTTCAGAAACGCCACTCGCTCATGCACTAGTCCGTTTAGATCTGTCTCCCTCGCCTGGGCCGAGGGTTCCGAAGCGAAATCGGAGAACGCGCGAACACGCTTTTCCAACGTCGTGACCTCATCGGCCACGATCTGCGACGCCTGCCGGAGAAACGCGGCGTCCACCGATCCGTTCCGCGCACCGATCTCCTCCATGGTGAGGCGGATCGGCGTCAGGGAATTCTTCACTTCATGGGCCATTTTGCGGGCCAGCATCTGCCAGGACGCGACTCGCGTGAGCTCCACCAGCTTGTCGCGCGAGTCTTCCAGGTGCGCCGCCGTCTCGTTGAACGCCGCAATCGCCTGCCCAGCCTCGTCGCGGCCCTCTCCCGGCAGACGCACACCAAAATCTCCGGAGACCAGCGTCTTCAGGCCATTCGTCAAAGCTCGCATGGGACGGCTGACGCGGAACGCGATCCAGAACAGGATCGAGAGTGCCACCAGATAGACGGACGCCGCCACAACGATCAACGCCCAGGTCACTCCACGCCGCAGATCGTGGCCACGGGCGCGGTCGACCAACTCCCTCGCTCCCGAGATCTGGCCGGTGAGTTTGTTCATGCCCACGCCGCCCAACGGACGCGCATACATCCATACGTCGCCGTTTTCGCGGGCCACCAGGTAGTTCAAAGTGTCTCCGTTGGCTCCGCTGAGTTGAAATCGTTCCGCTTCCCGGCTGGCGGCAAACGTGATGACCTCATTCGGCCACTGCGCCGAACTCGCCGCCTCAAACTTCCGCGCCGGCACGCGGCCGGCGGCGGCATCGTGCCGCAAAGCCTCGCGCGCGCTGCGGTACATCTCGCGGCCTGTCACCTCGAGAGAGCGAGACAACTCGTCCAATTCCACGGTGGTGGCATACCGCAAGCTTTGGTCCAGCAGGTTCGTTGTCACCCAAACCATAACCGCCATGGGTACAAGCGTTGCCGCCAGGAAGACGAGGATGAGCTTTGTGCGGAGGCTCACGGTTTGAGTCTAGCGCTCCAGTTCGTTCAAGCGGAACGGCCCGCGCTCCCAGGCCCACCGGGACGCTTCTCCTCGCGGCGCGCGGCCGAACCAATCCACCAACCGGGCCAGTGTCAGCGACGGGTCGAGAATAAATCCACCCGAGTCGCGTGGATCGTCCACGCGCAGCTCGGTTCGCACCCAATTCGGGCTGTCACCGCGCAAACCATGCAGGGAGAGACCGGCGTGATCGAACATCCATCTCTCCGCCGCATCGCGCGAAAGGTGAGAGGTTTGCTGTTTCACAAGGCCGAGGCGGGTGACGGCGAACTTCTCTTCCCAAAGGTCGAAGCTGACGACGAAACGCTCTACCTGCCGCCGGGAGACGGTTCGGAACTGATCCGTCGAAAGAGTCAGTTGCAGGGAAAACACCAAGCCGGCGCCGTCCTGTAACCGCTTTAGAACGGGACCTTCGATAAAGTGCAGGTTCCCCGGTGCGCTCACGCGCAGCACCCCGTCGTCATGGCGCAACTCGGGCAGGGCCCAAAGTGGCGCTCCACCCAGAATCGACAATGCCGAACGGCGGGAGACAGGCATCAAAAGGTTGCCCCCGTAACGACAGACGCTTCCATGCGGCCTTCACGCAGCGGAAAAGCTACGTACAGATAAAATCCGTCCCGGGACCGGAGTCCCGCGCCGACCGAATTGCGGACTGTTGCCACCGAACCGCGATTCCATAGCGCGCCGCTATCGAGAAACGCCGCCAACTCAAATTTTTTCTTCAAGGCGTGGCCATACTCTGTGGACGTCGCCATCAGCCGGTCGGCGCCCAGCGGCGCCAATTCGAATTTGGACCAGCCGCGCAGAACCCGCGTTGTGCCGGCGGTAAACCGGTCGCGAATCGGCGACCGTCCGTCCAGCCCGCCGGCCAGCAGATCGAATGACAGGGTTGAGGCGCCGCGCTGGTACACTAACTCGCCGCGCGCTTCCTGCCTGCGGAACCGGTAGTCGCTCGATAACGCGTTCGTGCCGTTCGCTAATCCGTAGGAAAGCTTCACGACATTGCGTCCGGTGGATACATCACCTCGCACGCGCTGATATCGCAGAGTATTGACCAGCGCGTGGGAGGCAACATTGCGATTTGGCCCGGGGGATTCGAGCACAAATCGCTGTAGCCGCACGCCGCTCTCCAGGGTTAGCTCGTGACCGTCATCCCCTCGAAAAGGGACCAGCACAACCGTGGGTTGGAAACTGTCGACGCTGCGGTACAAATCGTTGGTCCCGGCCGCGGATAGCGTCCGGGAGTCGTACTGTGCATGCGAAGTCGACAAACTAATGCCGGGGCGGACCCGGTCTCCAAGCATCGAAAACCGGTAGCCTGCCTTCAAGCCGGCCGAGCGCTCAACAAGAGTGTCGGCGTCCGAGAAGATGCCGGCGGTCAAAAGCTGCCGCCTCCCCTCGTGCAAACTGAACACCATGTCGCCGGTCCAACCGAGCTTCGAGTGCCAGGCAAACCGGGATGATTTGGTGTCAAGTACGACGTGCTGGCCCAGAACATCCAGAACCACCCGCACATTCTCCGGCGAACTGCCCTTCACAAGCTTCGGCGAAACCAGACGCGCTTTCAACTCCTGTCGTACCCGCGAACTGAGCTTTCCGAACTTTTCGGGCGAAAAGGGTTTACCGACGTAACTGCGCAACTCCTCACGCAGGCTCTTCGATAACTTTTCCTCTTCAGCTCCGGAAATTTCCACGCTTTCCACGGTGTATCGCGAATTGACGTTTGCCTCGTCCGGCGCGTTCCAAGAGAATGCACGCATCGAGAAAACGCCGATCAGGAAGCCCGTGACGAACACCGCAGTGACCATTCGACGGAAGTGAGAACTACTTCGCATGCCGATTCCAAAGCAATCGCGGTGCCAATTCAGAAGTCATTGATTTGCTTAGACGCACCGGAACGAAAATCGTTCCCAAAGTGTCACGTGTGAACGACAAGCACACCCACACTACTCACCGTTCTGCGCCAGAAGCTTGGCCACGAGCGCCGTCCAGCCAGTCTGGTGGCTGGCGCCCAGGCCTTCGCCCGTGTCGCCGTGGAAGTACTCGTAGAACAGGTGATAATCCCGGAAATGCGGGTCTGAGTGGTACTTGGGATGAGGCCCGAACGCCGGCCGGCGCCCGTTGGCGTCTACCAGAAACAGCGCCGAGAGGCGCTGCGAGAGAGCTGCCGCCACGTCCCAGAGATTGGACTTGTTGCCGGTACGGGCGGGGTACTCGACAGTGTACTCGTCGCCAAGGTAGTGGTGGAATCTCTGCAACGATTCGATAATCAGGTAGTTGACGGGGAACCACACAGGCCCGCGCCAGTTCGAGTTGCCGCCGAATAGCCCGGTGCTGGACTCGGCGGGTTCGTAACGAACCTCATGACGGTTGCCGTCCACATCCAGCGAGTAGGGATTGTCGCGGTGAAACCGGGATAACGCCCGCACGCCGTGCGGCGAAAGAAACTCCTCTTCGTCCAGCACGCGCTCTAGAATGCGGCGCAGCCGCGTAGGGTCCACAAGCGACAACATCCTCCGTTCGCCGATTCCCCGCTCCGTCATGGAGGCGATGTTCCGGCACAGGTCGGGCCGGTTCCGGAGGAACCACTGCATGCGCCGCCGAAAACCCGGCAACTTGTCGATCACCGCAGGCTCAATGGTTTCCATTGCGAAAAGAGGAATGATACCGACCATCGACCGCACGCGCATCCGCTCGGCTTCGCCGCTCGGAAGCCGCAGGAGATCGTAGTAGAAACCGTCCTTCTCATCCCAAAGCAGTTCATTCATTGCGGAGGCGATATAGAGGAAATGCTCGAAGAACTTGCTGGCGATGTCCTCATAAATCGGGTTCTTTTGCGCGAGTTCCAGGGCGATGGTCAGCATGTTCAGCGAGTACATGGCCATCCAACTGGTTCCATCGCTCTGCTCGATGATTCCTCCAGTAGGCAATGGCGCGGAGCGGTCGAACACGCCGATGTTGTCGAGGCCGAGAAATCCGCCCTCAAACACGTTGTTTCCGACCGTGTCCTTTCGATTCACCCACCAGGTGAAATTCATCAGAAGCTTGTGGAAGCAGCCCTCTAGAAAGGCGTGATCGGCGCGGCCGTGGTGGCGCCGGTCGATTTGAAACACCCGCCAGCAGGCCCACGCGTGGACGGGCGGATTCACGTCGCTTAGCGCCCATTCGTAGGCCGGTATCTGCCCGTTCGGGTGCATGTACCACTCCCGAAGAAATAGTCCCAACTGGCGTTTGGCGAAATCGGAGTCGATCAGCGCCATCGGGATCATGTGAAAAGCCAGGTCCCAAGCGGCGTACCATGGGTACTCCCATTTGTCCGGCATGGAAATCACATCTTCGTTAAAGAGATGATTCCACTGGGAGTTCCGTCCGAATCGCCGTCCGGGCGGCGGAGGAGGCGTGGCGGGGTCGCCACCTAGCCACTCTTCGACAACGTAATGGAAATACTGTTTCGTCCAAAGCAGCCCGGCGTAGGCTTGGCGGCAGACACCTGTGGCGTCGGCCGACAGCGCCACGGACGGGACGTTGCTAAAAAACTCGTTCGCCTCGGCGATGCGCGTCCGAAACAGTGCGGCGGCGTCGACGGCGGCGGATTCCTCCGGTGCCAACCGAAGGATCACGCTCCGGGACTCGCCAGGTCCCAGGGGCCAGGTGTAAAGGCCAGCCATCTTTGTGCCGCGGCGAGACGGGTTCACGGCGTCCCTCCGGCCTTCGATCAGATATTGTTGAAACGCATCTTTCGCGTAGCCCGCGCTAGGCAGCCCCCAAAGACGTTCCGCGTTTCCGTCGTTCTCGGTGAACAGCATCGTCTCGCATTCCGGGCACTCGAACACCAGATTACCTAGGGTGCTGTGGCTGGCCAGGGTAGACTCCGGACCGATTGCGGACAGAACGGGTTTCGCTTCCCGCGAACGCCCCCAGGTCCAGGTATTCCGGAACCAGAGAGACGGCAGCAGATGCAAAGTGGCGGCGTCCGGGCCACGATTGACCGCCGTTAGGCGGATCAGCGTATCGTCCACACCGTTCTTGCCGTATTCAACAAAAACGTCGAAATAACGATCTTCGTGGAAAATGCCGGAGTCGATCAGCTCAAATTCCGGATCTCGGCGCGTGCGCGCTTGACTGGCCCCCAGCAGTTCGGCATAGGGAAAAGCGGCCTGCGGATACTTGTAAAGCCCCTTGCAGTAGGAATGAGTGGGCGTCGCGTCGAGATAGTAGTAGAGTTCCTTGACGTCCTCGGAATGATTCCCTTGCGGGCCGGAAAGTCCGTACAGCCGCTCCTTGAGGATCTTGTCTTTTCCATTCCATAGCGCGATGGAAAAACAGAGCCGTTGGTGATTATCGCACCAGCCCAGAAGGCCATCTTCACTCCACCGGTACGCTCGCAAATGGGCGTGTTCAAATGGAAAGTAATCCCACGCGGCGCCGCCGGGTGAATAGTCCTCTCGCACTGTGCCCCAGGCGCGTTCGGAAAGGTAAGTGCCCCATCGGCGCCAATGCTGGTCGCGCTTTTCGGCCTCTCGCAGTCGAATCCGTTCGGCGTGCATAATTCTTAATTGGATTGTGGCACGGCCCAGTCTGAGGTATCTTGTCGTGGTGAAAAGTTTCACCGTCATTCTTCTACTCTCCGGCGCCTGGGCCCAGCGCCCGCCCATTCCCGCACCGCAGTCGGTGCCCCAACCGGGACCCGTGAACAGCGGCCCGTATGCGCCACAGGCGATCCTGCCCGGAGGCGTCGTGATGCCTCTCTACCCGCCGGGTTCGCCGCTCCTCAAGGCGGAGCGCGTTCGCGAGGCCGAGAAGTACAACATGAGCCAGGCCGTGCCGGGCCGGATCTCGAGCATCGTCAATATTCACAATCCCTCCGTCGAATTTCACGTCGTTGAACGCGGCATTAACACCGGCGCGGTGATCATACTTGCGGCAGGGGGTGGCCACCGGACACTGAACGTCGGAGGCGAGGCCGCGGACTTCGTTCGCTATTTCTATAGCTTCGGCATCAACTGCGTGATCTTACGAAACCGCCTGCGCGCCGACGGCTACGTCGCGGAGGTCGACGCGGTAAACGACGCGCTGCAGGCGGTCCGCACGGTTCGCGCCTACGCCAAGGACTTCCACTACGATCCGAACAAGATCGGCATTATGGGTTTCTCAGCCGGAGCGGAACTTTCGGCGCCGGCCGCCGTGCTGTTCGACGAGTACGCGAAACGCACGGACGCCCCTCTGGCCGATGTCTCGGCGCGCCCGGACTTTGCCGGCATCATCTATCCCGGGCCTACGCCGTTCGCCCGCAACCGCACCGCTCCGCCGGTGCCGCCAAACACGCCGCCGGCGTTCATCGCCTCGGCCGGTCCAGGCGACCGCGTGCATGCCGTATGGGCCATGGAATACTATTCGGCAATGTTGACTGCGGGAATTCCAAACGTTGAAATGCACCTGTACGGTAACGGCGTGCATGGCGGGTCGCTCACCGATCGCAGCGGGATTCCATTTGGCACGTGGCAACTCCGGTTCATCGACTGGTTCCGCGATCTCGGCTTCCTCGGCAAACCGGGTGTGGAAACAAAAGCCGCCAAGGACGTCGCTGCGTTCGTGAGCCAGCCGGCACAGCCGTCCCGCTGAACTACCGGCGCGCCGTGGGAGACCCCGCGCCGGGCTGCCGCCAATCCCAATGGGCGCCGGCGCGTTTGATCACCGTATCGACGTCCCGTTCCAACAGATATCCGTTTCGCACCAAGTCCTTCGTCGCGGAGGACACCTTGGTCAGGAATCCCTCGCGAGAACCGTAGCGCGCTACGACGTTCTCCCAAGGGAACGGCAGGTAAGAACCGGTATTTGCGGCGAGTTCGCCTTCGCCGCCAATGGCGGCGGCCCGCGTATTGAATCCGGTGAAAGCGCCCAGAGGGACTGCAACGTCAGGCATGGCCAAGCCGCCCAGGTCGTTTCCGTCCGCATCGGCTTGCGGGATGCGCGGACCAAGCTCCTTACCTGTGCGGGGCGGTTCAGAGGCGAAATTGAGCTGAAAGATCCGGTGCATCGTCTTCGGCTTGGCGCCGGACGAATAAGCAGCGAGCGAGACAAGCTCGCCCTTGCCAACTTTCGGATAGCGGGATTCCGGCGGCGCAACACCATTCACCACCCAGTCTTTCAGGCGGACCAGCAGCGCGCGATGCGCCCACTTGTAATCGTTAAAACTCGGCAGATTGGCGTTCGCGCCGCGCTTTGGAGGAAACGGCGCCGGGCCGTGCTGTCCACCGGAAATTGCGTAGATCCGGGTACTATCGGGCGGCGCGACATCGCGGGCCCCGTCGGGCGAGGTGTGAATCAACGATCCGCCCGAACCCCAGTATTCATAGGCCGAATTCACATGGATGATCTTTGGCCATTGGCTCTTGTCTTTATATTTCGCCAGAAGATCCCAGTCCGTGTACGGCGGCTGGTCTGTGCGGGAGAAGGACGCGTCCCGCAGCGGTCCTGCGGTCCGGGATGGCTGACTGAACAAGTTCAAAATCATCCGCCGTCCGCCCGCGACGTTCGAGAAAATACCGTCGAAAACACGGCGGCCCTGTTCGTCCACATTGAATCCTTCGTAGAGGAATCCACGCAGAGCCATGGCGGACTGCGAACTTCCATATGCAAGAGTATGCGAAACCTTCGGCAGCGCGACACCCAGATCGCGGCCGCTGCGCAAGGCAGAAACGAAGTCGCGGATGGCGGCGAAGCCGAGTCCGCCAACGGCCGGATCGTTCGAAGTGTAGACCACCTCATAGGTGCGGCCCGCCTTGCCCGGTGGCGTTAACACAACGTCGGTTCCGTCAATCCTCCAAGAGCCGGCCGGCATGGGCGTCCGCAGCCCATCCTCTCCGTCACGGTAATACGCGCGCGCGCTCAAGGTGTTGGCGGCGGGATAGGGAATATGTCCACCAGAACCGAGCGAAAACCTCTCCATGGGCTCATCAGAGGTCCTTTCGCTGCGAACAAGGCCGGACACGCCGCGCGCCTCCGGAGCATACAATCGAAGCCCCTTGGCCACATCGTGCTGCCAGCCGACCCACACCTGCATCAAACCCTCGCGGCCCATCAGGTCGTCCCCGGCGCGATTGAAGGTGTTCTTCATCCCGCGCCCGCCTCGATTCGGCGCCTCATACAACAGTACGCCGACCGGTTTTTCCGGCAGCACGATCACGAAGTCCGCGGAAAACTCCACGCGGCCGTTGGCGTTCGTCGCCGCGCGAGAGATGCCGTCAATCCCCCTGTTCGAAGCAGCCCGCGGATCGACCGCGAAAAACGCCTTGCCGTGAATCTCCTTGGGATCTCTCTGCGGTGATACCTCCAACTTCAGTAACTCGGCTCGCGCCGCCACGGCGATAACGAGAAGGCCCAAAATCCTCATGCGAACAGCCCGGTTATCGGTCTCCCGTTGTCTGTAATCGGCACGGGGCGATCGCCCGCATACAGATTCTTATGCGGATCGATTCCTAGGGCGCTGTGAATCGTCGCATGGAAGTCCGGAATGGTCACCGGCCGGTTGACAATCTTCTTGCTCAACTCATCGGTGGTCCCGATCGCCTGACCGGTCTTAAGCCCGCCGCCCGCAAGCAACATCGAGAAAACTTCGGATTGGTGCCCGCGTCCGCCTCCGGCATCGAACTCAGGCGGCCGGCCAAACTCAGTGGCAATCACCACCAGCGTCGTATCCAGCATCTTTTGCCTCTCAAGGTCCGCCAGCAGAGTCGCGAAGGCCTTGTCCAAATCCTGGATCAACAGGTGCTGATTTGCCTGGCCGTCGTTGTGCGTATCCCAACCGCTGCCGTTCAGAAAATTGAGGTTGAATGAAACCTCCACGAACCGGACACCCGACTGCACCAACCGCCGCGCCAACAAGCATCGCTGCCCAAACTCACCGCCATAGGCTTCACGCAGCGAAACCGCCTCGCGGTCGAGAGCGAACACGTTCATAAACCGTGGCCCTGCCAACCGGAACGCCTGTCGAGAAACATCCCCGCGCGCCTGGATCACCGCATCTCCCGCGTTTCGTTTCTGATGGCCCTCTCGCATCGCGGCCAGTAGCGTCTCGCGCCGGTCCTGCCGGGTAGAATCCACGTCGGGCGGTCGAACCAGGCCGTTCGGACCGATGTCCACCTGCGTCAGGTAAATGTAGCCGTACTTCGCGCCAAGAAACCCAGGATCGCGTGTAATGTTCGGGTACCCCATTACAACGTAGGAAGGCACCTCATCGGTCTTTGGACCCAATTGGTGCGACACCACCGAACCGATCGACGGATACTGAAGCGTCCCGGACGGCATACGCCCCGTGTGAACCAGATTCGCGGCAGCGGCATGTTCGCTTACGATCGAGTGGGTGCAGGTGCGAAGAATCGCGCAACGGTCCAGCATCGGCGCGGTCTGTTTCAAATGCTCGCAGACCTGTACGCCCGGGATGGCCGTATCGATCGCTCCATAGTAGGAGCCCGGTTTCTTCTTCCCGTCGCCGCGCTGCTTGGGATCAAAGGTGTCCATCTGCGCGGCCCCGCCGCCTAGCCACAAGAATATGCAGGCATCGGCCTTGCCCTTCGGAACTGAGGCGGCGGCCAGCGACGATGCCAGAAACTCTCGACGATTCCACATTAGGGCACCACCGAGAACTCGGGGCTGTTCACCAAGGCCCACAGCGTGTCTTCATACTTCTCGCGGAAATCCGTGGTTAGCCGGGTCGTCGGCACGTCGCCGAATCGAAGCTTGCGCTCCTCTTCCATACGGATCACGGTCGCCTCCGCCGAAAGGTGGTTCGACCAGGATACGCGTCCATCGGATTCGCGTTTCGACGAGCGGGCGACGGCGCCTTTCACGACACGGCCTGCATAGGACGGCGCCAAAAGCTTGACGTAAAGCCCGAGTTCTTCCTTCGAAGGCTGCCGCGACAGAATTCGCAGGAACGACTCTTCCACTAGTTTTTCAACCGAAACGCTGCTCAACGCCAATTGGGTGAAAACGCTATCGTCGGAAAGCCGGGCGATTCGCGTACCCAACACGCCGTTCGCCAACAACAAGGTCTGCATCGGTGAAGCCGCGTCGTCGCGCTCGGTAGCAGGGCTCTGCCGCGACTGGCGCCAGCCGTACGATGTCATCACGTCCACGATCGACTGTGCGATTGGCAGCGCCAACGCCGGGCGGTCCCGCTCGTTCGACAAAGCCGTCAACTGCCAGCCGCGAGTTGGCTTCCCGAGGTTCAGAAACTGCTTCGCGGCGCGATCTCCCGCCGGATTCAGATTCATCTCCTCGCAGTCGAACTCCTTCCCCGCGGCCAGATGCAGGGAGTCCACCAGTTGCTCGGCGGTAAGTCCACGATGGGCCGGCCCGGCGAACAAACGCTTCGCGCTGGACATCTGGTCCGCCGGCATTCCGCTGGCCTTTCTCTGATAGACATCGGATTCGAAGATCAGTTTCGCCAGGTACTTCATGTCGTAACCCGAAGCTTTGAATTCCGACGCCAGATACGCCAGCAACTCCGGATGCGACGCGCGGCCGCGAGTCCAATCGTCCACCGGCTCAAAGATACCCACGCCGAGGTAGCGTTTCCATACACGGTTCACAACCACCTGCGCGAAGCGTTCGTTTTCCGGCGAAACGATGAAACTCGCCAATTGATTCCGCGAAGCGGCCTTCGCCATCACGGGCAGCGTGCCGTCGCCGGCATGCGCGAGCAACGTTTCGAACGGCCAGGCAGGCGCGATCACTTCTCCCGGCTTCAGTGCGCTATTGACGTTTGGCTTCCGTCCTCCGTCGCCCTGCGGCACCGTCGAGGTCACTGGCAACTTCAGGTCCTTGCCATTCAGCATGGCGGCAAGCGCAAAAAGGTCCTTCTGCTTGAACGGATGAAACGGGGCGTCGTGGCAACGCGCGCAGGACATTTTTTGCCCGAGGAACGCCTGGGCCACAATATCCGCCTTGGCCGCCGCCGGCGAATCGTTCAACGTCGCCTGGCTAAACGCAGCCGGCCCGCCCTGCGCTTCCGAGCCCTCCTGCTGCACCAGTTCCGCCACGAAACGATCGAAGGGAATGTTATCCGTGAACGACTGATGCATCCACCATCGGAACGGACCGGTGTTGTTGAGGTCCGGCTTTAGAATGCCGGGGTTCTCCGCGAGGACATCCTGCCAATAGCTCACCCAGTGGTCGGCCCAGCTTGGGGAATCCAACAGCCGCCGGATCGCGGAGGTGCGGCGAGTCGCGGCCGGTTCCTTTAGAAACGCGCGGACCTCCTCGGCGGTTGGAATCAGCCCTGTTGTGTCCAACGTCAATCGCCGCAAAAACGCCAAGTCGTCCAACTTGGCAGCCGGCTTCACGCCGGCCTCCGTGAGTTTTGCATTCAGGAACGAGTCGATCTGATTTTTTCCCGTGGGCTTGCCGGTGTGCCTGGCCGTCCAGGCCGCCGCCACCTCCGCCGACACAGCGCGCCGGGTCAACTGGTTCCGCTCCGCATGGCGGGCTTGCGACGCCAATGTGTAGGCCTCCCACGCCGCATCCGTCAGCGGCGGCGCGTCGTCCGGACCCAATAGGCGATCCACTTGATCGCCTTTTCCACGCACGCTCACCGCCAATTCGCCTGGAGATGGATACAGCCCTTTACCGCCAATCACCGCGACCAGAACAAAAGAGTGTTCTCCGCCGGTAAACTCGAGATTCGCAAACGAATCCTGATGCGGGTAGGCGGCGGGCCGAAGCGGGGTGTTGTCGCGCACAACTTGCGGAGGTACGGGATCGTCACCGCTGGTATTCGGCTTCTGCGCTTTCGTCGAAGCGGCCAGTTTGCCGTCCACGAACAATTGCGCAGCTCCGCGAGCGCGCAAGCGGAACGAATAGGCGCCGGCCGGAAAACTCCGCGAATAGGCGGCCCGCAACACGAACGGCGTGGAACGATCCAGTGGAATCGCGTTCGCCGCGAACTTCACAGGCGTATGAACGAACGCAAAGGCAGGTTCGCCGTACGCCGCCGTGGCGGTCCGCCCGTCCAACTCGAACTCTTTCCCGTTCGAAAGGTCTTCGAAGATCTCGACCCGCACCGGTTCGGCGGCCCGCGCCATCACACTGGCTAGAAGAAACACACGCAACATGTGCGTACTTTATCACCATTGCTAACCGCTTCGGCGACGGCCCGCCCGGCGCCGGACCCGCTTCTAATACCGCTTCATGCGGCCGCGCACCCGCTTGGTGAGCCGTTCGATTTCGTCCAATTTTTTCAGCGTTGAAATGGAAAGAACGTGGCGGTCGTTCTTTTCCATGTCGATCTTCACTTCCTCGATTAGCTTTCGGATCTGCTCGACGTCCTTCAACGACGCCTCGTGATCGGCCTTCAGAATCATCTCCGTCCGGTTGCGTCCATCCGGCGTCCGCAGTACCGCGCCGTCGTTCGGCGGGGGTGCCGCGGGTGGTTGGCCGGGCGCCAGCACAACTCCAAAGGCCAGTAAAATCAGGGGGCGCACGCGCATGACTGCTATCATAGCGGGTTATGACAGAAGTCAAGCTAGGCATTGTTGGCCTAGGAAACGTGGGCTCGGGGACCATTCGAATTCTCGCCGAAACAAGCGCTCAGATTGAGCAAAAGCTGGGCTTTCCGCTGCGGGTGGCCGCCGTGTGCGCCAGGAACCTGGAAAACAAGGAGATTCCCGCCGCTCTGGCCGGCTCGCGCCGCACCACCGATTGGCGCGAGGTTGTGAATAGCCCCGATGTCGACGTCGTCGCCGAACTGATCGGCGGTGTCACTACGGCGCGAGAAATCGTCGAAACCGCTCTCGGCAACGGCAAGTCGGTCGTTACCGCGAACAAGGAATTGATGGCTCTGACCGGTCCCGAACTCTGGGACCGGGCCATTCAGAAGGGCGTCAACCTCGCAATGGAGGCCTCGGTGGCCGGCGGCATTCCCATCCACACCGTGCTTCGTGAAGGGATCTCCGGCGACCGCATCGTCGCGCTCTACGGCATCCTGAACGGCACCAGCAACTACATTCTTACCGAGGTCGAAAAGTCCGGAGCTGCGTTTGACGATGTTCTCGCCGAAGCGCAACGGTTAGGATATGCGGAGGCCGATCCCACCGCTGACGTCGATGGCTTCGACGCGCGTTCGAAGCTCGCCATTCTGTCGGCGCTTGCCTTCGGCCAAAGGATCGAGGCCAGGAATATCTTCACGCAGGGCATTCGGCGCATCACGCCCATCGACTTCCAATACGCGCACACGCTGCAACACACGATCCGGCTGGTCTGCGCCGCACGCCTGACGCCAGAAGGGCTCATCTTGTCCGTCCGGCCGGCCTTGATTCCCAAGTCCACGATCCTCGCCAATGTGCAGGGCGCGTATAACGCCGTTTGGGTCCGCGGCAAGTACGGGCAGGACACCTTCTATTACGGCCGCGGCGCCGGCCCGGAGCCAACCGGCGTCGCCGTCGTCAGCGACCTGATGCGTGTGGCGCGGGAGATCCGCTCCGGCAGTCCGGAGCGGGTTTCGCCTTTCGCCCACGATCAACTGGCCGAGTTCCGCCCGGTCTCGGTCGAAGTACAGAAACGCGCAT
>Ga0194119_10008482_pt1 | contig 14095 bp, 9 predicted proteins | sample TA2MahC100mmetaG_FD_148620 | JGI IMG/M metagenome (GOLD analysis project Ga0194119, IMG submission 148620) | Freshwater microbial communities from Lake Tanganyika, Tanzania - TA2015018 Mahale Deep Cast 100m | ecosystem: Environmental > Aquatic > Freshwater > Lake | place: Tanzania: Lake... | reverse complement strand
GAGTGACACGGCAATGTCGTCCAGAAATTCTTTTCTTGATTGTAATTTTCTGTCTTCAATCGGGAGTTTTAGAGTATATCCAGCGGCGCGGCCGCGTGAGATTATAGACACCTTGTGGACTGGGTCCGCGTGTTCAAGCACGGAAGCGATTAGGGCGTGTCCGGCTTCGTGATACGCTGTAATTTCTTTTTCTTTTACGGATAGAAGATGGCTTCTTCGTTCAGGACCAAGCATCACTTTTTCAATGGAACGAATTAAATCGTATTGAGAGATCTTTGTGCGATTTTCACGCGCGGCGAGAATCGCCCCTTCGTTCATAAGTGAATAGAGGTCTGCGCCTGAAAATCCCGGAGTCCGTTCCGCTATAACGCGCAAATTAACATCTTCAAAAAACGGCTTTCCGCGCGCGTGTATTTTCAAGATTTCTTCGCGGTCTCCGCGGTCCGGCAAGTCAACAACCACACGTCGGTCAAATCTTCCCGGACGCACGAGGGCAGGATCAAGAACATCAGGCCTGTTCGTTGCCGCCATAACTACAAGACGGTCGGTCGGTTCAAATCCGTCAAGTTCAACAAGAATTTGATTTAGGGTTTGTTCGCGCTCGTCATTTCCTCCGCCTACTCCTCCTCCGCGTACGCGCCCCACAGCGTCTATTTCGTCAATGAAAATAATTGCAGGCGCTGTCTTTTTCGCCATTTGGAACAAATCACGGACGCGACTCGCGCCTACTCCCACAAACATCTCAACAAACTCCGAGCCGGAAATTGAAAAGAATGGAACCTGCGCTTCTCCGGCTACGGCGCGCGCTAAAAGTGTCTTGCCTGTTCCGGACGCTCCCATTAAAAGCACACCCTTCGGAATTTGCGCGCCTATATCTAAGAATTTTTTAGGATTTTTCAAGAAATCAACAATTTCTTTTAGTTCTTCTTTTGCCTCCTTCGCGCCAGCTACATCTTTAAAAGAAATCTTCTGTTTTTTATCAAGCGGGGATATGATGCGCGCTTTTGATTGCCCGAATGAAAACGCCTGCATTCCCGCGCCGCGCACTTGGCGCGATAGAAACCAAATTATAAAAGCGAGAAATAAAATAGGGAGAAGAAATGGCGCCACGTTTCCGAGCCAATACAATACTCCGCTCGGGCTTTTAATTGTAATCGTCACCGCGCTGATTTCTTTTGACGGCACTCCAAAATTTACAAGCGTCTCCGCGATTGGAACGCCCGCTTCTTTTTTTGCAAATATAAGCACTGCGTCTTCTTTTACATTATTGTCCGTAGATTTGTATTTTACTTCAATCTCATCGGCGCGCACGGTAAGTTCCGCGACTTTTCCTTTTGTAACATCTGACGCAAGTTCGGAAAGGGCAATCTCTTTTTTTCCGCCTTTTTGTTCTTGTATGAGCGAATACATGCTCGTAAGGAAAAGGAATATCAAAAACGTGAAAGCCGCTTGTTTAAAAAGGCCGTTCTTTTTTTGCTTGTTTTTGGTGTTTTGTTTTAATTTATCCATACAAATATTATAACACATATGGTATAATTTTTCCATGCTTCTATTAGAAAACAGAAAGGCGAAGTTTGATTATGAAATAATGCGCTCATTTGAAACGGGCGTTGAGCTTTTTGGTTTTGAAGTGAAATCGTTGCGGCAGAAGCAGGGAAGTTTGGAGGGTTCGTATGCGGTTGTGCGCGGCGGGGAAGTTTTCCTTACCGGAATGCACATTCCTCCGTATCAGCCGAAAAATACGCCAGATAGCTATGAGTCGCGCAGGACGCGTAAATTACTTCTTACAAAAAAAGAAATTGAAGAACTTGCGAAGGCGGAAAATAAAAAAGGTTTGACAATCATACCTATATCGGTGTATAGTAAAGGTAGGAAAATCAAGATTGAACTCGCGCTGGCGCGCGGAAAAAAGAAATACGACAAGCGGGAGACATTAAAGAGACGCGACGCAGAACGAGATATGAGGAGGACTTTGAAATATGCATAATAATTCGATGCGAATCTGGCGAATTGGATGCGAATGCCGCGAATTAAATGTTCGTAGATTCGTTCTTTTATTCGTAGATTAGCATCGTGTCATGGGGATGACAGGCATAGACAAGAAGAATTTTTTTGGATGTGCGCAATAGAGTTCCAATAACTCTTAAAAAATTGGAATCATTAAGTGCCAAGAACTTAATTTCTAAAGCTCGGTCGATTGTGTCGCCGTATTTCGGCGCTCGCGATTTGAGTTTCGCCTACGCGTTGTCGTAAGCGGCGGTTATGAGCGGCTTCGTCCGAGGAGTCACATAACTGTTTGTAATCTCGGAATAGAAAACGCGCGCGTTTCGGCGCGTTCTTGAATCTTGCAGAAACTCGGCGTAAAAAGATTTCGTCCGTTTAATACTTTATGCGCTTAAAAAATCTAAGCTGACTATGTTGCGTAGAAACATTCACAAAACCTTTTTGCACGCGCGTTCAATTCGCGCCATCTCCACTCGACTCGCTTCGCTCGCTCGTGGCAAGCCACCAATAATCAAATCCATACTCAAACACCACGGTATGGTTGTTTTTGCATTTAGCGAGTCGAGTGCCCTGAGCGAGGAGTGTAACGACGAGTCGAATGGGCTAAAATAAATACAATGTACTTTGTTTATATGATAAAAAATTCTGCCGACAAGTTATATATTGGCATCACGAAAAATCCAAAAGCCCGCCTATATACTCATAACAATTTGCGCGGTGCGAAGTTCACAAAATATACCCCCGATTTTAAGATTGTATTTCTTGAGCAATACGAAAGTATGTCGCAGGCACGGAAAAGAGAGATTCAAATTAAAAAATGGCGACGGGAGAAGAAAGAGATGCTTATAAAACAGTATCAACAAAAATTGTCCACAAAACAATAAACACTCTTCCGGTGTCTCTCTAGTATTTTTTATATGGAAAGGTCTACGGACACCTTCCAGGTTTTTTAATTTTTGGCTATAATTAACTTAGTTCTTTGGCATATTGAACTTTCAAAAAAAGTAAAACACATGAACAAAAACGTCCTAATCATCGGCGGTGGCGGGAGAGAACACGCACTCGCGTGGAAACTCGCACAATCATCTCGCATCGGCAAGCTGTTTGTAGCGCTTGGAAATGGCGGCACGCGGCAAGTTGCCGAAAATGTCGGGATTGACGCCACTGATATTAACGGGCTTGTTAAATTCGCAATGAATAACGAAATCGGCTTGACAGTCGTCGGCCCTGACGATCCGCTCGCTCTTGGTGTTGTAGACGCTTTTCATGCACGAGGACTGCGAATTTTCGGTCCGACGCGCGCAGCCGCGGAAATAGAATCGTCCAAGGCGTTCGCTAAAAATCTTATGAGCGAGGAGGACATACCAACCGCAACATTTCAGATTTTTAGCGAATACGACAAAGCGCTTGTCTATATTCGTGAACATGGTGTCCCAATCGTTGTCAAAGCAAGCGGCCTTGCGCTCGGGAAAGGCGTTTACGTTTGCAAGACGCTCTCTCAAGCGGAAACTGCGCTCGCGGAAATCATGCTTGAGAATGTCCATAAAGACGCAGGTAAAGAAGTTGTTGTTGAGGAATTTCTTGACGGACAAGAAATTTCCATTCATGCGTTCTGCGACGGCAAAACTCACGTTTTGCTACCTCCCGCGCAAGACCACAAACCAATTCGCGACAACGACGAAGGCAAGAACACTGGCGGCATGGGAACAATTGCTCCCGTCTCGTGGGTGAACGCAAGCGCTTTGCGAGACATTGACGAGCGTATCGTCCGCCCAACGCTTCAAGCCCTTGCGAAGCGCGGGCGGCAGTTCAGTGGCTTGCTTTATCCTGGACTCAAAATGACAACAGCCGGCCCGAAAGTGTTGGAATTCAATGCGAGATTCGGCGACCCAGAAACGCAGAGCTACATGCGTCTTCTCAAAACCGACTTACTCGACATCTTGGAAGCGTGCGTTGACGGAACACTTGCCGAACTCGCAATCGAGTGGCATTCTGGTTTTGCAGTCTGTGTCGTCATCGCCTCCGGCGGTTACCCTGACGAATACAAAAAGGACTTGCAGATTCGCGGCATAGCTGAAGCGGAGCGTGTACCAGACGTTGTTGTCTTCCACGCCGGAACAAAGTTTGATGGCGAACTTAAAACGTCCGGTGGACGAGTTCTCGGCATAACGGCAATCGGTAACACGCTCCGCGATGCGCTTAACCGCGCATACGAAGCGGCAAAGCTGATTGAGTTTGAGGGCAGGCAGTACCGAAACGATATCGGTGCGAAAGCTCTATAACATCGGCGTTCCAATTTTTCGGAATTGGAACGCCTTTCTTTTTGAGCAATTTTCTCTACTGACATTTCATTCAACACCATTCCTTGTTTTTCATATTAAAAAGTTTTCCACAGATTTGCGGAAATTTTTGTTGTAAGAAATTTTTTATTTGAAGACGAACACCAGATGTCCTTTTTGTGCTAAAATAGCGAAATGCTCGGTATTTTTAAGGGGATTTTTGGGGATGAAAGCGGGCGCGCGAAACGCGCGCTTGCTCCTATAGTAGAAAAAGTCAACGCGTTGGAAGAAAATGTCCGACAACTTTCGGATGGCGCGTTTTCTGAAAAGACCACGGAGTTGAAAAAGCGCCGAGCCGAAGGCGAGGCGCTTGATGATTTGCTTCCTGAAGCGTTTGCGTTGGTGCGCGAAGCGGCGCGCCGAACTTTAGGAGAGAGGCATTTTGATGTGCAGATTTTAGGAGGCGCGGTGCTTCATAAGGGAAATGTCGCGGAAATGCGGACCGGCGAAGGAAAAACTCTCGTTGCAACCTTGCCCGCGTATCTGAACGCGTTGGATGGAAATGGCGTCCACATTGTTACGGTGAACGATTATCTCTCGCGCCGCGACACCGTGTGGATGGGACAGATATATAATTTTTTAGGGCTTTCTGTTGGGTGTATAAATCACGACTCTTCATATATATATGACCCAGCGCACAAAGAATTGGACGAAAAACGTGATGAGCTTGGAAGTTTTAAAGTAGTGTATGAATTCTTACGGCCCGTGTCGCGGCGCGATGCGTATGCAGCCGACATTACTTACGGAACGAACAATGAATTCGGTTTTGATTATCTGCGCGATAATTTGGAATATTCTCCGGAACGGTTACGCCAGCGCGATTTTCATTTTGCGATTGTCGACGAAGTTGATTCTATTTTAATTGACGAAGCCAGAACGCCACTTATTATTTCGGCGCAAACGGCGGAGTCGGAAGAGTTATATAAAATCTTTGCAAAGCTTGCGTCTGGATTGAATAAAGAAGAAGACTTCACAATTGACGAGAAATTCCGCGCCATCCAGCTTACCGAAAAAGGAATTGAAAAAGCGGAAAAGAAATTAGGAATAGAAAACTTATACGCTGAAGGAGGAGTAAAGCTGGTGCACCATTTGGAAACGGCGGTTAAAGCAAAATCGCTTTATCGGCGCGACAAAGAATATGTCGTCAGGAACGGCGAGGTCATTATTGTTGATGAGTTCACCGGTCGCTTGATGCCTGGACGAAGATGGAGCGAAGGTTTGCATCAGGCGATTGAGGCGAAGGAAGGCGTTGCAATACAAAAAGAATCACGAACTTTCGCGTCAATCACATTCCAAAATTATTTCAGAATGTACAAGAAATTATCAGGAATGACAGGAACAGCAAAAACATCCAGCGAGGAGTTTTTCAAAGTATACGGATTGTCTGTTATTGAAGTTCCGACAAATAAGCAGATTGCGCGGCGCGATCGCAACGATTTTATTTTCCAAACAGAAAAGGGGAAATTTACGGCGCTCTCAAAACGCGTCAAAGAATTGCAGGATAAAGGACAGCCGGTTCTTGTGGGTACAGCTTCAATTGAAAAAAACGAAGTGCTCTCTGGATATTTTTCACGCGTTGGAATAAAACACGAAGTTTTGAACGCTAAGAACCACGAGCGGGAAGGAGAAATAATCGCGCAGGCGGGACGGCTCGGCTCAGTCACAATTGCGACGAATATGGCGGGGCGCGGAGTTGATATAAAACTTGGCGGGAATCCTGCGACAAGAGAAGAATATGAAAGAGTTAAATCGCTCGGTGGTCTCGTTGTAATAGGAACAGAACGCCACGAAGCGCGTCGAATTGACAATCAGTTACGCGGAAGAAGCGGGAGACAAGGCGACCCCGGCGACACTCAATTTCTTGTATCGTTGGAGGATTCTCTTATGCGTATTTTTGCGTCAGACATTATTAAAAGGATGATGGGAACATTTAAGATTCCCGAAGACGAACCGATTGAGAATTCCATGATTAACCGTTCTCTTGAAGCGGCACAGACTAAAATTGAAGGGTTTAATTTTGACGCACGAAAACATGTTCTTCAGTATGATGATGTTCTTAATCATCAGCGTAAAATTGTTTATGAAAAGAGGCGCGTTATTTTACTTGGAAATGATTCAGCGAAAGTCCAGCTTCTTCAAATTGTGGATGCGTTATGGATGGAACATCTGGAAGCAATGGAATATTTGCGCGGAAGCGTAAACTTGCGCGCGTATGGCCAACGCGACCCGCTTGTAGAATATCGTCGCGACGGACTGCGTTTATTCAAGAATATGGAGGCGAGGTATGAGGAGATAGTGAAGAAGACAAGAACATCTCCAGCTGAAGCAGAAGGACACCGAGTGTTTGAAGCCCGTCAACACTCGGTGACCGAGGAAATGAAAGCTGGCCGCAATGATCCGTGTCCGTGTGGTTCTGGTAAAAAGTTCAAGAAGTGTCATGGTGTGTGATATACTTGTTATATAATAAATTACATGAATCATTTAATAAGATTTTTTGACAAGCTGGAAGACAAAGCGCGCGGACGTCTTTCACGTTCGCCCGTGCTCTACGCAGTTATTGGCGGTATTTTTATGGTCTTGTTTTGGCGAGCGGTGTGGCTTACGGCTGATTTGCTCGCTGAAACTGGCGGATGGCTCGGGGTCCTCTTTTCTCCAGGCGTCTCATTGGCGTTCTCAGTCGCTGGCATGCTTCTCATCGGGCTATTTGTGTCGTTTTTCATTGGCGATCGAATTTTACTCACAGGTCTGAAGCATGAAAAGAAACTTGCTGAAAAAACAGAAAAAGAAGTTGAGGAAGAGGAGGCAAGAGTTGAAGAACTGCACGCGCATATTATTCACATTGAAAAACGCCTTGATGAAATCACAGAATCTCATCGTCACCCATAGCGGCGGTTTTCACGCAGATGATGTGTTCGCGGTGTCGGCGCTTTTATTACTTCTTAATAATGTAAACCGAGTGTTGTCAGGCAAACACGCGGTGTATGAGAATGTAGAAGTGTTGCGGACGCGCGACGCCGCGGTAATAATGCGCGGTGATTTTGTGGTGGATGTAGGATGTGTATACGACGAATCGCGTAATCGTTTTGATCATCATCAAGAGGGTGGCGCTGGTACACGCTCAAATGGCATTCCGTATGCGGCATTTGGACTCGTGTGGAAGAAGCATGGCGCCGCAATTTCCGGTTCTGCGGAAATTGCGGCGCGCGTGGACGCGCGCCTCGTGCAGGCGATAGACGCTTGGGACAACGGAATAAAACTTGGCGTATACGAAGCCGCGTCTGCGTTTCCATACTTCATCCAAGATGTTATTTTTTCTTTTGAACCGACTTATGCGGAAAAATCGCGAACGTTAGATGAGAGTTTCAAACAAGCGGTTTCTTTTGCGCGGGAGATTCTCTCGCGGGAAATCGCGCACGCGCGCGATGCGCTGTTAGGCGAGGGACAGGTACGCGCGGCATACGAGGCGGCAGCAGACAAGCGCATAATTGTATTGGATGAAAAATATGAATGGGACTCAGTGCTCCTGATCAAAAACGAACCGCTTTTTGTTATAACACCGGAGCGCGCACCATCAACGAATTGGCGGGTTCATACAGTTCAGGTGAGCGCGAATTCTTTTGAATCGCGCAAATCTTTTCCGGCTGCGTGGGCTGGAAAACGTGACGACGAACTTGTAAAAGAATCTGGGGTGCCAGATGCTGTATTTTGTCACAATAAATTGTTTACCGTCTCCGCGAAATCAAAAGAAGGCGCAATCGCGCTTGCGCGCAAAGCGTTGTAGAATAGACACAATGAGCGAATATATTCCGACGATCGGGCTGGAAATACACGCGGAGCTTAAAACAAAAACAAAAATATTTTGCAGCTCTCCGAATAATCCGGACGAGAAGCGTTCGAATGTAAATATTTGTCCTGTGTGTATGGGACATCCTGGCACGCTACCTGTTATTAACAAAGAGGCAGTAAAGCATGTATTGCGTGTCGGAGTCGCTCTTGGTGGAAAAATTTCTGATTACTCGGAATTTGACCGCAAAAATTATTTTTACCCAGATATTCCGAAAGGATATCAAATAAGCCAATATAAAAATCCTTTAATACTCGGTGGATCGCTTAACGGGATTGCAATAACACGCATACATCTTGAAGAAGATACTGGAACTTCTCTGCACGGCCAGTCGCACTCCTTGCTTGATTTTAACAGAGCTGGCGTGCCACTTATGGAACTTGTAACTGAGCCAGTTATACATTCCGCAAAAGAAGCTGCTGATTTCGCGCGAGAACTACAGCTTTTATTTAGAACTCTCGGTGCGTCTGACGCGAATATGGAAAAAGGAGAGATGAGAGTGGAGGCGAATATCAGTATAAGTCAAAAGCCCCTCCTCATCGGCGGGCAGGCAAAAGTCAAAAGTCAAAAATTGGGAACAAAAACAGAGATAAAGAACCTCAATTCTTTTAAAGTTGTGGAAAAGGCAATTGAATATGAAATTAAACGGCAGATATCTACTTTAGAGTCTGGAGAAGAGATAAAACAGGAGACTAGGGGATGGAATGAAGCAAAAGGAGAAACGTTTTCACAAAGACAAAAAGAAGAATCGCATGATTATAGATATTTTCCGGAACCTGATCTACCTAAATTACAAATTTCGGAAATTAAAGAGTTTAGCGAGCATGAAATAACAAAATCGCTCCCTGAACTACCAGCAGTAAGGCGTTCAAGACATCAATCTTTAGGATTAAAGCAGGTTGAATCTGATATATTGATGAGCGACAAATCTCTCGGTGTATTTTTTGAAGAAGTATCAAAACGTCTTTCTGATGTTGCCTCAATAAAACTTGCTTCAAATTATATATTAACGGATTTGGCTGGTTTGAGGGCGTCAAAAAAGCAGAAAAATCTAGACAATATATCAGCGGATTCTTTTGTTGAACTTATTAAAATGGCGTCTGCTGGAGATATTTCTTCGCGCGGCGCGAAAGACATACTTGCTGAAATGTTCGCGAATGGCGGCGCGCCGCGCTCAATCGCGGAACAAAAAGGATTACTGCAGCAGAGTGATCGTGAGACACTCAAAAAGATTGTTGAAGATGTAATAAAGAAAAATCAGAACACTGCCGCTGATTTCAAAAAAGGAAAGACGGCAGTGCTGCAATTTCTAGTAGGGCAGTGTATGAGAGAATCTCGTGGTTCAGGAAATCCTATTGAGTTTCAGAAGATATTAAGAGATCTTCTCTAATTTAAATTCGTCCGCAAATTTTTTTGCTGGACTGGTTTGAACAAATTTTTTATACTCTCGCATCTGTGAGGCGGGGGAGTCGCCGAATTGGGACAGAATTATATCCGGAACAATTAACTGCCCCCAACGATTATTGGAAGTGAAATCCTGAAGAGTTGACCATGGATACTGAAATTCCTTACCGCGCCACTCGCGTATCTCTCGCGGGTTTCGGTGAATGTAAGCGGAAGAGTGCAAAAGGTGTGTGTTGTTTTTGATGTGTACCGCCTTAAACGGACCACCGAATAGATGACCTTTTCTTTTGTATTTGTTGTTGAAATATTTTGTGTATGAATTCAGAAGTCGTTGCATAAATTGAGAGATTCCGTTTTCTTTTACTTCTCGCGCGAGAAAATGAAAATGATTTCCCATTAAACAAAAAGCAACAATTTCAATTGAGCGTCTCCCGATAATCTCCATCAGCGAAGTTTTTGTTGTAGACCATTCGCGATAATCAATGAAAGAGGGAACATAATAAGAAGGATTAGTGTGAGTTGTCTCTGGAGATTGCTTGTGTAAAAGAGAAAATAAAAAACGCACAGAATCCTTTTCTTCAAAAAAAATTTGTTGATGATTAACTCCGCGATTGTATATGTGGTAGTACTCAAACGGAGTGAATTTAAGCGATCGCATAACATAAAACAGTATATTTTGATGGACACCGAGTGTCCATCAAAAGTGTGGATAAGTGTTACCAGTGTCTTATTAGCGGTAGCGCGCGTGCTTGTGAAACATGGTTTTTTTGAAAATCAATTTTTTTCTGTATTTATGCCCACTCATTTCTTCATTTTTACTAATAATGAAACGAGCTTTCTTGTTGTCAAAGTTTTTATGTTTTTTCTTTTTATAAGACTAGAATCTTGAAGAGCCGAGATATCTTTATTTATCCACATTTTTTTAAAGAAAAACAACTGATTTTCTTTTATAATTTTAACTGTCAGAAAGAATGTATCTTTTGAAAGAATTTTTGAAAGAATTTTTAGAATTTTTTCTCAAATTTTCTCATAAACAAACTCCGCAGAAAGTTATTTTTTATAGATTATAAAATTGATTTTCCTTAAAAATCTTTATTTTTCGTAAAGATCAAAAAAATAGGAAAATCATTCCAATTTATTTTTTTAATTTTTTTATCCAACTCAAAAAATATTATCGAAAGAATAATTGCCGAGATTAATCTTGCGTATCCGAGATATCATTTCAAATCAACGTATTTTTAAAAAAAAATGAAGCCACTGATTTCAACAGAAGGAAAAGAATACCTGTCATCTAAAGATGCGGCGCGTATTGTCGGCTATGTACCCGATTACGTTGGTCAACTTGCGCGTTCAGGAAAATTGGACGCCAAAATGGTCGGTCGCTCTTGGTTTGTGAGTAAAGAATCAATTTTACGTCATCGCGACGCTTTTCACTCTAAACATTCGGATCATTCAAAAAATTCAACAAGTCAGTTAAATACCGCGAATCAGTCAAATAATTTGTCGGCGTTAGTATACGAAAAAGACAACGCGCCACTTAAGCCGACTCTTGCGCAAAAATTTTTTGCGCCGGAAACACAAGAAGTTGGCCAAGCATTTTTACCAACGCTTACTCATTTGTCCGCGTTGGTTCCGCGGGAATTAATTCACAAGGCAACAGCGCTCGCAGTTTCGTCTGCGTTAGTTTTCGGTGGCGCTTTAGTGTCTGACCAAGATTTTCGTTCGCACTCAATTTCATACGCGGTTCGCGCTGGACAAGCAATCGCGAGTTTTTCAATTGTTGATTCAACTCGAGCGCTCGCCAATACGCTCGCGCGCGTCCCGTCTTACGCAGAGTCTGGCGCTGCAACTTTGGTAAGCGCCGCTTCCGATGTGTATGCGACTATTCAGTCGGCACCCGAAGGATTCGCGCGCGCTGTAGCGCGCGCGTTCAACCGCGGAGTGAACAGTCTTGCTCTGAATGCAGGAAGATCTATCCTCTCGCTTTTTGGAATGCAATTTGAAAAAACTGGATTAGCTATCTCTCCGACTCCTCCTGTGGTATCGACACAGAGTGTTGATGAGCTTCAAACACCCGATGTCGTCCCAGCCGAGACCGAAAAGCGTAAAACACTCGGTGTTGTTGCTGCAGAGCGAATCACGACAAACGAAAAAATTATTGAACGCGTGATTGTCGGCGAAGTGTCGCGCGCGGAATTGGAAGAAAAACTTTCCATAATGAACAACAAGCTTTCTTCTGAGATTTATAAAATCTCAACCGCGACTGCTGGAAACACGACAAGCATCACGAATGTTTACAACACAGTCGCTCAGACCAACAAAATAGACAAACTGCGCACAGTTGATATTTATTCTCCGACCATATCAGGCGGCTCGTGGACGAGTGCTGGAAGCATCGGGGCGGATTCTGGAAGTTTCGCAACACTATCCGGCACCAATACTACGCTTTCAACACTTTCCGTGACTGGAACTGCTACCACTACAATCTCAGATTCTTTTGCGGTTGACATAAATACTCTCTTCGTAGACGCGCCGAATAACAGGGTCGGTATAGGAACTTCTACTCCCGGCGCAACATTTGCAGTGCAAGGAAGCGCCCTTATTGCTGGGAATCTTTCTGTGACCGGTCTTTTTGCTACATCCACTTCAATTTCATTTTCTGGAATTGGCGCAAACATTCCACTCGCGCTTGATGCTAGCGGTAATCTAATCGCAACCTCTTCGCCGACGGCCTCATATTTCATCGCGACTTCCAGCGGAATGGCGAGCGTCTTCCCATACGCGAGCACAACAGCTTTAACTTCAAGCGGTTCCGCATATTTTGCGACTAGTGGTGGTAATGTCGGAATTGGCGCGACCACATCGCCAGGATCAGCTCTTTCCGTTCAAAGTGTTGCCAATTTCGCGCCAGCAACTTCAACAATTTACGGACACTTGAACATTCTTTCTCTTATCGCAACTTCTACAACAGCCACCTCCACCTTCAGTGGCGGCGTTTCCACCGCTGGTCTTGCGAGTTCAAATGGACTGACATTGACTGGAGGCAATATCCTTTATTCTTCTGCTAACTTTGTTGTTCAGAGTGGCGGCAACGTCGGCATCGGGACGACGAATCCCGGCTCTGCTTTGTCGGTTGTCGGCTCAGGAAGGTTCACGGGAGATGCTGACCTATATGGAGGCGACTTTAACATTGGAACAGGGAGCGCAACAACAACGCTCATGGCAAAATCAACAGGAGGAATGTCTCTCTACGCTCAAGGCGACTGTTCTTCCTGCACTGTATCAACAACAACATCCAGCGCTCTGCTGGGAATCTACGCGGCAACTTCTTCTACTGCTCTTCTCGTCCATCAAAGAGGATCAGGCTACGCAATGTGGGTAGGCGATTCTGACAACTCCGACACCGACACTTCTCCGTTTGTAATTGACACGGGAGGAAACACGGGAGTGGGCACCACATCGCCTGCTGCCCGCCTTTCCGTTTTGCAGGATAGCGTATCTTCCTTGGGTTTCTACCTAGCCGGCTTCGCGGACGCTACAGCCGATTACTTTAGAATCTCTACCTCAACGATTGTCGGCACGCAATCAACATCTACAGCCCTCGTATTAAATTCAATGGGTCGCTTCGGCATCGGCACAACATCTCCATCCGCCACAGCCGCAATTGCAGGCAACCTCTATGTTACCGGTCTCGGCTCCGCCACTTCTTCAATCTTCGGTGGCACAATTGAAGTGCAAGGGCAAGGGGTGAATGCAACTTCTACCTTTGCTGGTGGTATTCGCACTGGAGGACTTCTCTCCCAGAGAGGCATCACCGTGGAGGATAGCACATCCACCTCCACCTTCAGTGGCGGCGTTTCCACCGCTGGTCTTGCGAGTTCAAAGGGACTGACATTGACTGGAGGCAATATCCTTTATTCTTCTGCTAACTTTGTTGTTCAGAGTGGCGGCAACGTCGGCATCGGGACGACGAGTCCGGTAAACTTACTTGGTCTATACAAAGATAGCGCAGATGCCGACCAGATGTTTACCGTAAAAATGGCGAGTGGAGCTAATGCGAACTGGACAATGGGCGTAGATTATTCGGATGGCGGAAAATTCAAAATCTCTTCGTCTACCACGTTGGGGGCGGTAAATACCGACCGGTTGGTGTTTGACGGACAAGGGAATGTGGAAGCACCGACAGGTTTCTTGAAGGCGACGGGGAATACCAACGCTTTGGGTAATACTCCAAGCGCAACAGGTATTAGCATTGGTTACAATAAAAATGGATCTGGAGAAACAAATGTTATTTTCGGAACAGGGCTTGCTGGAACAAGTCAGTGGCTTGACTTTGGGGCTTATGACGGCACGACTCTTTCATCTGTGGCCAAGCTTTACGAGACAGGAAACTTTACCGTTAATTACGCGAGCACGACTGCAATCACTTCAACTGGTTCTGCCTATTTCGCAACAACCGGCGGCAACGTCGGCATCGGGACGACGGGGCCCAATACCCGCCTTG
>Ga0194119_10008481_pt1 | contig 14095 bp, 12 predicted proteins | sample TA2MahC100mmetaG_FD_148620 | JGI IMG/M metagenome (GOLD analysis project Ga0194119, IMG submission 148620) | Freshwater microbial communities from Lake Tanganyika, Tanzania - TA2015018 Mahale Deep Cast 100m | ecosystem: Environmental > Aquatic > Freshwater > Lake | place: Tanzania: Lake... | reverse complement strand
CGTCATGGCCGGGCTTGTCCCACGGCTGTCCGGTTGAGTTTTGTGTGGACAGGGCGCACGGCATTGATTCCTCTTGGTCCGAATCGTTTGGCGACGGGTTCGGACACGAGAAGGAAGCAAGGCCGTGCGGCATCAAAATAGCGTATTTCATTCGATCACGAAGCACCTTCCTTGGCGCGCATTCGAGCGTCTTGTGGAAGAGCATGGCGCGGATGCGCGTGTGCGCAAGCTGACGACCAAGAGCCAGCTTTTGGCCTTGCTTTATGGGCAACTGGCCGGCGCCGAAAGTCTGCGGGACATCGTCGGCGCGCTTGAGAGCCATGCGCCGAAGCTGTATCATCTGGGCGCGCGCACGGCGTCGCGCTCGACCCTTTCGGACGCCAACAATCTTCGCAGCGCCGAGGTGTTTACCGGGCTTTTTGCGCGGCTGGTCGCGCAGGCGATGCCCGGATTGCGTAAGAAGATGCGCGAGCCGCTGTATCTCATCGACGCAACCAGCTTCCGTTTGAATGGCTTGTGCGAATGGGCGCGGTTCTCGACAAACGCCTGCGGCGCGAAGCTTCACGTCGTCTATGACCCCGACGCCGACTGCCCGCTCTACGCCGCGCTGAGCGGGCCGAAAGTCAACGACATCACCGCCGCCAAGGAGATGCCGATCGATCCCGCAGCGACTTATGTTTTTGATCTTGGCTATTACGACTACGGCTGGTGGGCGAAGCTCGACGCCGCCGGATGCCGCATCGTCACGAGATTGAAAGCCAATACGAAACTGTCCCATGTCGTCGAAAGCGAGGTCGGGGAAGGCTCGGATATTTTGAGCGACCGCATCGGGCGTCTTCCGGCTCGGCTCGCCGCAAGCCGCAAGAACCCCTTTGCCGATCCCGTGCGCGAGGTGCGCGTGCGGATCGAGACCGGCAAGGTGCTGCGCATCCTCTCCAACGACCTCGACGCGCCCGCCGAGGAAATCGCCGCGCTCTACAAGCGGCGCTGGCAAATCGAACTGTTTTTCCGCTGGATCAAGCAGACCTTGAAGATCAGGCATTTTCTCGGTCGCAGCGAGAACGCCGTGCGCATTCAACTCGCCGTTGCGCTGATCGCCTTTCTGCTCCTGCGCCTCGCACAAGAAGCGCAGAACGTCATTCAAAGCCCGCTCGCCTTCGCCCGTCTGGTACGCGTCAATCTCATGCATCGACGGCCAATCAATCGCCTCCGGGACCTCCACCCAGATCCCCTCCAGGACGGCGCACAACTCGGCCTCGACCTCAGCCCATGCTAAACCGGACACCAGTGGGCTTGTCCCGGCCATCCACGCCGGGCTGCTGCGCAATGTCGGCGTAGATGCTCGCGACAGGCGCGGGCAAGACGCGGGTTGGAGACTCGGACTGGTCTTAAGAGACCGGCGCCAAGCGCGCAACTCAGCGCTTCGCCAGCATGCAAACATAAAACCCGTCCGTCCCGCTCGTCGCCGGCGAAAGGCGGATGCCGGGGCCGTGCGACGAGGCGAAGCGCGCGAGATCGGGCAAGCCCGCCTTCTCCGCCGTCTCCTTGGCCGAAAGCGCCGCGAACGCTGGATGGTCCGCGAGAAAGGCGCCAATCCGGTCCTCATTCTCGTCGCGCAGCACCGAACAGGTGATGTAAGCCAGCCGGCCGCCCCGCTTCACAAAACGCGCCGCCTTTTCCAAGAGCTCGCACTGCTCTTTCAGCCTCAGCTCAAGCGCGCCGGGCGCGAGCCGCCACTTGGCGTCGGGATGACGCCGCCAGGCGCCGGTTCCCGTGCAGGGCGCGTCGATCAGAACGACATCGCAGCGCTCTTCGAGATCGGCAAGCACGTCGGATTTGCCGCGCGGCGCACGCACCTGGACATTGCGCGCCCCCGCCCGATCGAGCCGTTCATGAATAGGCGCGAGCCGCCTTCCGTCTGAATCATGGGCGTAGATCTGCCCGCGGTTATGCATCTGCGCCGCGAGCGCCAGCGTCTTGCCGCCCCCGCCGGCGCAAAGATCGAGGACCTGCTCGCCGGGCGCAGCGGCGCAGAGCAGCGCCGCAAGTTGCGAGGCTTCGTCCTGAAGCTCGACGAGGCCTTTGACGTATGCCGTCTCGGCCGTCAGCGCCGGCCCCCGTCCCTGCCCCGCCTCGATGCGCAGACCGATCGGCGACAGCGGCGTCGGCGCGGGCACAAGATGCGCGAGCTTTTCCAGCGCCTGCTCGCGCGAACATTTGAGAATATTGACCCGCAGATCGACCGGCGCGCGGGCGGCGAGCGCCGCGCCCTCCTCCGCCGCGCGCGCGCCGAAGGCGGCGTCGAACCGCGGCGCGAGCCATTCCGGATAGTCGCCGCGCACATGGCCCGGCGCGGCGTCGAGCGACGCCGTCTCCAACCGCTCGCATTCGTCGTCCGAGAGCGGCGCCGGCGCATGGCGCTCGCCCGAGCAGAACGCCGCGATCGCCTCGGCGTTAAGGCCGCGCGCTTCCCGCAGCGCCCCAAGCATGATCGCGCGTGGCGTATCGTCTCCCATCGCGAAAGCCGCCGACGCGCGTTTCCTCAGCGCGTCAAAGACGAGGCTGGCGATGGCGGCGCGATCCTTGGAGCCGGCGAAGCGATGGGAGAGTCCCCAATCCTTCAGCGCGTCGGCCGCCGGCCGCCGGCGCTTCGCAACGTCGTCGAGAATTTCGATCGCAGCGGAAACATGGGCGGCGGGAGTCATGAGTCGAGCAGCTTTGCGACAAGCGCGTCGATTTCTTGCGACACACCAGCGTCGATCAGCGCGTCGCGCACGAGTTTCCGTGCACGCTGGAATTTGACGCCTTCGGGAAGCACCACGGCGGCGGCGATTTTCTCGGCTTTGGCGGCCGCTTTGGTGAGAACGGCATGGACTTGGTTTTTAGCGTCATAACGAGGAATCGGTAAGTTGAACACCACCTTATCGAAATCCCGTGCGCCTCCTTGCCCTCTCGATTGCCATTTTTCGGCGCGAGACCGGGTTGTTTCGCTATTGAGGATAGCTGTGAGATAGCGCGCTTCATCGTCGCTCGCGAACTCTGACCAATAGAGTTTATGGTCAATCACTAAGCGCTCGTCATTCACGACGCACGCAGAAAGATTAATCCCGGCTTTGACGTATACGACGCGCATCGGCTTCAGGGGAAACTGCGAGGACAACTTTCCGTAATGATCGAGTTGTTGCGTCAGTGTGATCTCGGAACCTCGTCCTTCGTTCCATAATTGCTCGGCTTTGCGCATCCACCCGGCTAGACCATCGAAGCCTCTGTCGATCGCTGCTTCGGCGTCTAGCACCACGCGATCTTCGTCAACGGGGATCACCGCTTCGAGAGGCGCCCAGACGCGGTAGGGCAAGATGCTTTCGCCCAGCAGCACTGGTTTTAGAAACTTCGCTTCAACCCGGTTTTCAATATCCGGCAAGTCTGTCCAAGGTCGTTGCGTTTGTCTGGACCGACGACTAATCACATACGGCGCAGAGGTGTCCACACCAAGACGCCCCATACTTTTGTGTTCAATGAAGCAGAGCTTGCGCGGATATAAAGTTGCGCCATTGCGAAATGCGCTGCGATAGACTGAACCACCGATAAATAAACCTTCGACCGGACGCGGCGCTTTCTCGGCGACAGTGAATGTCCCTTGATCAATTAGCTTATTGACTAGCCCCTCCGCCGCGTCGCGCATTGGCAGCGTACCGGAGTAACGGCGTACCGATTCCGGCACCGGCTTAGAGGTGGCGCGCCTCCGCCCAAACAATACACATGACGGTACTTCGAATAATGGTCTGACGTCACTGTCCATCACCCAGCCTTCATCCCATTGAATGCATGCAGGGTCGAATGAGCCGCTACGCAAGCGTTCATGTTGGCCGCGAGTGTATACCTCCAACGGCAGGACAAACCCGAGGCGTCCGCCGCTTCGCAAATACAGCGATACAGTTCGTACTGTGAACAACGCACAAAGATTGCTCTGCGTGCCGAATTTGCCGCCGACATGAACCCGCGCGCCCTTGGCCAGCTCTTTAAAACGTTTCTGAAGATCCTGGCTCATGTGGCGATAGGCGACCCAGGGCGGATTGCCGACGACGACATGCGCCCAGCCGCCGGCCGCCGAATAGGCGAGTGGTCGAGAGAGATTGCGCGCCACGTAGGCCCAGACCGAGTCGCGTCCCTCCCGGCGCAACTTATCGAAAGTCACATAGGTCTTGCCGAGATCGCGGATCGCCAACTGCTGTTCATCCGTCACGTCGGCGCGATAATGCTGCTCGGTAATGCGATAAAGAGCTTTCTCGATCTGCTCACGCGTCATGCCCTGTTCGGAGCCCGTCCGCATGCGCTCGATCGCCTTGTCGAACAGCGCCGGATCGCGACAGAACGTGTCGGGAAAATCGAGTTGTTCACGCCCGTTCGCGTCCTTTTCACCGCTTTTTCCGTCGCCGGCGCGGGGCGGCGGCACGCGGATGGCGAGCTCCTTCCCCGCCAGCAATTGCGAGATCGACAGTTGCATCGCGTCGCCGAGATAGACCGGCACATAGACCGGCCCCGCGCGCTGGGCGAGCGCTGGCGCCAGGGCAAGCAGATAGGTGACGCGCGCGATGATCGTCGCGACGGGATGAATGTCCATCCCGGCGATGTGCTGAGAGATTTCGAAGGCGCGTTGCTTGGCGTCGAGGCCGGCGTCCTCGGCCTCCGCGAGAAAGAGCCGGATGGCATGGAAGAGGAAGGTTCCAGAACCGCAGGCCGGATCGAGCACGCGCTGTTCGAGCGGCGCATTGACGGCCGCCTTCACGACCTTCGCCGCGAGCCAATCCGGCGTGTAATATTCGCCAAGCCCGTGGCGCTCGTCGCGGTCGATCAGCGACTCATAGAGAATTTTCAAGATATCGCTATGAACCTCGGCGAGACGGAAGCGGCGGACATGCGTCATGATCCGCCGCAAAAGCGCCTCGCCGGATTTGTCGGCGACGACCCAATCGAAAAAATCGCTCTCGACCGCGCCATTGATGCCGGCCGCGACGAAAGCGTCCCCGGCGAGCAATCGCTTCGGATCGTCCTCGCGCAGCCCCATCACCGCGAGCGCCACGCATTTGGCGACGACGACGAGAAATGTGTGCTGGCGCCAAAGCTCTTCATTCTCCACTTCCCGCCCGTAAACCAGCTTCAGCAGCTCCGCCCATAACTGCCGCTTCAGATAGACGGCGGGATCGGCCCTCAGGCGCGTCCAGAGTTCCGCAAGCTCCGCGTCTGCGCGGCGAAAGGCGAGCGAGTCGCGGCCTAGCTCTGCGCGGATCGTGAGAGGGTCTGGCGGCAGAGAACTTTTGAGCGCGACGACGCCATCGAGCCAGGCGAGGAATTCTTCGGCCCGGTCGGGATCGAGCTGCGTTTCCTTGATTTTTTCAAGCTGGCCGCCGGCGAGTTCGAAGGCCGCCCATTTCAGTCCGTCCGAGGCAAGGCCGACGAATTTCTCGCCTTCCTCGCGCTCGCGGTCGGCAAGGTAATCCGGCATTTTGCGCGCTACGTCCGGCCATTCGCGCGCCAGATCGCTTTTCGCCTCGAACACGGTGCGGCCGATCAAGGCGTCGAGCCGACCGCGCACCTCCGGCACGCGCCGCTCGAATTCGAGCGCGCCAAGCTCGACGCCGAATTCGCTGACCAGCAATTCGCGAAAATCCGCCTTGACCTCGTCGTGCCCAGGACGAGAGGCCAAATGGCGGAGCAATGCGTCGGTTTTCTTTGTCACGAATCGCTTGTTCCCGGACGGAGCCGAGGAAATCTTACATTCAATCGAACTTCCCCACCGCCCGATGCATCGCCTGGATGCGGCGGATCGTGCCGGTCGCCGAGCGATAGACGATCGTCTCGGTGTCGATCGTCGTCTTGCCTAGCGACACGCCGCCGACGAGCGGCCCAGCGGTGACCCCGGTCACGCAGACGACGACGTCGCCGGCCGCCATGTCGCCGACCGAATATTTGCGGCGCGGATCGATCGGGCCGAGACGCTGCGCCTTGGCGATCTGATCGCGCGTTTCGAACGCGAGCCGACCCTGCATCTGTCCGCCGGCGCAGCGCAGCACACACGCGGCGAGTACGCCCTCCGGGGCGCCGCCGCGGCCAAGATACATGTCGACGCCCGTCTCGGAAGGATGCGTCGTGAGAATGATCGCGGCGACGTCGCCGTCGGCGATGAGGCGCACGCAGGCGCCCGCCTTGCGGCAAGCGCGGATGATCTCGGCGTGGCGCGGCCGATCAAGAATGCTCACGGTGATTTCGCTGGCGCGCACCCCCTTGGCGACGGCGAGCGCTCTCACATTGTCCCCCGGATCGCGGTCGAGATCGACCGTGCCTTCAGGATATCCTGGGCCGATGGCGATCTTGTCCATATAAACGTCGGGCGCGTGCAGGAGCGATCCGGCCGGCGCCATCGCGACGACGGCGATCGAGCCCGGCATGTCCTTGGCGCAGAGCGTCGATCCTTCCAAAGCGGCGACGCCGAGGTCGACTCGGGGACCCACGCCCGCGCCGATTTTTTCGCCCATGTAGAGCAGCGGCGCTGCGTCTTCGTCGCCCTCGCCGACAACGATGCGCCCGCGCACGGGAAGCCGCGACAGCTCCTCGCGCATCGCCTCGGCGGCTGCGAGATCGGCGGCCATTTCGTCGCCGCGTCCGCGCAGTCTCGCGGCGGCGACAGCGGCGCGCTCGGACGCGCGCGCCAGCTCCAGCGTCAAATAGCGGTCGATCTGCGACGCGTCCGGTTCTGGTTGCTGCGTCATGCGCGCTACTCGCGTTCGATACGGATGACCTGCGCGCGCGAGACGATGACGCCGTCCTGAAAGATCAAGTCCAGCGCCTCGCGCACCAGATGTTCGCTCGTCGCATGGGTGATGAGGATGACGTCGACGCAGTCGCCCGGCGCGCCGCGCTTGCCGCGCTGCACGATGCTTTCAAGCGAGATGCGTCGCTCGGCCATGCGCGTCGCGATCTTGGCGAAGGCGCCGGCGACGTCGCGCGCCGACATGCGGATGTAATAGCCGCCTTCGTGCCGACGCATCGGCGTACGGGTGAGCTCGGCAAGCTCCGCCGTCGGCAAGCCAAAGGGCGCCGAACGCACGCCTTTGGCGATATCGGCGATGTCGGCGACGACGGCCGAGGCGGTCGCGTCGCCGCCCGCGCCTGGGCCGACGAGCGTCAGCTCATGCACCGCGTCGGCGTCTATGGTTACGGCGTTTGAGACGCCCATCACCTGGGCGATGGCGGATTTCTTGCTGACCATGGTCGGATGCACGCGCTGCTCGACGCCGTCGGCGGTGCGCTGCGCGACGCCGAGCAGCTTGATGCGGTAGCCGAGCTCCGCCGCGGCGTCGATGTCGGCGAGCGTGACGCGCTCGATGCCTTCGATATCGATGGCCTCGGCGGCGATCCGTGTGCCGAAGGCGAGCGAGGTGAGGATCGCGAGCTTATGGGCGGTGTCGAAACCGCCGATGTCGAAGGTCGGATCTGCCTCGGCGTAGCCCAGTCGTTGCGCCTCCTTCAGACATTCCTCGAAGGACAGCTGCTCCTGCTCCATGCGCGAGAGGATGTAATTGCAGGTGCCGTTGAGAATGCCGTAGACGCGCTCGATCGAATTGCCGGCGAGTCCCTCGCGCAGCGTCTTGACGATCGGAATGCCGCCGGCGACCGACGCCTCGAAGGCCAGCGCGGCATGCTGTTCCTCGGCAAGCGCCGCAAGATACAAGCCGTGTGAAGCGAGCAAGGCCTTGTTGGCGGTGACGACCGGTTTGCCATGGGCGAGCGCCGTTTCGACGCTGGCGCGCGCCGGCCCTTCGGAGCCGCCGATCAGTTCGACGAAGAGATCGATCGATGGCGAGGCCGCAAGCTTGACCGGGTCGTGGAAAAATTCAGCGCCGGAAAGATCGGCATTGCGCTCCTTCGCGGCGTCACGCGCCGAAACGCCCGCCAAAACGATGCGCCGTCCGGTGCGGGCGGTCAACGCCTCGGTCTGCCGGCGGAGCAGCCGCGCCACCGCCGCGCCGACGGTGCCGAGCCCCGCGATGCCGACGCGCATAATCTCCGACATTGCAACCTTTCCGGGAAAAATTGCGGGCGATCGAAGCCCAGAGACCTAGCGCCTTGTGCCCGATTTGGCGCCTTCGATCAAGAAATCGACGACGCCGGCCGCCGGCCCAAATTGCGCGCGGCCCTAGTGCGGCACGTCCGACCAGATCTTGCGTTTGACGTAATAAAGCAGGCCAACGAAGACGAGGAGGAAGGCCAGGACGCCCAGCCCGACGCGCTTGCGGGATTCGAGATGCGGCTCGGCGACCCACATCATGAAGGCCGCCACGTCCTTGGCGTATTGGTCGATCGTTTGCGGCGCGCCGTCATCGTAGGTCACGACGCCGTCGGAAAGCGGCGGCGGCATGCCGATGCGCCGGCCCGGCATATAGGGATCGTAGAACTGGCCCGCCGGCAGGTTTACGTCAGGCGGCGTGTCCTCGTACCCCTCCATCAGCGAGACGATATAATCGACGCCGTGCTCCTGATAGGAGAAGCCTGGCAGCGCGTCGAACAGGAACAGCGGAAATCCCCGCGAATAGCCGCGCGCCTTGGCGAGCACCGACATGTCCGGCGGATAATTGCCGGCCAGCGCTGCGCGCGCCGCCTGTTCATTGGCGAAGGGCGGCGGAAAGAGATCGCTCGGCCGCGCCGGCCGATCGTAATATTCGCCCGACTCGTTCGGCCCGTCCTTGACCTTGTAGCTCGCTGCGAGCGCCTCGATCTCCTTTTCCGAGAACTCGGGGCCGCCGGGCTGCGACAGATTGCGGAAGGCGAGCATTTTGATCGAATGGCAGGAGGAGCAGACCTCCTTGTAGACCTTGAAGCCTCTGCGCAACTGCGCCTTGTCGTAGCGGCCGAACGCGCCGGCGAAGCTCCAATCGAAGCGCTTAGGCTTCTCCTCGTGTCTGGCGCTCTCGTGACGCGCTTCCTTTTCCTTCGCCAGCGGCGCGGCGACCTGATCGGCGGCGGCAGGCGCTTTGACCTGATCTTTGGCGGGAGGCTCCGCGACCTGATCGGTCGCGGGGGGCGGCTTGACCGGATCGCTGGCGGAAGGCTCTGCGGCTTGATCGGTCGTCGACTGTGGAGTCTGCTCCTGCGCCCAGGCGGGGCCGACCAAAACCATCGTCGCGGCGACCGCCATCGGAACGAGGGCCCGGCGCTTCACTGAATAAAATCGCATTGGAAATCGCGCCGGCGCCTCAGACATGGGAGGTTTCCCCGCGCGCGATCGAGGCCTCGATCGACTCTGGAACCGGCTCCGGCTTCTCGATGAAGCCGATAACCGGCAAAATGACCAGGAAGTGCAGGAAATAATAGGCGGAGAACACGCGCGCGAACCAAAGGTAAGCGCCTTCGGCAGGCTGCGCGCCAAGATAGCCGAGGCCGATGCACACCGCGAGAAATACCCAGAATTCCTTGCGAAAAAGCGGGCGGTACGAAGCCGACTTCACCTTCGACGTATCGAGCCACGGCAAAGCCGCAGTGATCAAAATCGATGAGAAGAGCGCGATGACGCCAAGGAGCTTATTAGGGATCGCGCGCAGGATCGCATAGAACGGCAGGAAGTACCACTCCGGCACAATGTGCGGCGGCGTCACCAGCGGGTTGGCTTCGATGTAATTGTCGGGATGGCCGAGATAGTTCGGCACGAAGAACGTCAGCCATGCATAGACGACGAGAAACGCCGCGATGCCCACCGCGTCCTTGAAGGTCGCATAGGGCGTGAAAGGGACGGTATCCTTCTTGAGGTTCTTCACCTCGACGCCGGCCGGATTGTTCTGCCCCGTCACATGCAGCGCCCACACGTGAAGAATCACGATGGCGACGATGATGAACGGCACCAGATAGTGCAAAGCATAGAAGCGGTTGAGGGTCGGATTGTCGACCGAATAACCGCCGAGCAGCCAGGTCGTGATCGACGTGCCGACGACGGGAATGGCGGAGAAGAGATTGGTGATGACGGTCGCCGCCCAGAACGACATCTGCCCCCAAGGCAAGACATAGCCGAGGAATCCCGTGGCCATCATCAGCATGAAGATGATCACGCCGAGAATCCACAAGACTTCGCGCGGGTCCTTGTAGGAGCCGTAATACATGCCGCGGAATATGTGGATGTAGACGGCGAGAAAGAACATCGACGCGCCATTGGCGTGCGCATAGCGCAAAATGGTTCCCCAATTCACGTCGCGCATGATCTTTTCGACGGAATCGAAGGCGAGCGTCGTCTCCGGCGTGTAATGCATGGCGAGAACGACGCCGGTCACGATCTGGGCGACGAGCATGAAACTCAAAATCGCGCCGAACACCCACATGTAGTTGAGGTTCTTGGGCGTCGGATAGGCGATGAATGAGTCATGCATGAAGCTCAAGATCGGCAGCCGGCGCTCCAACCAGCGCGCGAAGCCGCTCTTGGGCGTGTATTGGGAATGTCCTTCCATGGGCTTTGTGCTCTCGGAATCTCGCGCAAGAAATGGATAGACGCTCGGCCGTGGCTAGCCGATCTTGATTTTGTTTTCGGCGAGGAAGGCGTATGGCGGCACCTCCAGATTCGTCGGCGCCGGGCCGCTGCGAATCCGTCCCGAGAGGTCGTAGACCGAGCCATGGCACGGACAGAACCAGCCGTTATATTCGCCTTCCTTACCGGTCGGAATGCAGCCAAGATGCGTGCAGACGCCGACGACGACGAGCCACTGAGGCTTCTGGATGCGTTTGGCGTCCGGCTCCGGATCGGGCAGCTCCGCTAATGGAACTTCTTCCGCCGACTTGATTTCGGCTGGCGTACGGTGACGCACGAAAACCGGCTTGCCGCGCCATTTCACCGTGACGATCTGGCCTTCCGGTATTGCCGAAAGGTCGACTTCCGTTGAGGCCAACGCCAGAGTGGAGGCATCGGGATTCATTTGCGAGATCAGCGGCCATGCAACGGCGGCGGCTGCGCCGGCGGCGGCTGCGCCGGTCGCGACATAGAGAATATCCCGCCGGCTCGGCTCCGCCGGTTTTACGGCGGCGTCTTTGCTTGTCACCTCGCACCTCTCCCAACGCTCTCAAGACTTCGCGGCCGAGGCGGCGGCTGCGCCCAGGGCGACCGTTTTACGCGAATCTTCGCCGCTGTCCACAAGCGGCAGTCGGGGAATTTTGGCTGTTTCCCCTCGCGCACAAGGACGAGGCGCCGTTCGCGGCGATATGACGCAAATTCGACCACTTCATGCCAGGGAAGGTGCCAATGGCTCCTCTTATGCTTGCGTTGTACCAGCCTGACATTCCACAGAACGCCGGGACCATGCTGAGAACCTGCGCGTGCCTTGGCGTCGCTGCGGCGATCATCGGACCGGCAGGCTTTCCGACAAGCGACCGAGACTTCCGGCGCGCCGGCATGGACTATCTCGAGCATGTGACGATTGATCGCCATCCGTCCTTCGCCGCCTTTCAGGCTTGGCGCGCGCCTTGCGGCGAGGCGGGAGTAACGCGTGGCCGCCTGATTCTGCTTTCGACGCGGGCCGAAGTCTCCTACCTCGACTGCGCTTACCGGGAGGGCGACATTCTGCTCGTGGGCCGCGAATCCGCCGGTGCGCCGGAAGAGGTCCACGCCGCTGCCGATCTTTCGCTGCGCATTCCGATGCGCCAAGGCGTGCGCTCGCTCAATGTCGCTATCGCCGCGGCGATGGCGATGGGCGAGGCGTTGCGGCAGCTGAAGATGCTTTGAGTCAATGTGCGGCGGCGCACGGCGCGGGCTGGAACGGCCGCCTAACGTGCAAAAAGTCATTTCTCGATTAATGCGGCATTTACAACTTTTGAGGAGGGCGAGATGAATCACCAAAATTTTCGCGCCACGCTCTTCGTATTGGAGCGCTGCTCAAAATTCATCAACCGCGCGCTGATCACCGCAGTGGCGGGGCTCATTTTTACGGCACTGGTGATGGAATTTTCGACGATCCGCGCCGGGGTCGTCGACTTGATGGCCAGGGTCAGAAATGTGGAATCCCTCGAGCTCCCGAGTTTGAAGATGGCATTCCGATCGCCAGAAGCCGCGTCGGTCATCCCATGGTTCGAGGGGCTAAGCGAAGATAAGAAAACCATGCTGACGGATGATATCCGCGCGCTCAAAGCGGAATGGCTTGAGCGCCTGCTCAATGTCGGCGCGCTCCGCAATCTGTGCGAATATGTCAGTCCCACCCCGGACATGCGGGAAAAGGTGGCGATGGATTACAAGCTCGAAGCGATGGGGCTGATCGAAATCCAGCCATCCCCCGAGGTCGAGGCCGCGGCGATGCGCGATATGCGGCAGAGCCTGGCTGAGAACGCGGCGGGTTGGACCATCGGCAAGCCGGTTTCCTGCTATGTGGCGACTCTGAAGGATCGCGGCTGGCTCGTGAAAACGGCGGTACTCCAATATCTCGCCGCAGGCCTGGCCAATGTTGGCGGTTCCAAAGCGGATGCGCGCAGCCAACGCAAGGAAATGAGGATGGCGCGCAGCGACATTCGCTGACCGCGCGATCTCGGCGCCGCGCCAAATTGACAAGGCGCGGCGTCGGCGTGATCAAGCGGCGACAAGGAGACCCGATGACCGCCGCGCCCGCCCAGCTCGAAACCCGTAAGGACGCCGCGCGCGCGTGGTTCGAATCTTTGCAGCTGCGCACCATTGCCGCGTTCGAAGCGCTGGAGGACGAAGCGCCAGGACCGTTCGCGCCCGAGGCTGAGGAGCCCGGCAGGTTTGTTCTCACCGCCTGGAGCCGCACCGATCAAAGCGGCGCAACTTCAGGAAGCGCCGCTCGAAACATCGACGGCGCGCCGGGCGGCGGCGGCCGTATGGGGATGATCCGGGGGCGCGTGTTCGAAAAGGCCGGCGTGCATTGCTCGACGGTGTTCGGGAGCTTCGCGCCGGAATTCGCCAAGCAGATTCCCGGCGCGGCGGAAGACCCGCGCTTTTTCGCGACCGGCATCTCGCTGATCGCGCACCCGTGGAACCCCAATGTTCCCGCCGTGCATATGAACACGCGCTTCGTCGTGACGACGAAAGCATGGTTTGGCGGCGGCGCCGATCTGACGCCGGTGCTCGACGCGCGGCGCACGCAGGACGATCCCGATACGATCGCCTTTCACGGCGCGATGCGCGGCGCCTGCGAGCGCCATAAGGTCGCCGATTACGTGCGCTTCAAGCAATGGTGCGACGAATATTTCTTCCTCGCGCATCGCAATGAGCCGCGCGGAATCGGCGGGATTTTTTACGACTATTTCAACAGCGCCGGCGACGCGGAGAATTCCGCCTGGGACGCGGATTTCGCCTTCACCCGCGACGTCGGCGAAAGCTTTCTCGACATCTATCCCGAACTCGTTCGCCGCAACTTCGCCAAGCCCTGGAGCGATGCGCAGCGCGACGAGCAAATCGTGCGGCGCGGGCGCTATGTCGAATATAATCTGCTCTATGATCGCGGCACAATCTTCGGATTGAAGACCGGCGGCAATGTCGAGTCGATCCTGTCGTCGATGCCGCCTCTGGTGAAGTGGCCGTGAAGAGGCGTAAGTCAGACGTATTAGCTTTTGAAACTTACACCGATTGGTTGTCGCAATGCGATCTGAACAAAAAATATTTGATGATCTGGCAACGCTGTGTGCCAGCCCAGGATATGCTCACGCGATTGCATATTTTTCCTTTCGCGACCACGTCGTCGGCTATGGCGATACCCTCAAAGGAGCGGATTACGCGAAGCTATTTTCGTTCGAACGCCTGATCCGCACCGAGATATCTACTCTTATTGGGCTGATGGTTCGCGCGCCACGCGATCTAACGATCCCCGATACGAAAACGCTCGAAAGCTATATCAAACGCACCGAAACCCTCCTAAGGGAGCTACACGATGCGCTCGACGAGCCTGCCAAGGCTGAATTGAAAGAAGCATTTGCGGAGCCAGGTAAGGCCCAACAGTTTAATCCGTTCGCCAAAGCGGAAGGGGGATGTCCCGATCATTGTTGAAAAAGGAGGAGCGGCGTTGCTCGCCTTGAGCCGTTAGGCTCGGGGTGCTGATTCCACGAAAGGAAGCAACGC
>Ga0194119_10008472_pt1 | contig 14116 bp, 10 predicted proteins | sample TA2MahC100mmetaG_FD_148620 | JGI IMG/M metagenome (GOLD analysis project Ga0194119, IMG submission 148620) | Freshwater microbial communities from Lake Tanganyika, Tanzania - TA2015018 Mahale Deep Cast 100m | ecosystem: Environmental > Aquatic > Freshwater > Lake | place: Tanzania: Lake... | reverse complement strand
GAACCTTCCCAACAACCAGTTGACATCGTTTAGGGCGTGGACTACCAGGGTATCTAATCCTGTTTGCTCCCCACGCTTTCGTGCATGAGCGTCAGTGCAGGCCCAGGGGATTGCCTTCGCCATCGGTGTTCCTCCGCATATCTACGCATTTCACTGCTACACGCGGAATTCCATCCCCCTCTGCCGCACTCTAGCTATGCAGTCACAGATGCAATTCCCAGGTTGAGCCCGGGGATTTCACAACTGTCTTACATAACCGCCTGCGCACGCTTTACGCCCAGTAATTCCGATTAACGCTTGCACCCTACGTATTACCGCGGCTGCTGGCACGTAGTTAGCCGGTGCTTATTCTTACGGTACCGTCATAAATCCCGGGTATTAGCCAGGACCTTTTCGTTCCGTACAAAAGCAGTTTACAACCCGAAGGCCTTCTTCCTGCACGCGGCATTGCTGGATCAGGCTTGCGCCCATTGTCCAAAATTCCCCACTGCTGCCTCCCGTAGGAGTCTGGGCCGTGTCTCAGTCCCAGTGTGGCTGGTCGTTCTCTCAAACCAGCTACAGATCGTCGGCTTGGTGGGCCTTTACCCCACCAACTACCTAATCTGACATCAGCCGCTCCAATCGCACAAGGTCTTGCGATCCCCTGCTTTCATCCGTAGATCTCATGCGGTATTAGCGTAAATTTCTCTACGTTATCCCCCACGATTGGGCACGTTCCGATGCGTTACTCACCCGTTCGCCACTCGTCGCCAGGTTGCCCCGCGTTACCGTTCGACTTGCATGTGTAAGGCATGCCGCCAGCGTTCAATCTGAGCCAGGATCAAACTCTATAGTTTAATCACTGCAATAACTCTCTGCCCTAAGGCAAAAAGAAACTCATAAAAACGGAATTGAAGTGAACTTCACTTCTATTTCTATGAGCGTTTAAGGTCATCTGAGACCTGGCCGCCGCTTACGCGGCAAGCCTGGCAGTCGCCTTCAAACGCCCATACTTATCGGCTGTAATTTGTTAATGAACCCAAGAGGCTTGCCCGGCTTGCTGAGCGCCTGATAGCGCCCCCGCAAGCTGTTTGACAGCTTACCTCTACCACTTCGCAGCGATCAGCGAAGCCTGCTAGTATACACCAGATTTTTTGCTTCCGTCAACACCTGCCAAACGGCAGAAGCGAAGAAGAACTTTTCCGGCGGCCTGACTGCGCGATGGCTGCCGGCACTCTGACTGACTTGCTTTTGTGCCTAAAAATTAAGCTGTTGCGATCAGCAGAGCCTTAGACTGTAGCACGGTTTTAATCTTGAGCGCAAGACTGCGCAGAAAAATTTCCCTCCGGCCCGTTCGCGCCTTCTGCTGAACGGCCTCGAGTAGAAGCGGCCCAAGGGCAGGCGAGGAGGCCATCAAATGGCGAGCTGCGCCGCATAATGCCGCTCTCCTATGGCCCTGATCACCCTCATTGATGCCTTTTTGGCCTTCGGACATGACCCTCTCCTGCAGAACGCCCAATTTGCGCTGGAGGATCGCGAGCGCATCGGCCTGATCGGTCGCAACGGGAGCGGCAAGTCCTCACTGCTGCGGATTCTGGCCGGATTGGAGCCTCCCGACGATGGGGCAATGCAGATACAACAGGGCTTGCGTGTTGCCTATGTCGCCCAGGAGGCTCTTCTGCGGCCCGACGACAGTGTTTTTCAGGCGGTTAGCCAAGGACTGGCCGATATCCGGGGCTGGGTCGACGCCTACCATCATGCAAGCGGTGCTGAACTTCATGAGCTGCAATCGCGCATTGAGGCAGTTGACGGATGGAACTGGGAGCAGCGGGTCCTAGAGACCCTGCAACGACTGCATCTGCCGCCGGAGTCAACCCTGGCAACTCTATCCGGGGGGGCCATCAAGCGCGTGGCACTGGCCCAGGCTCTGGTGGCCCAGCCCGATGTGCTGCTGCTCGATGAGCCAACCAATCATCTGGACTTGAGCTCGATCACCTGGCTGGAGGAGTTGTTGATCAGCTTCCGCGGCGCGGTTGTGGTCATCACTCACGACCGCGCTTTTCTTGACCGCGTCGCCACTGCCATCGTCGAACTCGACCGCGGAACCTTACGCCGCTACGCCGGAAATTTTGAGCGCTACACCGCGACCAAACAGCTGCAAAGGGAGCAGGAGGCAGTGATTGAGGCCAAGGCCGACAAACTGCTGACGCACGAGGAGGTCTGGATACGAAAGGGGGTCGAAGCGCGGCGCACCCGAGCCAGCGCGCGCATCAACCGACTGACGCAGTTGCGGTTGCAACGCGCGCAGCGACGATCGACCCCGGGCAGCGTGGCCATGGACATCAGCCTAGCCGAGAAAAGCGGCAAACTGGTTGCCGAGCTGAGCCGGGTCAGCAAAAGCTTTGAAGGCTCCGGCGCACAAAAAGTTCTGGTCCGCAACCTGGACTTGACCGTGATACGCGGCGACAAAATAGGGCTGATCGGATCCAACGGGACGGGCAAAAGCACCCTGCTCAAGCTGATTTTGGGTCAATTGCAACCGGATGACACCAAGCCGCCTGGATCGGTCCGGCTGGGCAGCCGGCTGCAGATCGCGTACTTCGACCAGATGCGCCAAGCCATCGAACTGGAGTCCACCCTGGAGGACTTCATCAGCCCGGGCAGCGAATGGGTACAGATCAACGGTCAGCGCAAACATGTGCGCAGCTACCTGGCCGACTTCTTGTTCTCGCCGGCGCGCGCGCAAGCGCCGGTTCGCACTCTCTCAGGCGGCGAGCGCAATCGGCTGTTACTGGCCCGGCTGTTTGCACTACCCGCCAATGTACTGGTGCTCGATGAACCCACCAACGATCTCGACATCGAGACCATGGAGTTGCTCGAGGAGCTCTTGCAGACTTTCGAGGGCACTGTGCTTCTGGTCAGCCACGACCGCAGATTCCTCGATGGCGTGGTCACCAGCGTTCTTGCTTGCGAGGCCACCGCCGAGCATCCTGGACTGTGGCGGGAGTATGTCGGCGGGGTCAGCGATTGGCTGACCCAGTCGGCACGCAATCCCGCTGCGCGCGCAGAGCCAGCGACGGCTCGCCCCACTGGCGAGCGACCGCGCAAGTCGGCCGTACCGGGCAAAGACACCCAGCCGAGTCAAGGGACCACCCTCAAGCGCAAATTGAGCTACAAGGAGCAGCGCGAACTCCAAGCCCTGCCGCAGCGCATCGAGGCCTTGGAGGCGGAGCAAAAGTCGCTCGACCAAATTCTGGCCGAGGGTTCTGTATTCCTAACGCAGCCGCAGCGCGCAGCGGAACTGACTGAGCGCGCCGCGCAGATTGAGGAGGAGCTCCTCGAGGCCTTGATGCGCCTGGAGAGCCTCGCCAGCTAGACGCACCCGGCAGGACTACACTCAAACGAACACCCCATCGCCTGCCATGGCGGTGGGGCGTTCGCCCCAGTCATGTCTGACCGCCCCCAGGAAAACCCCGAGGCACTGCCGCTCCAGTCCTCAACAGGCTCGACCGCTCGATCGCGGACACCCTCGCCCTTTGACCCGCTGGAGCATCCGGTGTTTCGCAGGCTGTGGGTAACTTGGCTGGCCGCCAATATCTGCATGTGGATGAGCGATGTGGCCGCCGCCTGGCTGATGACCTCGCTAACGAGCGAGCCTCTCTGGGTGGCCCTCGTTCAGACGGCCGCGACCTTGCCGGTCTTTCTGCTGGGCCTGCCTAGCGGCGCCCTGGCGGATATCCTCGACCGGCGACGCTACTTTCTGGTAATCCATAACCGCGGGCATCCCTGCGGCAGATCACGCACATCATGGAAACCGGGCCCCGACAATCTCGGTGTAGCGACCGCTCGGGCGCACGGCGATCTCGGAGGGACAGCGCAGCTTGGGGGCACAGGCGATCGCTTCATCCACCCGCCGGGGCAGCGGCAAGCCCTGGGCACGGTTGGCCCACCAGGAGGCCGCCTTCTGGCGCGGATAGCCCTGGTGCTCAATGCAGATCCATTCGCTGTGGTGCGTGAGCCCGCTCCAGTAGTCCACGCGCAATGACGGTGGCTTGCCCGGCTTGTCGTGTCGGGCGTAAGAGACACGGGTGACCGGTACCCACTCGGACTTACCGGAGGTCAAAATGTCCAGGTTGCTGGCCTTGGCTTCGATCTTGAGTTCGGGCGGCGGGAACACATGCCCGCAATCAGGACAGGTGCGCACCGAGGCGTGTACGATGCTGTCGCACTCGGGGCAGGCCTTGGTGGGTGCGACGCCATCCTCGCCCCCCTTGGGGCGCTTGGGCTTAACGGCATCAATGGGGCCGTGGCGAGCGATGTTGCCGGCAAAGTCCAACACCAGGCAGTCGGTCTTGCCAGGCGCCAGGCGGCAGCCGCGACCCACGATCTGGACATACAGCCCCGCCGACTTTGTGGGGCGCAGCATCGCCAGCAGGTCCACGCCTGGGGCGTTGAACCCGGTGGTGAGCACATTGGCGTTGGTCAGGCATTGAATCCTGCCGGCCTTGAAGTCATTGATGATGGACTCGCGCTGCGCACCGGGTGTGTCCCCGACGATGGTCTCGCAGCGCACGCCACGCGCACGAATCGCATCGCGCACATGGACCGCATGGGGCTGCTCGAAGGGGCGGCCGGCCTGGAGGCCGTGCTGCGTCGCCACCCGCAGGTCGAGCGGGTGATCTGCGGCCACCTGCACCGCACCATCGTGCGCCGCTTCGCGGACACGGTGGTGATGACCGTGCCCTCCACCGCGCACCAGATCGCGCTGGACCTGCGCGCCGACGCCCCGCCCGCCTGGCTGATGGAGCCGCCCGGCTTCGCCGTGCACGCGCTGCGCGACGGCGCGCTGGTGTCGCACGTGGCAGCCGCCGGCGAGCACGGGCCGGATCGGCTGTTCGGCTGACGGCGCCGCGCTCCAGGCCGCGGCAGCCGCTGCATCGCGGTCGGGCGCGTGAACCGCGCCAGGGGCACGGCCCCGAGTGGGCCGCGCGCCGAGCCGCCGCTGCACCCCGTCGTACGGGCTCGGTGGCTGGCCAGGGGCAGCCGTGGCACCGCGACGGCCGACGGCGTGCCGGCCATTCAGGTGGCGTGGCTGCGCCGCAACACCCGCAGCGTGCGCTGCGGGCCGTCGATCTCGACGATGTCACCGCTGGCCAGGCATTCCCTGGGGCTCGGCGAGAAGCCGTCCATGATCGGCAAGCCCGCCAGCACGGCACCCTGCACGAAGACCGGGTTGGCCACATCGCAGACGAGGCCGATCGGGGCTGTGCCCCTGGACAAGAGGTTCAGCAGCGCCCAGCCGGTCGCCACACCGCCCTTGGTCTGCCTGAAGACGAGGATTCGGCCGGCAATGCTGTGCCCGAACAGGTCGTGGTCCGGCCGCTTCACGATGCCCGTCTCGGGGTCGACGTCGTAGCGCATGCTGATGGCGTCGTTGGAAACCAGCGCGGGTCCGGTCACCGAGGTGCGCAGGCTGCGTTCGGCGACGAGCGTCGTGGGGCCGTTCAATCCGCGACCCCCCTCAGGGCAGCATCCACGCAGCCGGAGAGCCGCCGCAGCTTCACCGCGTACCCGTGTCCGGTCATGATGTTCGCCAGCTTCGCCGAGTTGGTCACCAGCGTCGAGAAGCTGTTCAGCGCCGCCAGCAGCCTGGGGGTCATCAGGTAGAAGCAGACGTCGACGAGGATTTCCACACCCGCGGCCTGCAGGCGATCGCGCACGCCGTCGGCCTCGATCACGGCAACGACCTCCGAGGGTGCGGTCACGAAGACACGCACGCCCTCGTGCACCTCGCGGCCCGCGAAGGCGTCGGCGACCGACGCAAGCTCGGCGGCCGAGAGCTGTGGCGCGCTGAACACCACCAGGTCCACCTTCCCGAACGGCAGGTCGAAGCGGGCGAAGGCCTCTTCCAGGCCGCCGGTTGGCACGATGAGCTCGCGTCGGGCGCGCGCGTCCGACAAGGCCTGCGAGAGCGTCGCTGCCTCGGGGGTGAGCCCGGCGATATGGAACATCGCGGTGGACCCGAAGCTGGCCAGAGCAGCACCGAGGTGCTTCAGCGCGTCGCTGTCCGGCTCGTCCTCGAGCCCGGTGAACACCGGCACGTCCCAGTAGCCGCGCATCTGGCGCCCGACGACACAGCCCAGCGCGCCCCACTCGGCAAGATCGCTGATCCGCCCCTCGACCTGCACGACGACATTGGCCTTGCGCACGCCGTCCAGGTGGAACCCGTAGCGCGGGGTCCGCCCGGTCAGCGAGGCTGCGAGCGCGGACGGCCCGGCCTCGAAGTTCGAGCGAGCGCCGAACACCGAGTTTGCGTAGATGACAGACCCGGTGTCGCCCCAGGCCAGGTGCTCGCCTCGGCGCGGCTGCAAGGTGGTCTGGTAGATGATGCAGTTGTTGCACTGCCTGAAGTTCATCGCACCGTACGCCGCGATCGTGCGCCGCTCGATCTCGATGGCGGCCGGATCCTGGCGGAGCCGCGCGCCGCGGAACTCGGCACCCCGGGGATCGGTCAGCGTGGGCACGACGCAGGAGGCTCCGAGAGAACCCATGCGCTCGAGGTACTCGACGCCCGCATCGCCGAGCTCCTCGACGTCGCCCGAGATATGGACGCTGCCCACGCGGACCATGTCTCGCGCACCGAAGTAGTCACCCACGCTGACCTGCAGGCGGATCGCCTGCTGGACGGCGCTGCCCCTCTCCCCCGCAAGCAAGGCCTGCTCTTCGTCGTCCAGGTTCATCGGAGATCGTGTGCCGGTTGCCTTGGCGAGCCTGTGGTGCAGCGGTCCACGACGCTCAGTTGTCGATCCGGATGCCGCTGGAGCGCGCGACCGCCCGATAGCTCTGACGCTCGGCCTGCAGGAACGCGGCCAGCGCCGGACCGGTCACGCCCAGCGGCTCCACGCCGATGGCAGCCAGCTTCTCCCGGATCCCCGGTTCCTGGGTCAGCTTGGCCACCTCAGCGGCCAGCCGCTCCACCACCGCCGCGGGCGTCCTGGGCGGCGCGAACATCGCCATCCAGATCGTGAAGCGGTAGTCCTTCAGGCCCGGCGTCTCGCTGGCCGCCGGCACATCCGGCAACGCTCGCGACCTCTGGGACGTCCCCACCGCCAGCACCTTGACCCGCCCAGACTTCGCGAAGCTCACCACCGGCGGCAGTCCCACCAGACCGACCGGCACCTGGTTCCCCGCGATGTCGTTCAACGCCGGTGCCCCGCCCCGGTAGGGCACGTGCTGCATCGCGGCCCCCGTGATCGCCTGCAGGGCCTCGCCTGCGAAATGACCCTCGCTCCCATTCCCCGGCGAAGCATAGGCGATCCGCCCCGCGTTGGCCTTGACGTGGCTCACCAGTCCGGCCAGGTCACTGGCCGGAACGCTCGGGTGCGCGACCACGACCACCGGCGTCTCGCCCACCAGCACCACCGGCACGAGGTCGGCCTCAGGGTCGTACGGCGTCTTTTGCCCGGCCGCAGGACCTGCCACCACCTCCGCCGTCGAGGCCATCAGGATCGTGTAGCCATCCGGCGCGGACTTGGCCACGTGGTCGGCCCCTATCGTCCCGTTCGCACCCGCCCTGTTATCGACGACGATCTGCTGCTTCAGGACCTCGGACAGGCGCTGCGACACGATCCTGGCCACGACATCGACCCCGCCGCCGGGCGGGAATCCGACCACCATGCGAACCGGCTTTTCAGCCGGCCACGACTGGGCGTGCAGCGTCGTGCTGCACAGGAGTGCGCAAGCCGCGAGGACTCGCTTCAGGCTGGGCTTCATGGTCTCTCCTTGTGGTTAAACCGGGGCAGTCCCCCGTCCATTCGACAGGCCATCGCCTGCCGGCTCTTCCGGGCCGTGCCCGGCGTCGGACAGCCCCGCACGCTCGGGCTGGCCTGCATCGGCCAGCCGTGCCAGCGCGGCGCGATCGCCAAGCCGCAGCGGATCTTCCGGCAACACGGGCAGGACCTTTCCCGGATTGAGCACGTTGCGCGGATCCAGGGCATGCTTGATGCGCCACATCAGCTCGAGCTCGGCCCGCGACTTGTGCGCCAGCAGCGCGTCCCGCTTGTCGATGCCGACGCCGTGCTCGGCGGAGATCGAGCCCTCGGCGGCGTGCGCGAGGTCGTCGACAGCGCGGGCGATCGCCGCGGCGTGCCGGCGCACGAAGGCATCCGCGTCGGTGTGCGCCGGGCGCAACGGGTTGAAGTGCACGTTGCCGTCCCCGAGATGGCCGTAGACGATCATGCGCGCCTGCGGCTCCAGGGCCAGGACGGCCCGCGTCGCAGCATCGATGAACGCCGGAATGCGCGAGATCGGCACCGAGACGTCGCACCGAACGCTGCCTCGCTCCTGCGTCTGGGCGTCTGAGATCGACTCCCGGATGTGCCAGAGGGCCTGCGCCTGCGCGAGGCTGGCGGCGACCGTGGCGTCGGTGGCGTGACCACGCTCGACAGCCTGCTCCAGCAACGCCACCAGGCCGGCGTCCAGCGCCTCCTGCGACCCACCCGAGGCCAGTTCGAGGAGTACCATCCAATCGTGCGCGGCGGCAACGGGCGTACCACGCCGGGAAGGTGATGCATCACCAGGTCGATCGCCGGGCCCGAGACCAGCTCGAAGGCGCTGAGCCACTGGCTGCAGCTGGCCTTGGCCTGCCCAAGGAGGGCCAGCGCTGCCGTGGGGTCCCTGACCGCCACCAGCGAGACGGCACTGGCGCGCGGCAGCGGGTACAACTTCAGCACCGCCGCGGTGATGATGCCCAGCGACCCCTCGGAGCCCACGAACAGCTGCTTGACGACGTAGCCCGTGTTGTCCTTGCGCAGGCCGCGCAGCCCGCGGTAGACGCTGCCATCGGCGGTGACCGCCCCCACCCCGAGAACGAGGTCGCGCATGCTGCCGTAGCGTAGGACGGCGGTACCACCCGCATTGGTCGACAGGTTGCCGCCGATCTGGCAGCTGCCTTCCGACCCGATGCGCAGCGGGAACAGGCGCCCGTGCTGCGCAGCCGCTGCTCGGGCCGCTTCCAGCGTGACCCCGGCCTCGCCCGTGATCGTGTCGTTGACCGCATCGACACACAGCACGCGGTTCATCCGAGCCAGGCTCAGGACGACCGAGGTCCCGCTGTCGTCCGGCACCGCACCGCCCAGCAAGGAGGTGTTACCACCCTGGGGCACGATGGCCACCCGGTGGTCTGCGCACCAGCGCACGACGTCGCTGACCTGCTGCGTCGTGCCTGGTCGCACGACGGCCACCGCGCGGCCATGGTGGATGCGGCGGTAGTCGGTGACGAACGGCTGCTGGTGCACGGGATCCACGATGCAGTGGGCCGCCCCGACGAACCGCGTCATCGCGTCCAGCACGGTGCGGGCATCTGCCTTCACGCCGCAGCCGCCAGCTTGACGGAGACGTACTTCACGTCCAGGTAGTCCTGCAGCCCCCAGGGGCCTCCCTCGCGGCCCATGCCGCTGTCCTTGACCCCGCCGAACGGTGCCTGCGCGCAGGACGGCGCACCGTCGTTGATGCCCACGATGCCGTAGTCGAGCGCGTCGCAGACGCGGTGCGAGCGGCTGAGGTCCCGCGTCCAGGCGTAGGCCGCCAGGCCATAGGGCGTGTCGTTGGCCAGCGCGATCGCCTGGGCCTCCGTGGTGAAGGTGGACACCGGCGCGACCGGCCCGAAGGTTTCCTCGTGCATGATCCGCATCTCGCGCGTGACCCCCGTCAGAACCGTGGGCTCGAAGTACGTGCCGTGCAGGGCGTGCCCTCCGCACAGCACGCGCGCACCATGGCGCACCGCATCCTCGACGTGCCCGGCCACCTTTTCCAGTCCCGGCCGGTCGACCAGCGGGCCTATCTCGGTCGCGTCGTCCGACGGATCGCCGATGACGAGCCGCCGGGTGGCAGCCGCCAGGCGCTGCGCGAACACGTCGGCGATGGAGTCATGCACGAAGATGCGATTGACGCACACGCAGGTCTGGCCGGCGTTGCGGAACTTCGACGCCATCACCTCGCGGACGGCCGCGTCGATGTCGGCGTCCTCGAAGACCAGGAACGGCGCGTGTCCGCCCAGCTCCAGCGACATGCGCTTCAGCGTGGTGGCCGACTGCCGCGCGAGCAGCCTGCCGACCTCGGTGCTCCCGGTGAACGTCAGCTTGCGAATGCGTCGGTCCGCGAACATAGCGGCCGAGACTGGCACAGGGTCTCGGGCTGGCAGGACCTGGAGCGCGGCCGGCGGCCCGCCGGCCTCCTGCCAGGCTCTCGCCAGCAACAGGGCCGTCAGCGGCGCCTGCTCGGCCGGTTTCAGGATCACGGTGCAGCCGGCCGCCAGCGCCGCTGCGGCCTTGCGGGTCACCATGGCCGCGGGGAAGTTCCACGGGGTGATCGCGTAGACCGGCCCCACTGGCGCGCGCAGCGCATAGTGCCTCTTGTCCGAGCCCGCGCCGACGAAGGCCTCGCCGTAGATGCGGCGCGCCTCCTCCGCATACCCCTCGACGTAGGCCGCCGCGTACAGCACCTCGCCACGCGCCTCGGTGATCGGCTTGCCCATCTCGCGCGAGATCGTCCGCGCGATGTCTTCCCGGTGTGCCATGACACGGTCATGCCAGGCACGCAGGATGCGCGAGCGCTCGTTCGGCGTGGACCTGCGCCAGTCCTCGAAGGCACGCACGGTTGTTTCGACGGCCTCGGCCGCCTGTGCAGGACCGCAGTCGGCCACGGTCGCGGACGGCTGGCCCCCCGGCGAGATCACCCGGAACTGCGACCCGAGCCACTGCCAACGGCCCGCCACGCAGGCTGGAAAGGTGTCGACCCACTCCGCACCGGCGAGGCCCGCCGCACCAGCCTGCGCGGGCGGTGCCGCGCCTCGGCGGCCGTCGATCCCGGCGTCCGACGCGCCGCTCATGCGGACACGCGCGAGAGCACCCGCTCGAAAGCCGCAAGGGCTTCCTCGACGACGGCATCGCGCGCGACCAGCGGCACCAGGCAGCGGATGATGTTGCGGTGCACGCCGCACTTGATCACCAGCACGCCCTCATCGCGAAGGCCGTCGATGACCTTCTGCGCGGTGACGGCATCGGGCTGCTTCGTCTGGCGGTCGGTGACGAACTCGAGCCCGAGCATCGCACCCTGGCCGCGCACCGTCCCGATCGCCGCGTGGCGACTGGCGAGCGATTCGAAACCGGCCCGAAGCTGCCGCCCAAGGGCCTGCGCGCGCGCCACGAGCTGCTCCTCCTCGATCAGGTCGAGCACCGCGAGCGCAGCCGCGCAGGCGATCGGGTTGCCGCCATAGGTGCCTCCCAGGCCGCCCGGCGCCGGTGCGTCCATGACCGAGGCCCTGCCGATCACCGCCGCCAGCGGCAGGCCGCCGGCCAGGCTCTTGGCAACGGTGACCAGATCGGGCGTGATGCCAGCCTGCTGGTAGGCGAACAGCGACCCGGTGCGGCCGAAGCCAGTCTGGATCTCGTCGGCGATCAGCACGATACCGTGCTGAGCAGTCAGTTCACGCAGCTGTGCGAGGAAGTCGCGCGGCGCCGCGATGAAGCCACCATCGCCCTGCACGATCTCGACCAGCACGGCGGCCACTCGGTCCGGGGCGATGTCGGTCGAGAACAGCTGCCTCAGCGCTGCCATCGCATCGGCACTCGACACGCCACGGTACTCGTCCGGGTACGGCACATGGTAGGTGTCGGGCGCGAAAGGGCCGAAGTTCTGCTTGTAGGGCTGGCTCATGCCTGTCAGGCTCATTCCCATCAGGGTCCGGCCGTGGAAGCCGCCGGCGAAGGCCACGACTCCGGGTCGCTGGGTATGGGCGCGGGCGATCTTGACGGCGTTCTCGACGGCCTCGGCCCCGGTCGTCACGAACAGCGTCTTGGCCGGGTCCTCCAGGCGTGCCAACGCGTTCAGGCGCTCCGCCAAGGTGACGTAGACGTCGTAGGCAGCCACCTGGAAGGCCGTGTGCGTCAGCCGGGCGGCCTGGGCCTGGACTGCAGCGACCACCTTCGGGTGGCAGTGGCCCACGTTCATCACGCCGATGCCGCCGACGAAGTCGATGTAGCGTCGCCCGTCGTCGCCCCAGAGGAACTCGCCCTGGCCCTTGGCGATGGCCAGGGGGTGCGCAGTAGAGACGCCGCGCGGGACGGCGGCAATGCTGCGCTGCGCAACGGACAGGTGCCTCGAAACCAGCGTGCTCATGGTGTCCTCGGTGTTGGGATAATAGCGATGTATGTTAGGCATCCGCCTTCGAGGACAGGTTCGTTCTGCGGGTGCGAGTCGGCGGAATCTGCTGTTGTGGGTCTCGGCATCAGCGCTTTGTGCTGCGCTCACGCGGCGGTCGAGACGCCCGCGCACAGGCCCGGGATGGCGCAGCCTTCGGGGACAGCTGGCCGTCGGTGACCGGCTGCGGCGAACCCCTGCCTCAGCCGGGTTCCTTGCCGCCCCTGATCAGCGACACCGGGGTGTAGCGCTGGACGATCGGCGACTTGATGACGATGTAGCTGAAGTACTTCTCGATCCCGATGCCCCTGCCCAGGATCTCCTCCATCAGGGCCTGGTAGCCCTGCACGGAGCGCGTGACGAACTTCAGGAGGTAGTCGAAGCCGCCGCTGACCAGGTGGCACTCCACGAGCTCGGCGTGGTCGCGGATGCCGGCCTCGAAGCGATGGAAGTCGGCCTGAGCGTGGGAGCCCAGCGTCACCGAGGTGAACACGACCGTCGGGGTGCCGAGCTTCTGCAGGTCTATCCTGGCACCGTAGCCCGTGATGTAGCCCGACGACTCGAGGCGCTTGACGCGCTGCAGGCAGGGGCTGGCCGACAGCCCGACCCGGGCCCCCAGGTCCTGGTACGTCATGCGGCCGTGGGCCTGCAGCGCAGCCAGGATGTTCAGGTCGTAGCGATCGAGCTTCGGAAGTCCCTGCACAGCAACACTTCGGGCGGGCTGTTTCGCGAGCAGACGCCAGGGGGTGGTGCGCTCGCGGGGCACCCGCTGCCTGGGTGCCTGGATGATACTTTTGGGCTCGCGGCCGGCCAGCAGGGCCGGCCATCGGCGCTCGGCGACACGATCGCTCGCATCGTCCTGTCCAGCCATCGCCGGGGGCCGCTGCCGAGCTCTCGCATCGTCACCGCCGACCCGCGTCCGCAGGGAGCATAAGAAATTCAAACGCCCTCTTCAAGCCCGACAGGCCCTGGGTAAACCCGACACCACCGCATGGTCCGGGCCTTGCGCACCCATCCACAGCCTGAAAAGGCACCTCGAGCCTCGCCCCGACACGTCGCGGGCTGCTTCGCCTGCCCGAGCGCCCAGGTTCACACGGGGCCTGAGACCGTCTGCCGGCACAGCAACCCTTGTCGCACGCAGCGCCGTGCCGGCTGCGGGTCACGCCCGGCAGCCTCGGCATGCCTTCGGTGGGTGCGGCGCCCGGCTCAGCCGGGCTCAGTGCGCCCAGGCCGGGCCCACCTCGCGCGCCCGACCCTTGGGCGGCGGCTGCGTTGGAAATGTTCATTGGGGGCTCCCGTGAAAGTGCTTGTGCGATGGGGAAATTCTAAGGCACGGAAGAGCCAACTCACAATGAGAAAAGCAGCTCAATATAGCTCCAGTGAACGTCCGTTACTGCCAACTCAACATCTGAGTAGATACAACTAGCAGACTCTTCACTCATACGGGATGTTTTGTTTTGCGCCTGAATTTCGATTTTTTTCTATATAAATCAATGGCTTACAAATTTTTTCTGTATTCATTGTGTTCCGTAATCAAGTTTCAACGTAATCATCGTTATCGCGTGCCGACCCCCGGAACTGTCACGATGGACTCCAGATCCGGTTTTACGGGCGTGACGGACGCACTGTCAGGTGGTTGGCTGCCGAGTACAGGCGAGTGAGAAAACACCCGGGCTGCGCCGGTATGAACCTTCATGCCAGCCCAATCTCCACGCCCCGCCCCCAAGAAGTCCCCTGTGAAGCCCCCAGCAGCCGTTGTGGGGGCAATCCTGGCCCTGGCCGTCATCCGCCTGTACGACCGCCGAGATGGACTTGATAACCTGACCGAACAGCGGTGTCTGTCAAGCTTGTTGTCGCGTGACTCAAATATTTTCTAAGCAGCTTTTGCCCCTTTCTGAGGAGGGCTCAGGCAAACATGATCGGGTTCGCTCCAGGAGCG
>Ga0194119_10008467_pt1 | contig 14119 bp, 9 predicted proteins | sample TA2MahC100mmetaG_FD_148620 | JGI IMG/M metagenome (GOLD analysis project Ga0194119, IMG submission 148620) | Freshwater microbial communities from Lake Tanganyika, Tanzania - TA2015018 Mahale Deep Cast 100m | ecosystem: Environmental > Aquatic > Freshwater > Lake | place: Tanzania: Lake... | reverse complement strand
TCGATCCGAAACCCAACGCCCCGTCCGAATATCGTGGCCCACTTCGACCGATCAATACCTCGGTCTCAGGGATTGAGGTTTGCGAGTTGTTTCCACAGCTTGCAAAGATCGCCGACAAGTACTCGCTGATCCGCTCGTTGCATCACGAGATGGCGTCGCACAACGACGGTTCGATTGAATTGCTCACCGGCAAGACGCCGAGCATCGCCGATCCGACTTCGACCGCGAAGTCCGAACATCCCGATCTCGGCATGATCGCCAGCCGCCTGCGAGGCTCGCGCTCCGACGGCCTGCCGCAATACATCGGCATTCCGACGCAACCGTTTATGACGCGCCCGCAGTACCTGGGAGTCAGTCACTCGGCGTTCGTTACCGGCGATCCGTCGGCAGAAAACTTCAAACCAGCCAACTTAACGATTCACGGCGGACTCAACGGCCAGCGGCTAGATGATCGCTTGGGGCTTGCACGGCAATTCGATCAACATCGACAACAGCTCGCTGCAACCGAAGGTCTCGAAGCTTTCCATCGGCAGGCATTTCAACTGCTGACCAGCACGTCGGTCGCGAACGCTTTTGATCTTACGCGAGAAGACCCGAAGCTCCGCGACCGCTACGGCCGACATCTCTGGGGGCAAAGCTGCTTGCTCGCGCGACGCTTGGCCGAGGCAGGCGCGGGAGTCGTCACGATCGACGCGTTGGCTCCGAAGCTGGGGATGCCGCTCTATTTCAGTTGGGACGATCACGCCAACGCGCAATCCGGCTGGGATTTGGCGAAAGGCATGGCCTTGCGTGCCGAGCACATGGATCCGGCCCTCTCCGCTTTGATCGAAGACATCCACCAGCGCGGTCTCGAAGAAAGAATCCTCGTTGTCGCCGTCGGTGAGTTCGGCCGCACGCCGCGCGTCACATCCGCCAACGGCTGTCTCGGACGAGACCATTGGCCACAAGCCCAATCCGCGCTGATCGCCGGCGGAGGACTCCGCATGGGCCAAGTTGTCGGAGCCACCAATTCGAAAGCCGAATACCCGGCCGAACGACCACTCACACCACAAGACTTACTCGCCACGATCTACCAACACCTCGGCATCAACCACCGCCACGAGTTCCCCGACTTCTCCGGTCGACCAATCCCGGTACTCCCCTACGGCGAACCGATTCGCGAGCTGGTGTGATCAGCGCGGCGGTCGGTACATGTGCGTCGCCTGTCCGATGAAAGCCTCCGCTGCCTCCATCAAAGTTTCGCTAAGAGTGGGGTGTGGGTGAATGCTGTCGGCGAGATCGCGGGCGACGGCGGCGGTTTCGACGGCGATCACCCCTTCGGAGATCAGTTCGCCTGCGCCGGCTCCGACGATGCCGACGCCGAGGACTCGTTCGGTTTTGTTTTCGACGATCAGTTTCGTCAGGCCCTCGGTGCGAGCCAGCGATTGCGCTCGGCCGCTGGCGGCCCAGGCAAAGCGAATGACTTTCACGTCGCGCTCTTGAGCCTTCGCTTCGGTTTCGGTCAGGCCGCACCAGGCGAGTTCCGGATCGGTGAAGACGACGGCGGGGATCGCAATATTATCGAACTCGGCCGGTTCGCCGACGAGGGCTTCGATCGCCACCTTCGCCTCGCGCGTAGCCTTGTGAGCCAGCATCGGTTCCCCCGCGACGTCGCCGATCGCCAGGATGTTTTCGTCCGCCGTGCGGCAGCACTTGTCGATCTTGATGAACCCCTTATCGTCAACTTGGACCTTCGTGTTTTCGAGACCGAGGTTGCGACTGTTCGGACGGCGACCGACGGAGACGAGGACTCGGTCGAAGGCCTGCTTCGGCTCGACTCCTTCGCCTTGCAGTTCGGCGACGATGCCGGATTTGCTCGCGGTCAGGCTGAGCACTTTCGTGTTGACGTAAATCGCTTTGAACTGACCTTCAAGCCGCTTCTGCAACGGTCGCACGAGGTCTCGGTCAGCGGCGGCGAGGATGGTCGGCAACGCTTCGACCACGGTGACTTCGCTGCCGAGCGCGGCGTAAACGCAGCCCATCTCGAGCCCGATGTAGCCGCCGCCGATGACCAGCAGCTTCTTCGGGATGTCTTCCAACGCGAGCGCTCCGGTCGAATCCATCACGCGCGGGTCGCCGATGGCGAAGATCGGCGGCATCGCGGGTTGCGAGCCGGTCGCGATGACTGCTTTGTCGAACGTGAGCTGCTCGGTCGTGCCGTCCGGTTTCGCGAGGTTCAGCGTATTTGAGTTCGCAAACGTCGCGCGAGCCTGTACCAGCGTCACGCCTCGAGCCTTGCACAAGCTCTGAATACCGCCGGTCAATTGCCCGATGACGCCGTTCTTGAAGTTCCGCAGCTTGGCGAGATCAATCTTCGGCGAGCCAAACGTCACGCCATGCTCGGCCGCCTCGCGAGCCTCATGAATCAACTTCGCGACGTGCAACAACGCCTTCGACGGAATGCACCCGCGCTGCAAGCAGACTCCGCCGGGGTTCTGCTCTTCATTGACGAGCACCACCTTCTTCCCATGATCCGCCGCCGCAAACGCCGCCGGATACCCACCGGGACCAGCACCAATCACCACAATTTCCGCGTGTGACATTTTTCACCTTCAAAACTTCGTGCCTTTGTGCCTTTGTGGTCCAAATTGTTTTCACCACAAAGGCACGAAGGCACAAAGGAGAACGATTCGGATTTGGATTCACTCAAATCCAGAAAATATAAGTTTTTGAATCTTTCAAGCATCCGGGAAATTGATGCCTACGGCCATGAACGAGAACGCACTCATTCCTGCTCCCAATGCGGTAATTGGTGCCCATACTCGCCATTCACGTTTGAAAAGAGCAACGATTGTCAGAACTGCTTGTGCCAATCCCGACCCAAATGTTGCAAAAAGCAATAGCGGCCATAGGCTCACCCAAAGGGACCACAAATCCATGCCACGATCACTGTTAGCGACGAACTGTCGGACGGTAGCACCATGCCCAATCAAGAAGATGAACGTCATCGAGATTGCAACTGCTGACGGAACGCTGTGGGAAAGAACGATGTTCGTTTTTTCAAGCCGTTTCCATTTTCCAAAAACATGCACTCCGATGACATACAACGACCATGTCACTAGATAAGCGATAAGAATGGATTTGTTTTCCATCATTGCTCAGCCATCAATTGAACCAAGCCCAACCTTACGCCTCCGCCAACAGTGCGAAGAAGTCATTCAACAGGCTGCCGAGTTTGGCGACGAATCTGGCTCCGTCGGCTCCGTTGATGACTCGGTGGTCGTAGCTGAGGGACAGCGGGAGCATCAGGCGTTCGACGACCGCTCCGCCGTGGAGTTTCAGTTCGGTGCGGCTGCGGCTCAGGCCGAGGATCGCGACTTCGGGCCAGTTGACGATCGGCGTGAATGCCGTGCCGCCGATGCCCCCCAGATTCGTGACCGTGAATGTCGCGCCGGACATCTCGTCGGGCTTGAGCTTGCGGTCGCGGGCGCGCGTCGCCAAGTCCATCAGATCGCCAGCGATTTGCACGATCGTCTTTTTGTCGCAGTCGCGCACGACGGGGACCAGCAGTCCATTCGGCGTATCGACCGCGCAGCCGATGTGGTAGTACTGCTTGTAGATAATCTCTCCCTTGGCCGCGTCGTAGCTGGCGTTGGCGTGCGGGAAGGCTTTCAGCACTGAGACCAACGCCTTCATCACGATGGCGGTCATCGTCACCTTCGGCTTGTCCTTGCCAAGTCCATCGGTCAAGCGTTTGCGAGCGGCTTCCAAATCCGTGATGTCGATGAGGTCGTGCTGCGTGACATGCGGAATCGTTTGCCATGACAGCGTGAGATTCGTGGCCGCGACCTTTCCGAGCTTGTTCTGCGGCTGCCGATCAATTGGCCCAAACTGGCTGAAGTCGGGCAGAGTGGGAATCGCGATGCCACCGCCGCTCGGCGCGGAGGCTCGGCCTTCGAGGATGTTCTTGACGTAGTTCTGCACGTCCTCTTGAGTGATCCGACCGCCGGGGCCAGTGCCGGTGACTTGATGCAGATCAACGCCGAGATCGCGTGCGAGTCGTCGCGTCGCGGGACCGGCAGGAGCGGGTGGCCGATCGTCACCAAGGGTTCCACCTTTCGGCGGCGCGGCTGAAGCAGCAACGGGAGGCGGAGCGTCTGGCTTGGGTGCTGGAGTTGGTGTTGCCGATGCTTTTGTAGGAGTCGCGGCGGCTGGAGCGGCTGTCGTCGGCAAGCTGGCAGCTTGCCCGGCGGTGCCAGCTTCGATGCTCAGTAAAGGCGAACCGATGGCGACAGACTGACCGGCGGAGACATGCACCTTCGCGACCGTTCCGGCGTGCGGGCATTCGAGCTCAACGACTGCCTTCTCGGTCTCCAGGTCCATCACGACCTGACCGGCAGTGATGACGTCTCCCGGTTTCACTTTGATTTCGGCGATGTCGACGGTCTTCACTCCGTCGGAAACTTCAGGCAGTTTGAATTCAATGGCCATGATGTATTTCAATTGGAGTTGGGCGATGCATCGCCGCTTTCCATGGCGGCGGAGCCGCTTTGGTTTGATTGCAAATCAGCCGGACGTGAAAAGCGGCTCCGCCGCAATCCAAAGCGGTGATGCATCACCGCACTCCCAAGTTACGCTTTGAGCGGTTCAATCTTTTCGGGGTTAATATTCAAGTCTTTGATCGCTTTCGGCAGCTTTTTCTTATCGAAGTTGCCTTGTTGAGCCAACGCCACCAGAGTCGTGTAGGCGACACATTCCGCGTCGATCTCGAAGTGGCGACGGAGTTCTTCGCGGGTTTCGCTGCGGCCGAAACCGTCGGTGCCGAGGACGTGGTACGGGCCAGGAATCCAAGTTCGGATTTGATCGGGGACCAGGCGAACGTTGTCGCTCGACGCAATGAAAGGGCCAGCGATCCCTTCGAGTGTTGATTCGAGATAGCTCTTCTGAGGCTTTTGCGCCGGATGCAGACGGTTCCAGCGGAGACACATCGAGGCATCGCGGCAGAGTTCCGAGTAGCTTGTGACGCTCCAGACATCGCTGCCGATGCCGAACTGTTCCGACAGAATCTGCTGTGCTCGCAACACCTCGTTGAGGATCGGGCCGCTGCCGAAGAGCTGCGGGCGTTCTTTCTGACCCTTCGAGCTTTCAATGCCCTTGATGCGATACAAACCGCGAATGACTCCTTCGGCAACACCTTCAGGCATCGTCGGCATCGCATAGTCTTCGTTGTAGACGCTGAGGTAGTAGAAGATCTCCTCGTGCTCGACGTACATGCGACGCATGCCGTCTTGAATGATCAACGCCAACTCGTAGCCATAGGCCGGGTCATATGCTTTAAGATTCGGAACGCTGGTCGCAAAGAGCTGGCTATGTCCATCTTCGTGCTGCAAGCCCTCGCCATTGAGAGTCGTACGGCCGGAGGTTCCGCCGACCAAAAAGCCCTTCGTGCGTGAGTCGCCCGCCAGCCAGATCTGATCACCGACACGCTGGAAGCCGAACATCGAGTAGTAAATGTAGAACGGCACCATGTGGATGCCGAGATTCGAATACGCCGTCCCCGCCGCCACGAACGACGAGATCGCACCCGCTTCGTTGATCCCCTCTTCGAGGATCTGGCCATTCTTCATTTCCTTGTAGTACATGAGCTGATCGGCATCGACCGGCTCGTAGAGCTGGCCCTTGTGCGCGTAGATGCCGCACTGCCGAAACAGCCCTTCCATGCCAAACGTGCGAGCCTCATCGGGAATGATCGGGACGATTCGGGCACCGATTTGTTTGTCCTTCAGCAGGCCGCTCAGCAAGTAGGTGAATGCAAAGGTCGTCGAACCCTCGGTCGCCTTCGAAATGTAGCCGAGGAATGATTCGACTGATGGAACAGCCAGCTTCTCGTTGCTCGGTCGCCGCGCGGGCAAGTAGCCCCCCAGGGCTTGGCGGCGAGCTTGTAAGTATTGCATCTCCGGACTGTCCGGGCTGGGTTTGTAGAACGGCGCTTGATCGACTTCATCGTCGGCGATCGGGATTCCAAATCGCGAACGAAATTCGCGGAGCTCCTGTTCGTTCGCCTTCTTGACGTTGTGAGCCACATTGCGGCCCTCACCCGCTTCGCCTAAGCCGTAGCCTTTGATCGTCTTGGCGAGAATCACCGTTGGCGAACCGTGATGCTCAACGGCGGCTTTATAGGCGGCGAAGACTTTTTCCGGATCGTGTCCGCCGCGCTGCAGCTTTTTCAATTGCTCATCGGAGAGCGAAGCGACCAGTTCCTGAAGCGCCGGCGACTTACCGAAGAAGTGCTCGCGAATGTACGAGCCGGGCTCCACAACGTACTTCTGGTACTGTCCATCGACGACCTCACCCATTCGCTGCACAAGTTGTCCGTCACGATCTTGCTGCAGGAGCGGCTCCCAATTGCCTCCCCAAATGACCTTCAGGCAATGCCATCCCGCCCCGCGAAACGCGCCTTCAAGTTCCTGAATGATCTTGCCGTTGCCTCGCACCGGTCCGTCGAGGCGTTGCAGGTTACAGTTCACGACGAAGATCAAATTGTCGAGCCCTTCGCGCGACGCGAGCGTCAGCGCGCCGAGCGTTTCCGGCTCATCAACTTCGCCGTCGCCAACGAAACACCAGACATGCGACTTTGAAGTGTCCGCGATCCCGCGATCGTGCAGGTATCTCAAAAACCGCGCCTGGTAAATCGCCGTGATTGGGCCGAGCCCCATCGACACGGTCGGGAACTGCCAGAAATCCGGCATCAGCCACGGATGCGGATAGCTCGACAGCCCTTCACCGGCAGGCAATTCCTCGCGAAAATGTTCGAGGTTCTTTTCCGTGAGCCGACCCTCGAGGAAAGCTCGTGCATAAACCCCGGGAGATGCGTGCCCCTGAAAATAGACAAAGTCGCCGGAGTGATTGTCGGTCCGGGCGTGAAAGAAATGGTTGAAACCAATTTCGTAGAGCGTCGCGCTGGACGCATACGTCGAGATATGGCCGCCGATCCCCTTGTGATCCCGATTGGCTCGGACAACCATCGCCATCGCGTTCCAGCGAATAATCGACTTGATACGGCGTTCGATGTCTCGATTGCCCGGGAACGGCGGCTGCCCGTCGACCGGAATCGTGTTGATGTACGGCGTCGTGGCCTTAAACGGCAGAGTCACGCCGCGGATGTAAGCCCGTTCCTGCAAAGCGGCCAGCAACTGCTGGACGCCTTCGTCGCCATGTCGATGCAGGATGTCATCTAGCGAGTCGAACCATTCATCCAACTCCCCAACCAACGGCGCGGCCGAACCGGTCGCTGCGTGCGTCATCGTCTAATCTCTCTCTCTGCGAGTTCACGGTGGAACCCTCTTGATCGGCTGAAAGCGCTTCCCGAGCGCATCTTGCGCTCAAAAAAAGAAGGCCGAAGTATGGCGAGCCTAGGAAAGTCGAGCAACCCGAATGGGCGAACTCACAATCGGCTGTTCTAATGCAAACGGCCGTTTGACCCGCCTTTTCGGGTGACGTATAGTCCTTGCATCCTTTGAATAGGACAATTTCGATGCGACGCCCCCCGACCAATCCGATCTCCATTATCTCGGCCGTTGCCGGGATTGTGATTCCCGCCAGCGGCCTGTTTCGGCGGCATTGAACTTGGGGTCGTTTTTTTTGTCACGACGTTGCCACCCTCAGGTCGATCGCCTGAGGGTTTTTTGTTTTTGGAGTGCGGTGTGTCAGCACCGTTTTGAATTTTTGGATTTTGATTTTCGATTTTGGATCGCAGCCTTCGTCACAATCGAAAATCAAAATTCCACAATCAAAAATCCTCCAAAGCGGTGCTGACACACCGCACCTCAAAGGTGACCGGTGATGACCCGAATCCAAATCTACGACACGACCCTTCGCGACGGCAGCCAGGGAGAGGGGGTGAACTTCTCGCTACAGGATAAGCTGCTCATCACACAGCGGCTTGATGAATTGGGATTCGACTTCATCGAGGGGGGATATCCCCTGTCGAACCCCAAAGATGCTGAATACTTCCAGCGTGCGCGAGACCTCGATTTGAAGCACTCGACGGTCACGGCGTTCGGCATGACACGGCGACGCGGAGCGGCACCCGAAGACGACACCGGCATGGTCGCGCTGCGAGACTCGCAGGCGAAGATTTGCGTGATCGTCGGCAAGACCTGGGACTTGCACGTCTACGAAGTGCTGCGCGTCGATGAGGCGGAAAATCTCGCGATGATTCGCGATTCGGTCGGGTTCCTGCACGCCGAGGGGCGGCGCGTCTTTTACGATGCCGAGCATTTCTTCGATGGGTATCGAGCCAATCCCGAGTTCGCCCTCAAGACTATTAAAGCCGCCGAAGACGCTGGTGCCGAGATCGTCGTCCTCTGCGACACGAACGGTGGTCGGCTGCCGCAGGAGATCGCCGACGCGGTCAAAGCGGCCCGGCAAGCGTTGACGATCCCCGTTGGAATTCATTGCCACAACGATTGCGATTTGGCGGTTGCCAATTCGCTGGCAGCGGTTGATGTCGGAGCGATTCAAATTCAGGGGACAATCAACGGCATCGGCGAACGGTGCGGCAACGTTGACTTGTGCAGCGTCGTTGCGAACCTCGCTCTGAAAAAAACCGGCTACGAAGTCTTGGCCGAAGGGGGCTTGACGCATCTCGCCGAGTTGTCGCGCTATGTCTACGAACTTGCGAACATGAACTACCGCAACGGCCAGCCGTTTGTCGGCACCAGCGCATTCGCGCACAAGGGGGGTATGCACGTCCACGCGGTCAACCGCTTGGCGAAGAGCTATGAGCACATCGAACCGGAGACCGTCGGAAACGTGCGGCGAGTGCTCATCAGTGAGCTTTCGGGCAAGTCGAACATCGTGGCTAAGACGACGAAGTACGCGATCCAGAACGACTCGGCGATGATGCAGAAGATTCTCGACCGCGTGCAGGACTTGGAAAACGACGGCTTTCAATTTGAAGCGGCCGAGGCATCGTTTGACTTGTTGGTCCGCAAGATCGTCGGCCAGTACCAACCCAAGTTTGAAAGAGTCCATTACCGCGTGAACGTTGAATCAGACGGCGGACTGCGGAACGAATCGGCCTCGGTCGCTTCAAAGGGCGCGATGGCACCGGCCACCGAAGCAACCATCAAACTGCAAGTCGCTGGTCGGCTGGAACACGTCGTCGCCGAGGGAGATGGCCCGGTCAACGCGCTCGACACGGCGCTGCGCAAGGCGTTGATCACGACGTACCCGAATCTCGCCGAGATGCAACTCGTAGACTACAAGGTCCGCGTCATCAACTCGACCGCTGGCACGGCGGCTCGCGTGCGGGTGGTCATTGAAAGCCGTGATAATCACGAAGTCTGGACGACGGTCGGCGTCAGCGAAAACATCATCGAAGCCAGTTGGCTCGCGCTTGTCGACAGCGTCGAATACAAGCTCTTTAAGGATGAACAACTGGCGTCGTGAGGCAATGATCGAATTCGAACGCCTCGTCGCGAGATGCGGTCAGCGGCAGCGGTTCGCCGCGTTGTTCGGTGAGCACTCGCCAAACGTGATTTAGTCGGCACTCGGCTTCGTCGACGGGGACACGCACGCTGATGGGCCAGATCGAACGGGTACGTCCATCGGACGCACACCATGCTCCGTAGCAACAAACCCAGATCGCGAGCGGCCAGCGACCGAGAGCTGTCGTGACGTCAGCCATTGGAAACTCGTCCGGCCAGGACTGACAGACGATGACAAGGTCGGGGGGATCGACATGCGGGTCCGACAGAAGACTGGCCTGCCGAACGATTGCCTGCAAACCAATCGAGCCAATCCAAGTTCGAATCGGCGCCATCTCCGCGCGATCCCGATCACCGACAACGAGAATTGTGGGCTGAGGCATGATCGAAAAATGGTATCACGGCGATCGGCATTCCCTTTTTCAATTCACGAACCAGGTGTCGCCGCTATTGAGCAGCTTCTCGACGTCACCTTCGCCGAGCTTCGCACGAGCAGCGTCGACTTGCCTCGTGACCGACTCGTCGTAGGTCGTTCGATCAACGTCCCGGAAGACACCCATCGGTTCGGGGAACTCAGGATATCTCATGCGGGAAAGCAGGAACGCAAGCGACGGTTCGGGAGCTTTCTCGTCGTGGAACAGCAGGTCGTCTTCCTTGATATCTCCACCAAGCTGGACGATTTCCACGCGGTTCCCTTCGGCGACTCGAACTCCCTTTTCGCGATTCTTACCGAAGATCAACGGCTTGCCCTGCTCCAGGTACACGATGCTGTCGCTGCGAGTCTCTTTCTCGGTCGCGTAACTGAACGCTCCGTTATTGAAGACATTGCAGTCCTGATAAACCTCGACAAACGCCGTCCCTTTGTGGTGGGCAGCCCGTTCCAGAACCATCGTCAGATGTTTGATGTCCACGTCGACCGAACGCGCGACGAATGTGGCTTCGGCACCAATCGCGACCGACAGCGGCGTGAGCGGATGATCGACCGAGCCATATGGCGTGCTCTTGCTCTTCTGACCCAGCGGGCTGGTCGGCGAGTACTGACCTTTGGTGAGACCATAAATCTGATTATTGAAGAGGATGATCTTCATGTCGATGTTGCGGCGGATGGCGTGCAGAAAGTGATTGCCGCCGATCGACAACGCGTCGCCGTCACCGGTGATGACCCAAACTTGCAGTTCGGGATTGGCGAGCTTCACCCCGGTCGCGATCGCAGGGGCTCGGCCGTGAATGCCGTGCAGGCCGTAAGTGTTAACGTAGTACGGAAACCGACTGCTGCATCCGATGCCCGAAACGAAGCAGAATTTTTCCTTCGGGATGCCGAGAGTCGGCAGCACCTTCTTCATCTGGGCGAGGATGGAGTAATCGCCGCACCGCGGGCACCAGCGGACTTCTTGATCGCTGGCGAAATCCTTCGACTGCAGTGGCTGGACGGGAACAGTAGGAAGATCGACGGACATCGAGGAGTTACCTTTTTGATTTCAGATTTGACACAGTCGCCACGCTCGCCAGAGCGTGGATTTGTAGTTGACTCGACCCACGCTCTGGCGAGAGTGGCTACGTTCTCTAACCGTGGAATTCGTTGATGACATTGATAAGTTCGTTCACCAAGAACGGCTTGCCTTCAATCTTGTTGTAGCCTTGAGCGTCGACGAGGTATTGATTGCGGAGCAACAATCGCAACTGACCACAGTTCAATTCCGGCACGAGCACCTTTTCATAGCTCTTCAGAATCGTGCCGAGATTGCGCGGGAGTGGGTTCATGTATTTCACATGTGCATGAGCAACCGACTTCCCGGCAGCCTGAGCTTTCTGAACCGCCGTGCGGACGGCTCCGAAAGTTCCGCCCCAACTGACCACGAGCACCTTTCCAGACGCCGGACCATCCACCTTCTGCTCGGGAATGAAGCTGGCGATGTTCGCGATCTTTGCAGCTCGCGTGTTGGTCATGTGCTGATGGTTCTTCGGCGAGTAATCGATGTTGCCGGTGACATCCTTCTTTTCGAGTCCGCCGATGCGGTGTTCCAAACCTTTTGTGCCCGGCTTGGCCCACGGGCGAGCGAGCTTTTCATTTCGCTTGTACGGCAAATACTCGCCATTCTGACCGTTCGCAGCTGTGATGTGCTCAACATTTAAACGGGGCAAATCTTCGACCTTCGGGATTCTCCATGGTTCGGCCCCGTTGGCGATGTAGCCGTCGGAAAGGAAGATCACCGGGCACATGAACTCGGTAGCGATACGAAACGCTTCTTGAATCGTCGAGAAGCAATCGCCGGGACCACTCGCGGCGATGATCGGCAGCGGTGACTCGCCGTTGCGGCCGTACATGGCAAGCAATAAGTCGGATTGCTCGGTCTTGGTCGGCAGGCCAGTGCTCGGACCGCCGCGTTGGACATCGATGATGACCATTGGCAACTCGGTCATCATGCCCAGGCCCATCGCCTCACCCTTCAGACAGATGCCGGGACCGCTGCTGGCCGTGACCGCCAGTTCTCCCGCGAATGCGGAGCCCACACATGCCGCCATCGCAGCGATCTCATCTTCGGCCTGAAACGTCTTGACTCCGAAATGCTTGAACGCCGACAGGTCATGCAAAATGTCGCTGGCCGGAGTGATCGGGTACCCGCTGAAGACGACTGTCTTCCCAGAAAGCTTGGCCATCACCGCCAAGCCCATCGCGACGGCTTCGTTGCCAGTGATCTTGCGATACTTGCCGGCCGGCAACTTGGCAGGTGGGACGTGGTAGTGAACCGTGAACGACTCGGTCGAAAAACCGTAATTCATGCCGGCCCGAAGCGAACGCAAGTTGGCTTCGACGACGTCCGGCTTCTTGGCAAACTTCGCTCGAATGAAGTCCTCAGTGGGTTTCGGATCGCGGTCGTACAGCCAATAGACCAGGCCCAGAGCGAAGAAGTTGCGGCACATGTCCGCACCCTTCAATGAGAGTCCTAATCCCTCGACCGCGTCACGGTTGAGCCGCGTCATCGGCACCTTGTGAACGCGGAACTTGGCCATCAAAGTTTCGTTATCGAGCGGATTCGCGTCGTACAACGCTTTTTGCAAGCCGCTTTTGTTGAACTCTTCCTCATTAACGATCAGCGTGCCGCCACGCTTGAGATCTTCGATGTTCGTCTTCAGCGCCGCCGGATTCATCGCGACCAGCGTGTCGACGGCATCACCCGGCGTGAAAATGTCGTGATTCGAGAAGCACAACTGATAGCCGGAAACCCCGAACAACGAACCAGCGGGAGCACGAATCTCGGCAGGAAAATCGGGGAACGTTCGCACGTCGTTGCCAAAGATGGCCGAGGCGTTCGTCATCTGTGTTCCGACCGACTGCATTCCGTCGCCGGAGTCGCCGCAAAAACGAATGACGACTGTTTCGAGGTTTTCCAGTTTCTTGCCGTTGGTGGAAGCGGGAGCATCCAGTGTGGCGGTGGACATTACGGGTGGGACTCCTGGTCTGCCTGATAGGAAACCAATGTTGAGGATCAGCGGACAAGACGCCGAGCCAGTTGCAAATTCAAGGTGGGAAATCACACGGCCCCGGATGATGGGCTCAATCACTTCCTCGTTCGCAAATCATCCAGCCTGTGTGCGAGACGCCTGAAGTTGTCTCGACTTTCGGGGGAGTTTGTCAATTGAGGTCTCCCTGCCGCATAGTCGAACTTGAAGCAAGACCATTCATCGGCCAAACGGAGGGGCTGCATTTCGCATTTTTGCTGGAACTTTACGACTCATCGGTCTTTTTTCGACGTTGCTGCCGCTGCTTGCGAACGACTTGCATGCCATCAATCGCCTTCTTGCGTCGCCGAGCCAGCCCCTCTTTCGGAGCCGTGCGGTAGCCCGTCACCTTCCCTTGCAGAATTTCTTTTCCATCCGCCGTCATTGGACGAGGCGGCCGACTCTGCCGCTGGCCTCGGCCACGAGCCGGCAGTTCGCGATTACCCGCTTGTCCGTAACCGCTCGGGCCGCGAACCGGGCGACGCTGAGCCGAATATCCTCCCGTCGATTCCTGCTGCGAATCCGCATCGTTGGAAACAGAGCGGCGACGTTGCGGACGTTCGCCACCAGCCGAACGCGGCGGCCGTGGCCCAACAGAACGAAGCGGCCGCGCCGGACGCTGATTGAATGACGACTCCGGCGTGTCGTCCGTGACGAAGCGGCGACGACCGCCACCGAAGTCATTGTCGGCGAATTCCGATTGAGTTGCATCTATCGCTTGGTCGTTTTGATAACGACGTCGCGGACGCTGCTCACCATCGACTCCACCCTGACCGCCGTAAGGTGGCCGTGACGAATACCTGCGTTGCTGTGCGTACCCGCCCTGCTGACTCGCGCCTTGATCCTGAGAATACCTGCGTCGATTGCCCGGCGCGGCTTGCCCGTATCCCGTTCGTCCGCGCGGTGTGCCTTGATCGTCACCGGTCACACCTCGACTGGAATAGCGGCGTGGAGGTTGTTGCGCATCTCCCTGAGCTTCATTGCGACGAGCCGATCGACGCTGACCGCGCGGCGGACCGCTGAATGATTCGCCCTCTTTGCGTCGCGTGTCTCGGCGCTGACCTCTTTGCGCACCATAACCACCCTGCGGATATCCACCCGGTCGCGGCCGATTGCGGGGACGACGTTCGCGAGTCTCTTCCTGAAAC
>Ga0194119_10008465_pt1 | contig 14121 bp, 11 predicted proteins | sample TA2MahC100mmetaG_FD_148620 | JGI IMG/M metagenome (GOLD analysis project Ga0194119, IMG submission 148620) | Freshwater microbial communities from Lake Tanganyika, Tanzania - TA2015018 Mahale Deep Cast 100m | ecosystem: Environmental > Aquatic > Freshwater > Lake | place: Tanzania: Lake... | reverse complement strand
TACCGGATCATCTCGTCGGTCATCTCGGGATAGATGGGCAGGGAGAGGATGCGGTCTTGGTGGTCGTGGGCCACCGGGAAGTCCGCGGGCGTATGGCCGAGGTACGAGTAGGCGGGGTAGAACGGCAGGGCGCGCGGATAGTTCAGCATCGTGGACACGCCGCGGCTGCTGAGGTGCTTCTGCAGCCCGTTGCGATCCTTGACGCGGATCACGTAGAGATGGAAGACGTGCGTCCGTCCTGCGGCAATCGCAGGTCGCTCCACACTCGGGACCTTGGCGAAGAGTTCGTCGTAGCGCGCCGCGATCCGCTGGCGCTCAGCCGTCCAGCCACGAAGGTGCGGGAGCTTGGCCGACAGGATCGCCGCGTGCAGGCCATCGAGCCGGCTGTTGATGCCCTCGATCGTGTGCTCACCCTTGCCGCCGTGGCGCGCGTAGAGCTCGGACCATGAGGCCAACTTCGAGTCATTGGTCACCAGGCAGCCAGCGTCGCCCATCGCACCCAGGTTCTTGCCCGGATAGAAACTGAAGGTCGCAGCCGTGCCCATCGTGCCCACCTGGCGGCCCTTGTACTCGGCAAGGTGCGCCTGCGCGCAGTCCTCGATTACCCAGAGACCACGCTTGGCGGCGATCTCCAGGATCGGGTCCATGTCGGCTGGCTGGCCATAGAGGTGCACCGGAATGATCCCGACCGTGCGCGGCGTGATCTTCAACTCGATCTGCTTCGGGTCGATGGTGAAGGTTTCGCGATCAGTATCGCAGAACACCACCCGACCGCCGGCCTGCGTGATGGTCTCTGAGGTCGAGATCCAGCTGTGCGCGGTCGTGATGACCTCGTCCCCGGGCTTCAGGCCCAGGCCGCGCATCACGATGTAGATGGCGTCGGTCCCGTTGGCGCAGCTGACGCAGTGCCGGACGCCGACCGTCTTGGCCCATTGCGCCTCGAAGTCGGTGACATGCTTGCTGCGGATGAACGCCGACTCACGGATTACCGACGCGATTGCCTCATCGACCTCGCGCTGGATGCTCTTGTACTGGGCGTGGAGATCGACGAAGGGGACATTCACAGGAGGATCCTCGTTGGTTCAGAGCGCACGGATCAGGCGAGCAGGGTTGCCGGCATAGATACCGGGGACGGTGATTGGCTTAGTGACCACGGCACCGGCCCCGATGACCACACCATCACAGATGTCCACCGGCAGGATCGTGGCATTCGACCCAATCGACACTCGCGAACCAATCCGCGTCGATCTCCAGAGCGACTTGTCGCCACGAGCCGGACCACCCTTCGCGAACAGGTCGTTGATGAACATCACGCCGTGACCAATGAAACAGTCATCGCCAATCGTGACAAGCTCGCAGATGAACGCATGCGACTGAACCTTGCAGCGGGCGCCAACAGTCACATCACGCTGTATCTCGACGAACGGCCCTATGAAGCAGTCGTCACCGATCGCGCAGCCATAAATGTTGACGGGCTGAACGACCTTCACGCGCTCCCCGAAGCGGACATCAACGATTCCTGCCGAGAGAAGTCGTGGGTCAGCCATGGCGGTGCCCAAGTCGGCAGCGCGAGGGGCGGAAGTGCAACGACACTTCCTTGCCAGTTTCGATCGACTCGTAGATCGCCGAGATCAGTTCCAGACTCTTGCGCCCTGCGAGCCCGTCCACCAGCTGCGATGTGCCATCTTGAATGCTCTTCACCACGTGCTCGTAGTACGCCTGGTGTCCGAAGCCGTACACATTCGGCGGATTCACCGAATACTTCGCCAGCACCTCGTCGTCGCCCGCTTCCTTCTTCGCGAAGTTCCACGTCACCATTTCATTCACCGCGAATCCTCCGATCACCACCGTGCCACCTTCGCCAAGCACAGAGATCGAGCCCTCAAGATCCTTCGGTCGGGCCGCCGTCGTCGCCTCGATCACCCCGAGTGCACCGTTCATGAAGCGCAACGCGACCACTGCCGTGTCCTCCGTCTCAATGTCCACGAGCGCCGTTCGGCTCATGGCGAAGACGGATTCCACATCGCCCATCATCCACTCAAGCAAGTCAATATGGTGACTCGCCTGATTCGTGAGCACACCGCCATCAAGCCCCCACGTACCGCGCCACTTGTCTTGGTTGTAGTAACTCTGGTCGCGACACCAGCGCACGCGCACGGTGCCCATGACCAGCCGGCCGAAGCGGCCCGCGTCGAGCGCCTCGCGCAGCTTCACCACGGGCACATTGAAACGGTTCTGCTTGACCACGAACAACTTCACGCCCGCGGCATCGCACGCCGCGATCATGCGGTCGGCATCGGGCAGCGTGAGCGCCATCGGCTTCTCCACCACGATGTGCTTCTTGTGCGCGGCCAGCGCGATCACATGCTCCGCGTGCAGGCCGCTCTCGGTCAGCACCACCGCCACATCGATTTTGTCCCGGCGCATCATCTCGTGCATGTCGGCGAAAGCCGCAATGCCAAACTGCTTGCCGATGGCCTCCGCACGCGGCAGGTTCGTGTCGCACACGGCCGCGAGCCGGGCGTTTGCAATCTGGCCGCGACCGAGCAGTTCGGCGTGGCGCTTGGCGATGCGACCGCACCCGATCAGCCCGAATGAAAGAGGGGTGTTCATGGAAGGAACGGGAGAATATCGCTGTTGGGCCCCGTGTGGGCGGCGACGGATCGCGGCGGCGCGCGGGTGAAGACAGGCTCCAGGATCGGCTCCATCAACCGCGCGCCGTACTTGGACAGGTGCGCGTCGTCGGAGTACAGGGAATGCCCGTTCTCCCAGGTCCGGCAGAATCCGGTCGGGTCGCACAGCGTGTCGGCGGGGCGGATGATCCGGACCTTGAAGGCCGACTCGAGCTCGCGGAAGACATCGTGAATGAAGGCCAGCTCCGCTAGATGCTCGGACATTTTCGTTCCCCATCGGGACGGGTCGCCGCCGCGCTTCGCGATGAGCCCCAGCTTCAGCGGCACGGACACCGGATAGAAGGGCGGCGCGTCCACGATGAACACGCGAATTCCCTTGTCGGTCAACTCGCGGACCAGCGCCGTGAGATCGCTGCGGAAGGGTTGCCGCGTGTCGCCGATGGCGCCGAGCGGGTCGTATCCCAGGCGCATCGTCCAGTCGGAATAGATCTTTGCGAGAGGCGATGCTTCGCCGTCGGGCGCGGCGCGGCGCGCCAGCTCGGGAATGCCCGCCTGCAGCGCCCGGTGCCAGCTGTAGGCCAGCACGACATCGGAGATCTCGCCGGTCGCGATCGCGCCGAGGATGTCCGGCTGCAGCGGCGCGTTCTGCTCCTTCATGTACCAGACCTCGCAATCGAACCGTTCGGAGAGACGCTCGCGAGATTCTAGGTACATGCCGGCGAAGCTGTCGCCGACCAGCAGCACCTTCGGCCTCGTGTTGCTGATTTGGCCGAGCCGGCAGATCGCGGCAGGGTCGACGGTCGCGCTGCGCACCGGCTCGCAATGGGCGCCGCGCTCGACCTCCTTCATGTCTTCGTCGAACGCGGTCGACCGGAACTCGGAGCGGCCCGCCGCGCCGTCGGTCCACGAGATCAGCCAGCCGCAGGCGAGCAGGCACGCGAGCGCCGCTCCCGCCCTTGGCAGGACGACGGCCGGGCGGCGGAAGAACGGCGCGCGGCGAAACGGCGTCTCGATGAAGCGATAGGAGAGCCACGCGACCGGCACGCTCGCGGCCACGATGCACAGCGCGGAGACCGTCGTCAGCGGCTCGATGGACGCGTACCGCGCGAAGGCCAGCATCGGCCAGTGCCAGAGATAGAGCGAGTACGAGATGAGCCCGATCCAGACGAGCCCCCGGCGCGCCAGCAGTCGGCCGACGAGCGTGGAGCGCGCCGCGTTGGCATGGATGATCGCCGCCGCGCCGCCGCAGGGCAGCAGCGCCGCGATTCCGGGGAACGGAGTGCGGTTGGTGTACAGAACGACCGCGGCCAAGATCGCGGCCAACCCAGCGCCGCTCAACAGCTCGCTCGTCCACGGGCGCGGCTGCGCGCCAGTCGACGGGCGCCGACCCGCCATGGCGATGACGCAACCCATGAGCAGTTCCCATCCGCGACTGTGCGGCAAGTAGAACGCCGCCTCGGGGTGCGCCAGAGCCGACCACGCGCTCAACAGAAATGACGCGAACAGCAATGCGAGCAGGATGCCGGTTCGCGCACGCTCGCCTCGGCGCGAGGAGAGCCAAAGCAGCAGCGGAATGCAGAGATAGAGCTGCTCCTCGACCGAGAGCGACCAGGTGTGCAGCAGCGGCTTGGTCTCGGCGGGCGCCGTGAAGTAGCCCGCCTTCAGCCAGAAGAAATTGTTCGAAGCGAAAACCGACTGGGCTTCGGCGGAGCGGCCCAGGTCGCGGTAGTTGCCCGGAAAAACAGGAACCATCCCGCGGCCAGACAGAAGGCCGTCACCACCGAGATGGCAGGAATGATGCGCCGCGCCCGCCGCGTCCAGAACTCCGTGAACGAAAAGGTCCCGTTAGCGAGGTCGTCAAGGATCAGCCGCGTGATCAGGAATCCTGAGATCACGAAGAAGACATCGACGCCCACGAACCCGCCGCCGAAACCGGGAAGCCCCGTGTGGAAGAGAACCACCGGAATGATGGCCACGGCGCGGAGGCCGTCGATCTCCGGTCGGTAGCCGTGGCCGGCGCGGCCGGGCGCGCGCCGCGGCGACGCATCGGTCCGGACCGCGCTCATGCGCCGGAGCCGTCCGTTGCGGGGGACTGCTTCGAGCCGCGGCCCGTCGCCAGGCGTCGGAACATCTGATAGAGCGGATGCGCGTTGTCGCGGAACGCCCAGTCCGTCGGATAGCGATCGTGCGCAAGCGGCGGCGCGGCCATGATCGCGCGCCATTGGGCGTCGTCGAAGCCCAGCTTTCGGCAGGCGAATCGAACCGCGGGCTCCAACTCGCCCGGCGCCCACAAGGGCTTCTCCAACTCGAGCAGCGCCTGCTCGCGTGTCAGCTGCCCCGCCAGGATCTGACACGAGAGATGCGCCCGGCGCTTGTCGATGCCGAACTTCACCGGCAGGTAGTGCTCCTGGAAAAATCGCGTGAAGGCGCTCTCGCCGTGCTTGCGGCCGTAGTCGCGCCAGCCATGTTCGGCCGCGAGTTCGCGCTTGGCGGCGTCGCGGTCGTAGTCCAGGTAGTTCAGCGCGGGAATGAATCGCACGCCGCGCAGCGCGATCGCATAGGCGTAGCGAGCCTTCGACATGTACGGATAGGAGCCGATCGGCACATCGCCGAAGCGCCGGTGCAACGCGCGGATGTGCGTCCAATCCTTGTTGTCGTGACCCGCGTTGGTCTGCAGGAAAGCCTCGGTGGCGAGGTTCGACCCGCTGAGCATTCGCGGCACTCCGAGCGAGGAGGCTAGCCGGAACAGCGTCGCGTTGATCGCGTGGTCGGTCACCATCTCCACATTGGGCACCGACGCGCGGAAGAAAGCGCGTTGCAGCCCGCGGAACGATTCCCAGTCCAGCACCTCCGTGTGCAGCTCCACGCCGAGCCCGTGCGTGAGCCGCTCGATGTTGGCGACCGCGAGCTCGTCGTTCCATCCGTTGTCCATGTGCACCGCGAGCGGCTTCAGTCCCGCCTGCACCGCGCGCAGCAGTACCAGCGAGCTGTCCACGCCGCCGCTGACGCCGCAGATGCAGTCGATGGATTCGCGCCCACGGCGGATGGAGCGCACAATTTCGTTCCACCGCTCGCGGCCGGGCTCGCCGCGCAGGATCTCGCGCGCGGTGCGCTCGCGGTAGATCGACACGAACTGCGATTCGCCACGATCATTGAAGCGGATGCCGGGATCCGCGGTGTCCATCACGGTCACGCTGCACATGCGGTAGCCCGGCGAGCCCGGGCCGTGGTCCGGGCGGAAGAACGTGCCGCCGGGCAACGCGGATGAATTCGCACCCGTGCCGATCGGCGCGACGGGAGAAGCCGGGCTCACGCGATCCTCCCCGCCTCGGGATAGTTGATCAGCACTGCGCGGCGCGGACCATGGAAGACGAACATGCTTCCGGCCGCCACCGCGGTCGCCCCCGCGTCAAGTCCGGCGCGCAGGTCATTGACGGAGCCGGCTCCTCCCAGCGCGATGACGGGAATGGAAACCGCGGAGGCGATCTGGGCGATCAGCTCGCGGTCGTAGCCGGACATCGAACCGTCGCGGTCGACGCTGGTCACCATGAGCTCGCCGCAGCCGAGCTCCTCGCAGCGCTTCGCCCAGTCGACGGGTTTCCAGCGCGTGGCGACGCGCCCGCATCCGGTGCGCACATGCTCGCCGCGCATCCAATGGCGCGACACTTCCATCGACGCCAGCACGGCCTGCGAACCGAACTCGTCGGCCGCGGTCCGGGCCAGGCCGGGAGACTCGTGCAGCGCGGTGTTCAGCACCACCTTCTCGAAGCCGCAGCGGATGACCGCGCGCACCTGCTCGATGGTGGAGACGCCGCCGCCGTAACTGATGGGCATGAACGCCTCGCTGGCGATGTCGCGGATGGCCTCCTCGCGCCGCGCTTCGAAGGGGCGGCGCCCGATCTCCAGAAGCACCAGCTCGTCGACGCCCTTCTCACTGAAGATCTTGACCGCATTGATGGGGTCGCCCACATAGGTTGGATCCTTGAAGCGCGTCGTGCGGACCAGGCGCCCGTCGAGCGTGGTGAGAGCCACGATGACCCGAGGCGCCGGCGCCTGGCGCGGTTCTACATATGGAAGCTGCAGCGCGATCACGCGGCGCCTCCGCCGGCCCACGCCAGCCAGTGCCGCAGCAGGGCCATGCCATGGCGGTGACTTTTCTCCGGATGGAACTGCAGTCCGATCGCGTTGTTGGAGCGGACCGCGGCGGCAAAACGCACGCCTCCATATTCGCTCTGGTATGGCGAGTGGGCGGGATCGACCGTGGGTTCGATGAAGTAGGACTGCGCGTAGTACATGCGCCCGGCCGGCGCGGAGAATGGAAGGCATCCGTCGGGAGGCGTGAAGGTCTGCCACCCCATGTGCGGCACGCGCAGCCGCTCGCCGCCGCTGGACTCGGCGGGGAAGCGCCGCACCACGGCAGGAATCCAGCCCAATCCGGCGCCGCCGCCTTCCTCACTTTCTCGACAGAACAACTGCGCCCCGAGGCAGATGCCCAGGATCGGCCGATCCTCGGCGTGCAGAGCGCCCAGCTGCCCGCGCCAGTGGCCATCGTCAAGGCTCTGCACCGCCTTCGAGAAATGGCCGACACCGGGCACGACCACCGGTGACGCGTCGTCGATGTCGTTCGGCGAAGAGCACACGAAGGGATCCGCCCCGATCCGGGCCAGCATTTTCAGCACCGACCCGATGTTGCCCGTGGCCAGATCGATCACACCAACGCGGCGCGGAAGGGTCTGCGAAAGAGCGTTCACTCGCGGGCGATCATAGCGGTGGACTCCGATTCAACGGGTTTCGCCGCCGCCGCGACGGATCAACCAGCGGTCGCGGTCGTCGCAGGATCGCGGCGATCCAGCTCCCTGCGGAGCCGGCGCGTGATGGGCCGCTCGATGAACCTCCAAGTCAGCCAGCCCGCGACCGCCGTCCACGCGACGAGCGCGACAACGCAGATGTCCGCGGGGAGCGATTGAAAGAGCCCGCTCCGGTTCAGCGCGAACGCCATCACCGGAAGCGAGAAGGCCTGGATCAGATAGATGGAGTACGACGCGTCGCCCAGCGTCACGGCCGCGCGGCCGAACGGACTCGTCGCCGCGCCGTTCAGGCGACAGACGCCGTTGACGATCAGTACCGCGGGCAATCCCCAGACCACGAGCCGATCCATGTCGTCGTTGTGACGGCCGCTCGAAAAGCTGGCCATCAGCAGACCGATGCCGATCAAAAGCCCCGCAAGATGCAGGTGGCGCAATTTGTTTCCCTGCGCGCGTTGCAGAAGGGCGATGAAACCGCCCAGCAGAAACTCCAGCAGCAGCCCGCTGGTCAGCAGCTGCGCCCACGGATGCGAGAACCCGGCGAGCCGCCCGACGACGACCGAGCCCGCGAAGAGCGCCGTGATCGCGACGACCGCCTTCGCGCGGTTCAGACACAGCGCCAGCGCGAGCACGGCGTAGAAGTACGCTTCGTAGTTCAGCGTCCAGCCAACTTGCAGCAGCGGCGTGTCCTGCGACGGCGCGTAGGCGACGGGAAAGAAGAGGTATGAGCCGGCCACCCACAGCGGGTCGAAGCTCCGCTCCTTGGTGAACATGCCGGGCACGAAGAGCACCACCAGCAGCGCGGCGGTGGTCAGGATCCAGTAGATCGGCGCGATGCGCACGATTCTCTTTTTCAGAAATGCCCACGACCGCCCCTTGCCGAAGTCGTCGTGATGGACATGGAACATGATGTAGCCGCTGATCACGAAGAACAGATCCACGCCGGAGTTGCCGCTGAGTGCGAAATGCGACGCGAACGAGGACGCCGCCGCGGGATTGTTCAGCAGGGTGCGCGTGTACGCGTGCAGGCACACCACGAACAGCGCCGCGAAGGCGCGCAGCATCTGGATCGACTGCAGCCGATTCATGACGGCGACGCGCCCCGTCGCTTGAGGACATCGGCGTAGATCCGTTCCAGGACGGTCTCCTGCCGCTCCCAGCAATACTCGCGGCTCGCCCGCTCAAGGCCCGCCTTGAACGCGGACTTGTCGCCCGCCAACAGCCGCCGCGCCGCCGCGCGGATCTCCTGTGCCGTAAGAGCGGCCGCCACCTCGCCGATGCCGAAGCGCCCAACGATGGCGCGTTGCTCGGTCGTGTCGGAGGCCAGCACCGGAATCCCGGCCATGATGTACTCGAAGAATTTGTTGGGCATGCAGTACTCATTGCTCAGCGAGATCGGCTCGAAGAGGGAGAGTCCGAAATCGGCCGATCCGGTGACCTCCAACAGCTGGCGCTGCGGAACGGCCTTATGTATGTGGATGTTTTTGAACTGCCCGGCCCTCGCCTCGGTCCAGTCCCACAGCGGTCCATATCCCATCAACACCAGCGCGGCCTCGTCCGGCATGGCGCCGAACGCGTCGATGATGAGCTCGATGCCGCGCCCCTTGCCGAAGACCCCTTGATAGAGGAAGACGGGAATGTGCGGAGGGATTGCGAAGTGTTCGTGGAAGTGCCGCGACGGAGCCACCTGCGTCCGTGGCGGGCAGTTGACGACCACCGCGGTGCGGGTCAATTTGTATCGCCGTCGATACCAGGCGTCGATGGAGTCGCCGACCAGAATTGTGCAATCGACCCACTTCACGAGCAGACCCTCCAGCAGCCGACAAAACCGCTTCTTCAGCCCGTGCATCTGCAGCGTCTCCGTCTCCAACTCGTGCGGCTCGTAGATCAGGATCGCGCGGTGACGGAGTTTGATGGCGACGCACAAAGGCAGCACCGACAAGCTGTGGCAGTTGACCATGTCGATCCGCTCGCGCCGGAAGCGGTTGAAGACGCGCAGGCTCCATCCCGCGAAGCCCAGGGCTCGCGCGGCGAAGAATCGGCGCTCGTTCCGCATGGGGAAGCGCTCCACGGTCCGCGCCTCGTCGATCCGCTCGCGCGGCTCGAGCCCGGCCGCCGACCGGCCCACCACGATCACCCGCTCGACGACGCGTTTCGCGACCAGCGTCGCGGTCATCTTCATGATGCGCGTCTCGTACTGGATCGCGGAAGGGTAGATGTGGACATTCAGCGTGAGCATGGAGATTTGCGGCGGTCAGGAGTAGACGCTCTGTTTGCGGCCGGTGACGCATTCGGCGAAGAATTGCGCCTTCTTGAGCAGGCGGTAGCGTCGGTCCCAGTTGGCGAACTCCGAGTAGTGGCGCTTCGGCCCGGACAGAAATCCCTCGAACACATTCCGATCGATGCGCAACTTGGTACAGAGGTACGCGATGTCCTGCTCGAGCTCTCGCGGTCCGTAAAGTGGCTGCTCGAGCGCTCGCAGCGCCTCGTCGCGGGCCATCTGCCCGGAGACGATCAGGCTGGAGAAGTGCGGGCGGCGCTTGTCGAAGCCGAACTTGCGGGGAAGAAAATCATTCTGAAAGAGCCGCGTGAACTGGGACTCGCCGTGCTTGGTGCCGTAGGGTTTCCATCCGCATGCGGCGGCCATTTCCTGGATGGCGCTCTGCCGCGTGTAAGGCATGTAGTTGAGCGGGCGGATGGTGCGCAGGCACCGCACCATCGGGTACCAGAGGTACATCTTTGCGAAGCCGATGAGCGGGAAACGCCGCAGCGGCTGTTCGCCGAATCGGCGGTGGATCGCCCGCAGGTTGATCGAATCCATCGCGCTGTGGTGCCATGAATCCGGGAAGACACCCTCCGTGGCGATGTTGCCGCCGGAAAGAATGCAACGGATTCCGTTGCGAATGGAGAAGTGGTAGACGCTTGCGAAGATCGCGTGGTCCTGGGGGACATCCTGGTTGGAGACGCCGGAGCGCAGATACGCAAGTTGCAGGTCGCGCATCTCCTCCCAGTCGATGACCTCGGTGTGCAGCTCGAAGCCGCAGAGGTTGACGATCCGCTCGACATTCGAGACGGAGGCCTCACTGTTCCATCCGGTGTCGACATGCACGACCAGCGGCCGCAGTCCCCACTCGCGCGCCCTGAGCGCGACATAGCAGCTGTCGACACCGCCCGACAAGCCGAGCGTACAGTCGTAGCGCTTCCCGCGGCCGTCCGCCTTGACGCGGTCCAGGATCCGCTCCAATCGCCGCCGGCCTTCGTCGTCGGGGAACCAGTTTTTGCGGGTGACCTCGTCGAACTTTCGGCAATGGTCGCACACGCCCGCGCCGTCGAAGGTGATCTCGGGATCGCTCGTGTCCATTACGCAGCGCGAGCAAACGCGATATCGAGCCGTCGGCATGGCTTCGCGTGAGTTCCCATGCTCCATGGCGTGGTCATTCGGGTTCATTGAGGATGGAGATCCAATGGATAGCGGCTCGGTTGAGGGGGCCGCGCGGAGGAGACGAGAGCATTACGAGTGCCCCCGGTGAAGACATGCCCGGCGAGGACCAGCAGGAGCAGGAGGAAGACTCCGCCGCTGAGCATCGCGGTGTGCAGTCCCTGCTCGCAGAAGCGCATGGCGATTGGGATCGCCAGCATGACCCCGAATTCCGCCGGAGTCCTGCTGAGACCGAGGCCGAACAGCGCCAGGACGACGAACGCGAGGAACGCCATGAGCCATGCGCCAAGCACGCCGGCCTCCGCGAAGCCGACCGACATGATGTTCGTGGTGACATTCATGCGAGGATTGTCGAAGTACGCCGCTCCGATCTGGTACGCCGCGCCGAGCATCGGCTCCCTGCCGTACGCCAGCTCGGAGACGAAAGAGATGTCCTGGCCCCGCAGGTACCCCGTCGCCGAGAAGTGCTCGAAGTAGGCGAACACCGTCAGCATCGGATAGCAAATCATCCTCCGTAGTCCGTACAAGTGCAGGTTGTAGTCGTCGATCGCGTAAGACGCGCAGAAGATCAGGAGCACGGCTGAAGCGAGGTGGAGCGCGGAGAAAGCCCCGACCTTCATCGCGGCATGCGCCGCGCACATGACGAGCGGAATGAACAGCGCGGTCTTGCTTCCATCGATGGAGAACACCAGCAGGAATCCCATGAGGGCCAGCGCGGTGAGCCAGTGCCGGCCATGATGGAGGCCGCGGGCCAATGCGAGAACCAGAACGGCACCGAAGTAGGTCGCGATGACATACGCGTCGGCGGACCGGGCCAGCGAGCGCTGCTCGAAGCGGCGCGTGTACACATCGAGCACATCGAGCGAGAGGCTGTCGCGCAGGTGAAGGAACAGGTAGAGCCCAATTGCGAGGGTCGACGCACCCGCGACTAGGTCGCCGAAGCGGCCGAGCGGCCTGGACTGGACGGTCCGCGTGAATCGGCTGGGCGACGACCACACCAGGCCCATCACCGCGACCGGTAGCGCGATCGAGAGGGCGAAGTCGGGCAGGACATGCTCGAATCCCAGCGAATACACCATGACGCAGGCCGGCATCACCAGCAGCAGGTAGATGATCCAGATCGATATGGACGCGAAGCGGTCGATCTGCAGCGGCAGAATCCACGCGTAAGCGGCGGTCAAGGCGATGCCGAGCGGCAACATCTCCAGGGAATTCGGCTTGAACTCCAATTTCGGCTCATTCATCTGCGAGATCTGGTCGCGGAAGACGAAGTACAAGACGATCTGGCAGAGTGCGAGAAGGGCGAACAGGGCCGACCTCTGACGCAGGGGGGAATGCAGGCGGAATGGCAAGGTAATCCTCATGAAATCTCCAGCGCGAACGCGCTCCGCAATCCGCCACGATCCTCAATGGACCGAAGGCCCGTTCCATCCGCCCGATTGCACCCGGCGAATCGCCGCCCACGCTCCATACCCATACCACGCTGCGGCCATGCCCGCAACGAACATCGTGATCGGAAACGCGATGGCGCTGGAGGCTAGGGCTCCCGTTGCCATGCAGACCGCGACGGCCACCGCCCCGACGAGCGCGACTTCCGCGAAGGCCCGCAGCAATCCGGACACCCGAAACCGGGCGGTGCGGAAAAGGACGGCCAGCCAACACATGTAGTAGATCGCGAGCAGGCCGCTCTGCACGCACACCGCCAGGAACATGTCCCGAAACGCGACATAGCCAAGCACGAGCCCGGCCATCGCGATCGCTGAGAAGACGGCCTCGAGCGTCAGCGCCATCCGCTGTCGTCCGAGCACATCGAACATGCGATCGAGCCAGTCACACATAAGCAACGGAATCATGGGAATGGACACCACCACCACATACGGAGCGGCTTCGCCCCACATCGGCCCCAGGACCAGCGCGGTGAGCCAGCTGGCCTGGGCGGCGCAGGGCGCAAGCATCAGCACGCCCGCGATTCCAAGCGTACGAACCGCGACGAGGATCGGCTGTTCAAGCGACCGCAACTCCGCGCCGGAGGCGTGGTGGAAGAAAACCGGCCGAATCGTTCTGCTTACGACGCTGTTGGGAAGGTTGGCTAGGCGCGACGCCGCTCCGTAAAACCCGACCGCGTCCTGCGTTCCAAAGCGCCCGAGCAGGAAAAACACCAACCGTTCCCGCAGCACGCCCAGAAGCGTATATGGCGCCATGTACATAGGATACTGCTTGTATTGCGCGAGCGCGTGGTGGATGCGGGACGGAACGGATGCTCGGGAAAAGTCCTTTCGATCTCGCAGAATGATCCAGGTCGCCAGCACCGAGGCGCCCAGCACCTGCCCCGCGACGGATCCGACGATGAGGCCTCCCGAGTGCCGCCAGCCCGCCAGGGCGCCGACCACCTGCCCTGACATCACGGCGGCGGATAGCAGGAACTGCACGGCGGCGTAGACCTTGAAGGACGCCGCGTGCGTGCACCATGCAAGGGCCATCTGAAAGATCGCGGCGCTCAGGATGGCCGGCGGCACGAGAAACCACCAGGATGCGGCGCCCGCCAGGGCGCCATCGTGCGAGCTCCATCCGCCTGCGGCCCAGACCATGGCACCCGCGCAGGCGCTGATGAGGAAGGCGATGCATGTTCCGCCCACAGCAATCGCTGCCACGACGTCCTTCTCCCTCGGGAGAACCATCGCGAGCTCGTAGCGCATGGTTGCCACTCCGGCGAACACCGCGGTGATGCTCGAAAAGATTGCCCACTCGGCGTACGCCTCCGGCGCGTAGAGGCGCGTGAGAACCGGCGTTCCCAGTGCAGTCACCAGTTGCGCCAATGCGGATCCCGAACCGACCAGCGTGATTTTCTTGATGAAGCGCATGCGAGAGATTCGAGCCGCCGGGAGCTACGCACTGCCGTCGGGTAGGTGAACCAGGTAGATCCTCCATCGCGGCAGTTGAATCATGCGGATGTGGCCGGATTGGCTCAGGGCATCATAGAGCGACGTCCCCGGCCACCAAACCGGGTCGATATTGGACAGGGCGACGAGCCGGATTCGATTCTCGCACAGCATGCGCTACGCCGCCGCGGGAGAGTTTCCGCGCTCGGGGCGGGTCGAAGGGCGGGTGAATTCGCCGGGCGCGCCGTGGACTTCGTGCATGGCGACATCCGCGATGGCGCAGTCGTCCGCAAGGTGATCCGCGACTTCGCCGTTAGCCGCGTGATCCATCTTGCGGGACTGAAAGCGGTGGGGGAGTCGGTCGA
>Ga0194119_10008464_pt1 | contig 14123 bp, 8 predicted proteins | sample TA2MahC100mmetaG_FD_148620 | JGI IMG/M metagenome (GOLD analysis project Ga0194119, IMG submission 148620) | Freshwater microbial communities from Lake Tanganyika, Tanzania - TA2015018 Mahale Deep Cast 100m | ecosystem: Environmental > Aquatic > Freshwater > Lake | place: Tanzania: Lake... | reverse complement strand
GTGATCGTGGAGTACCGCCGCCAGCGCGACCTCGGGTTGGCTCCGACGGCGGCGCTGCGGGAGACGCTCGCGTTGCTCTTCTGGCCCACCTGCGGGGCCATCGCTACCGACGTGGTCGGGTTCGGCTCGCTGCTGGCCAGTCAGGTGGGGCCGGTGCACGACTTCGGCGCGATGACCACGGTCGGCGCCGCCATCGTGCTCGTGGCACTGGCGCTGGTGCTGCCGTTCCTGGCCCTGGCCGGGCGGTTCGACGCCGATCCCCGCCGGGTCTGGGGCGAGACGGCCCTGGAGGTCGGTCTCGACCGGCTCGTGCGCCGGATCGTGCGGCACCCCGGCCCGATCCTGGCGGGCGTGGCCCTCGTCGTGGCCGGGGCGATGGCCGGCCTCGCCCGGCTGGAGGTGGAGACCGACTTCACCCGCAACTTCCGTCCCGAGAGCCCGACGGTCGCGTCCTACGAGATGGTCGAGACGCGGCTCGGCGGGGCCGGCGTCTGGGACGTGCTGGTGCCACTGGGTGGAACCGTGGACGCCGCCATGCTCGGGCGGGTGTGTCGACTCGAGGGACGGCTCCGCACGGAGATCACGACCACCGGAGACGACGGCCGGACACTGCCCGCGCTCACCAAGGTGCTGAGCGTGGCCGACGTGATCGCGGCGGTCTCCCCGGTGCCGCTGGAGCGACTGGAGCGCTCGGCGATCGGCAACTGGGCCGTGGCACAGGCGATCGAGGTGATGCAGCGGCAGCTTCCGGAACTGGCCGGCGCGCTGTTGGGCCGCGATCCCCGCGACGACTCGCCCTGGCTGCGGGTGATGCTGCGGGCCCGGGAGCGGCAGCCGGCGGCGGCCAAGCGGGCGATCATCGCCGGCGTCCGTCGGATCACGACCGAGGTGTTCCCCGCCACGCCAGGCGAGGGCGGCGCCGAGGTCACCGGTTTCTTCGTGCTGCTGGCCCAACTCGTCGACCGGATGCTCGCCGACCAGTGGCTCACCTTTGCGATCGCCGCCGCCGGGATCTTCGTGCTGCTCGCCGTCGCGTTCCGCAGCACGCTGCTGGCCGCCATCGCGCTGGTGCCCAATGGCCTGCCGATCTTCGTGGTGCTGGGCCTGCTCGGCTGGTTGGGTGTGCGGATCAACATGGGCACCGCCATGATCGCCGCCGTCTCCCTGGGACTGTCGGTCGACAGCTCCATCCACTACATCAACCGCTTCCGGCGGCACCTCGACGACGGGGGCATGGCGGCCGCGCTAGAAACCGCCCACCGCACCGCGGGCCGGGCCATGATCTTCTCGACGCTCGCCCTGGCGATCGGCTTTCTCGCCCTCACGACCAGCGGCTTCATGCCGACGGTGTCGTTCGGCTGGCTCTCCTGCCTGACGCTGCTGGGCGGCCTGGCCGGCAACCTGGTGGTGCTGCCGGTGCTTCTGGCGCTGCTGGCCCGGCAACGCAGCGCTGACGTCGCCTGAGCAGACCGTGAAATTCAACGGCGGCTTTTCCGGGGCCGCGGCAGGGGTACAACTCTCTGCGATCCCCCGGAGACAACGACATGACCCGCGAGTTCCTGCCGGCCGGCACGGCCGGCATCATCGAGGCCACGCCGGCCGCCCTGCCCGCCACGCTCGACGCGGAGGCGGTTGTCGTCTTCCTGACCGAGGGAGGCGTCGGCGCCGGCGCGGCGGCGGCCGTCGACACCGCCACCGGCGGCATGCTCGCCCGACTTGCCTCGGCGGGGGAACTCTCGGGCCGGCGGTATGACTGCGTGGCGTTGTTGGCGCCGGCCGGCATGCGGGCCGGACAGGTGGTCGTGGTCGGCCTCGGTCGTCGCGAGGAGGTCGATGCCGGCGTTGTCCACCGAGCGGCGGCGACAGCGGCACGTCACCTCGCCGGACGGCCGCGGAGCCGCGTCGCCTTCCTCCCCGACCCGGGCTGGACCACGTCCCAACTGGAGCAGGCCGTGGTGGGTGGAGCCGTCGGCATGGTCGGACAGGACCTCTACCGCACGGAGCCCAGGCGGACCCGCTTCGGCGTCACGTGCTGGGTGGGCGCCGACGCGGCGGCCGTCTTGAGGGGCGCGACGATCGCCGAGGGCGTCAACCTCGCCCGCCGGCTGGTCAACATGTCGCCCGACCACCTCTACCCCGAGTCGTTCGCCGAGGAGGCTGCTGCCATCGCCGGACGCACCGGCCTCGAGATCGAGATCTGGGACGAGGATCGTCTCCGCCGCGAGCGGTGCGCGGCGCTCCTGGCGGTCGCCAAGGGCAGTGCACGGCCGCCGCGGTTGGTGCTGCTGCGGTATCGCGGCCGGCCTCGAACCGGTGGCGACCACCCCGACCTGGCATTCGTGGGCAAGGGCGTGACCTTCGATTCCGGCGGCCTGTCGCTCAAGCCCTCGGAGTCGATGATGGGTATGAAGATGGACATGTCGGGCGCGGCCGGCGTGCTTGGCGCGATCGGCGTGGTCGCCAGCCTGAAGCTGCCGGTGGACGTCGTGGCGAGCGTCGGCCTCGTCGAGAACATGACAGGCCCCGCCGCCTACAAGCTGGGGGACGTGATCACGGCCCGCAGTGGCACCACGATCGAGATCCACAACACCGACGCCGAGGGGCGGGTGGTGCTCGCCGACGTCCTCGACGTCGTCTGCGGCCTCGCACCACGCAGGATGATCGACCTGGCCACGCTGACCGGGGCCTGCATGGTGGCGCTGGGCAACGATGTGGCGGGCCTGTTCACGAATGACCAGGCCTGCTGCGACGCCGTGGCGGCCGCGGCCCGCGCGGTAGGTGAAGCTGTCTGGCAGCTGCCGATGTACGCCGACTACGGCGATCAGATCAAGAGCGACGTCGCCGACATCAAGAACGTCGGTGAAGGTCGGCTCGGGGGTGCCATCACGGCCGCCAAGTTCCTGGAACGGTTCGTGGGGGACGTGCCCTGGACTCACGTCGACATCGCGGGGCCGGCATTCGCGGAGAAGCCTCAGCCGTGGACCGACGGCGGCGGCACGGGTGTGATGGTGCGGGCCCTGGTCGAACTTGCCCGGACGACCGGCTGAACACCGCTCGAGCCGACGATCCCGCCCATCACCGGGACGTCACAACAGGCCCTGCAGCTCGTCCACCAGTTCGCCGAAGCGGGTCAGTGCCATGGCCACCGGTTCGGCGCTCTCCAGGTCGACCCCCGCGTCCCGCAGCAGGTCGAGCGGCCACGTCGACGAGCCCCCTTTGAGAAAGCCCAGGTAGGCCTGCAGGGCGCCCGGCACCCCCTCGGCGACGCGCTTGGCCAGCACGATCGCGGCGGAGAGACCGGTGGCGTACTTGTAGACGTAAAAGGCCCGGTAGAAGTGCGGGATTCGCAGGCACTCGAGCTCCAGGGCCTTGTCGATGATGAAGTCGCCGCCGAAATAAGCGTCGAGTAGTTCCCGGTAGATGAGGCGGAACCGCTCCAACGTCAGCGGCTCCCCCTGCTCCGCACAGGCATGGCTCCGCCGCTCGAACTCGGCGAACATCGTCTGCCGCACGATCGTGTTGCGGATGGAGTCGATTTCGCGGGCGATGATCGCCGCCCGCTCCTGCCTGGAGGTCGCCCGCTCCAGCAGCAGGCGGGTCAGCAGCTGTTCGTTGAAGGTGCTCGCCACCTCGGCGACGAAGATCGTGTAGTCGGCGTACTGGTAGGGCTGCGCCTCGGCCGAAAAGCGGGTGTGCATGGAATGGCCCGCCTCGTGGGCGAGCGTGAAGACGTGCTCGATCACGTCCTCCTGAAAGTTCATCAGGATGTAGGGCGCGGAATCATAGGTGCCGGAGCTGAAGGCCCCCGACTGCTTGCCCGCGTTGGGGTAGCGATCGCACCAGCGGCCACGGAGACCGCGCTCCATCCGCGTACAGTACTCAGCACCCAGCGGCCGCAAGGCCGTGACGATCACGTCCACCGCCTCGTCCCACGTGTGCTTCCGCTCGAGTTCGGGGACCAGCGGCACGTAGCAGTCGTAGTGGTGGATCTCGGGCAGGCGGAGAACCCGCTTGCGGAGAGCGTAGTAACGGTGCACGGCCGGCAGGTGACTCCGCACTGCCGCGATGAGCTGGTCGTAGACGGCCAACGGGACGTTGTCCTGGAACAGCGCCGCCTCGACCGCACCGGGATAGCCGCGGACTCTGGCAGCGTAGATGTCGAGTTCGTTGGAGCCCGAGAGTGTGGCCGCCAGCGTGTTGGCGTGGGCCTGATACTGGGCGTAGAACCGCTCAAAGGCGGTCTTGCGCACGGCGGGCACCGGGTCGTGCAGCAGCGTGGTGAAGGTGGCGTTGGAGAGTTCGATCCGCTCCCCCTTGCCGTTGGTGACGTCGCCGAACGTGAGGTCGGCGTCGGTGAGTTGCCGAAATGTCTTGGCGGCCGTGCCGGTGAACGTGCCCTGCATCGCCAGCAGCTTCTCCTCGGGCTCCGAGAGCACGTGGGGCCGCGTCCGCACCAACCGCTCCAGGAGCAGACGGTAGTCGGCGAGCACCGGCTGCTTCATCCAGTCGGCCAGGGTCTGGGGCGGGATCGCGAGGATCTCGGGACGGATGAAGCTGGCCACCTCGCCGGCCCGCGTCGCGACGTGCCGGAACCGGCCGACCATCCGCTGCGCTTCGGCGGCGGCCTGATCCTCGCTGGCGCGGAGTTGGGCGTAGGTGCCCAGACGGTCCCCCTCGCGATCGAAGGCCAGTTCATGGACGAGGCACTCCGCTAGCCGCTCAGGGGATTGGCCGAGCGTGCCGGCGTAGGTGGTGAACTGGGGAATCCTGTCCTCCCAGACCTCGAGCGCCTCCTCCCACGCCCGATCGGAGTCGAACAGGCTGGCGAGGTCCCATGTGTCGCCGGGCCGCACGTCCTTGCGAGCGGGCAACGTCTTGACGGCGGCTTCGGTCATGCACGCGATCCTTCAAGGGGACGAGGGAGCACGCCCGCCATCCTGCACCGGCGGGGATCGGCTCGTCGCCGGCGGATTGTGGCGTCGCGGCCCCGCCTTGAACAGTGACATCTCCGCGGGGGCAAAAGGCACCGGCCCCTGCGCATGCCCCCGCGCAACCGCCAAGGCCCAGCCTCAGAGCCGCCAGCACGCCGTGCCCCAGGCCAGCCCGCCCCCGAAACCGCAGACCACGATGGTGCTCTCGGACCCGATTCTCCCGGTTCGCCAGGCTTCGTCGAGGGCCAACGGGATCGACCCGCTCGACGTGTTGCCGAAGCGATCGAGGTTCATGAACACCTTCTCGGCAGGAAGATCGAGGGCCGTGCGAATGCCGTCCAGGATGCGGGCGTTGGCCTGGTGGAGGACGAACAGGTCGACCTGGTCGAGCGAGAGGCCGGCCCGTGCCACGACCGCCGCGATATTCTCCTCCGCCAGCCTGATCGCCCACTTGAAGACGGCCCGGCCGTCCATGCGCATGAACTGCTCCCGCCGGGCTGCCCCCTCGGCCGTGATCGGCTGCCGCGAGCCGCTCATCGGGCAGGCGAGCAGTTGGGCACCGTGGCCGTCGGAGCCGAGGGCGTAGGCCAACAGGCCCCGCTCGCGACCGACCGTTCCGGTCTCCACCGGGGCCAGCAGGACGGCCCCGGCACCGTCGCCGAACAGTGGCCAGGTCTTCACGTCTTCCGGGTCGACCACCCGCGAGTTGGTATCGGCGCCGATCACCAACGGCAGCCGACTCGTGCCGGCGGCGAGGAACTGGGCGGCAGTCACCAGGGCGTACGCGAACCCCGCGCAGGCGGCCGTGACGTCCATCGCGGGGGCGTCGAGGCCGAGGGCCTCCTGCACGATGCAGGCCGTCGAGGGGATGCACATGTCCGGTGTGAACGTCCCGAGCACCAGCAGGTCGACGTCGCCGGCGGCCAGACCGGCCTGGGCGAGGGCCGCGCGACCGGCGGCTGCGGCGAGGTCGCTCGTGGCCATCTCCGGCGGAGCGTGCCGCCGCTCGTGGATGCCCGATCGCGAGGCGATCCAGTCCGGGTCGCATCCCAGCCGCGCCAGGTCGGCGTTGGTCACCACGCGGTCGGGCACGGCGCTGCCGATCCCCGCCAGCCGAAAGCCCACGGCCCGGCCGTACCGGGACGGTCGCGGCGAGGAGAGGAGGTCGGACATGCGAGGCCCCGGCCGTTGATCGGATGGGCGGCGGATTACGGGCCAGGCTCGACGGCTGGAGCAGCGGGGGCCTCGGCAGCGGCCTTCGCCTGGATGACGTCGTCCCGTCCCAGGCGGACCTTCGCATATTCGGCGTCCGACACCACGAAGTACCAGTCGGCGAAGCGACCGTTCAGGTCTTGGACCCGCTTGCGGGCCGCCTTCACCTTGTCGTCGTAAGCCTCCTGGGCCAGGCGGTTCTCCCGCTCGACCGTGCGCCGCTCCTCAACGGCAGCCTGGGCCTTGGCCTCGGCCTCGTCCGCCTTAGCCAGCGCGTCGGCTGCCTCGGCGGCAGGCGCGGCGGGGGCATCTTCGTTCGGTTCGTCGGCAGCCTTCTCCCGCTCGTCGGCGGCCGCCGGCTCGGTGTCTTGCGGACTTTCCGGCGTGGGACTCTCCGGCACGGTGGCCCCATCCCCGGCAGGCGTCGCCGTCCCCTCGGGCAGGTCGGGCAGCGGCTTGAGTTCGGGCTTCGTCAGCAGGTCCTCGTTGAAACGCGCCAGCACGAACAGATACCGCCCGCTCGTGCCGCCGCCGTCTGCCTTGCCGGCGGCGGCGGACTCCTCGTCGGACTTCGCCTCGCCGGCGGCCTCCGCATCACCCCCCGCGACGCGGGTGGGATTTCCGAACCGCAGCAGATACTCCACGCCGTCCTTCATGCCGGCGATCGTCTCGCCGCTGGAGGACAGGATCTCGCCGGACGCGATCGGAAAGAAGCCCCGCTGGGCCAGCGACAGCACCGCCTCCTCGTCACCGGTGAACTTGGAATCGGCCTTCAGGTCGGCGCTCAGGCCAGCAGGCTTGCGGGCTACGTCCACGATCTTGAGATCACCCAGCGAGTTTCGCAGCTCGTTGAGCGCGGCCGGGGCGAGCTCCTCCCCTGCGGCCAGTTGCTTCGGCTCGGGCTTGCCGTCCTTGCCAAAATCGGTGAGCTCGAGAAGCGTCCATTTCGCATCCTTGTCGTCGTAGGCGAGATCCAGGAGACTCTTGCGGTCGCGCGACACGCTCGGCCCGCGTCGCGGGTCAAACTCAAACGATGCGGTGGAATCGTCGATCGTCAACTGCGTCACGTCCCAGGGAGAGAGCTTGAGCAGGTCCTTCTCGATCCAGTCGTCGAACTTCGTGGTGAACTTCGACGTGTCGAGCTCGACGAGGTAGACCGGATCCTGACCCGCCTTGCGGACGAACCGTAGCGCACGCCCCGCCGCCGCACCGGCGGCGGCCGATGGTCGCTTGAACTCCTTACCGATGACGAGCCTCGCCAGCTTGTTGCCCGAGGCGTCGCGAATCTCGACCAGCCGGCCGACGCCGGTCTCCCCCACGGCCACTTTGTCGGCATCGGGCTCCTTGACGCCGTACAGCTCGTGATCGCCCGGCGACGTGCTGACCACGTCCAGGATCGACCGATCGACCAACTCCGTGGCGGCGGCTGCCAACTGCTCCTTGGCGTCGGCCGGATAGTTCTGATGGGAGGGGAGCACCCACACGCCCCCGCTCTTGACGACCTTGAACGGGGACAGCGTCGCGGTGTCCTCGTCGAAGGAGAGGATCTCCAGGCTGGCTGCCTTGGCGGCGTCGGAAAGATCCGCAAATAGCGGCTTGCCGACGGCCGTCTCGGTGCCGGCATCCCGCCCCTTGACGGCGGGCCGCACCTGCAACCACCCGCCCGCCAGCAGCAGCCCCAGGCCCACCGCCAGGAACGTGGCCGTCCGACCAGCCGCCGTGGCGCCGGGCCGCGACTCCATCGTCATCTCATCCGTCCGACCTGCATGCATGCCCGCCCCCCTTCACCTCAGCCTCGATGACGCCACCCCTTCGCGCTCCTGCGCGCGGCGGCGGAAGAACACGAAAAACGCCACCACGAGTGGCGGAATCGGCGGCAGGAGCACGGCCAGCCACTTCTGCCGGTCCTGTTCCCGACGGATCTCCGCCTCCAGGTCACGCTCCACCTTGTCGACCTCCGCGTCCCGCCTGCGCCGCAGCTGCTCGATCTTCGTGTCGAGCTTCCGCTGCGCGAGCCGCTGGCTGCTGGCGAGTTGCTGGATCGCCTGCATCGCTGCCTGCGGGTCGGAGTTGCCCTGGGCTTCCATCTCCTTGATCTTCTTCTCGAAAGCGCCGACCTCCTTCTGCATGGCGTCGTTCGCACCCCGTTCGGCCTCGTCGAACTCGGCCACAAACCTAGCCCGCTGCTCGTCGGCCTTGTCGCGGGCATCACTCACGGCGGCCTCGATCCGCTCGAGGGTACGGTGCTTGGGCTTCCGCTTGCGAATCTCGATGAAGCGGTCGTCGCCGGCGAGCGTGTCGAGCAGGTTGAGCGCGAACTCGACGTTGTCGAAATCGAGCCCGAAAACCTCATCGGGCCGCGTGCGGAGCCCGAAGATCCGTCCCTCCAGCAGGTCGATGTCGGCGACCACCACCGCCCGCACCGGCTTCGTCGCCGGGGCTGCCGCCTCGCCGGCCGGTGGGCTGGCCGGTGACTTGCCCTCCACCAGCACCGCGAGCACCAGCGAGTCGTCTCTCCGCTTCTCGAAGATCTGCAACTGCCGCATCTCGCCGCGACCGAGCAGCCGCTCTACCTCGTCGGCCCCGATCGTGCCCGACCGGCCGGCGACCGTCCGCGCCAAGGGCGTCCACGAGACGTCCGCGCCGTCGACCTTCTCGAGACTGCCGGGAAACGGGAACAGCACCTCCTGCAGGCCCGCCGTGGCGGCGGCCTTCTGGTTGAAGCCGGGCTCCCCCCCCTGCAGGTTCGCGTCGATGAAGACGAACTCCGCGGGTAGCTCCAGCTTGAGATGCGGATTGTAGTCCTGGTAGACGATCGACGGTGCCGCACCCATCTGGCCGAGTGCGGGGCGGCCACCGGCCGCGAGCCGCGTGCCCAGCGCCTCCCAGAGCAGGTTGAGGTCGCCCTTCGGCTGACCCTGCGGCCCGCCGAACATCGCCATGGGCCCCATCGGGCTCCGCCGCGGCTGCGAGGTGCCCGGCACGGCCTGCATCAGCACCGGCAGCGGATCCTCGAAGATCGCAACCGGCTGGCCGGCCTTCACGGCCGCCACGAAGTTCGCCATCTGCTCGGGGCCGAGCGACGAAGGCTGGACCGCCACCAAGACGTCGAACGTCTCGGTGATCGGCGCCGAGGCATCGACCTGCACGACATCGTATTGCTTCTCGAGCTCGTCCACCAGCGGCTGCCGCTGCCGGGCCTGGCCGCTCATCATGTCGAAGCCGCCGGACAACTCGGCGTCGGTCGACAGCAGCCCCAACCGCCGCCGCGTGTCCTGTGACACTGTGCCGATCGACCGGATCAGCTCGTATTCCACCGGCGTGCCCTTGTCAAAGAACGGCACCACCACCTTCTCTAGACCGCTCGTGATCGCACAGCCCAGGAAGATCTCCTCCTCGCGGTAAGCACCCCGCACCCGCGCTAGCACCGTCATCGGCTCGATCCCGAACTGCTGGGCGGCCAACGACGCCTGTTCCGTCTTGGGCTCGGTGGGAATCACCTCGAGGGAAATTCGACCCCGACCGAGCCGCTCGAACTGCCGCAGCATGTTGAGCAGATTGAGCCGCGTCTGGGCGTAGTCCTCGGGCACCGTCGGGCTGACGTAGGCCTTGATGTCGATCGGCCGATCCGCCTTGAACGACGCCAGCAGGTCCCGCGTGTCGGGGGCCAGCGACGAGATCCGCTCCTCGGACAGGTCGGCCCGCACGTCGACGGAGCGGCAGACAAGCGACAGCCCCACCGCGCCGGCCGCCAGCCCGACCGCCCGGGCCAGGTAATGCAGGCCCCTCGCCCCCTCGCCCCGGTTGCCAGCCCAGTGCCGCCGCCCGATCAACACCATGGCCAGGTACAGACAGACCGACACGATCCCAAGGAAGTAGGCGATCGAGGAGAGGCTCACCACGCCCCGGCCAAAGTCTGAGAAGTGCTCCGCCAGGCTCCAGGAACGTACCCAGCCCGCTGCCCGCGGCCCCATCACGGCACTGGCCCGATCGGCCAGGGCCAGCGGGGCGTTGAACAGGACGCCCAGGATGAAGCCGACCGTCAGGTTGCTCGTCAGAAAGCTGGCCACCATGCCGATCGCCAGCATCGCCAGCCCCGTGAACCAGTAGCCGAGGTAGTTGGCCAAGAAGAGGCCGGCGTCCGGCGTGCCCCAGGCCAGCAGGATCACGAGGTTGCAGAAGCAGGAGAACAACAACGCCACCGTGAAGATGCCCACCGCGGCCAGGTACTTGCCGACGACGATCTCCAGGTCGCTGGCGGGAAGCGTCAACAGCAGTTCGTCAGTACCTTGCCGCCGCTCGTCGGCCCAGACACTCATGGTGATCGCGGGCACGAACACCAGCAGGATGAACGGCAGGGAGCGGTTGAGCTGATCGAGGTTGGCGAGATTGGAGTTGAAGAACTCGGGCGGCCAGAAGGCGGCCAGCGACCCGAGCAGCACGAAGACGCAGATGAAGACGTAGCCGGTCGGATTGGAGAAGTAGGCGACAAAGTTCCGTTTGAAGACGGAGTCGAGCACGTGCCATTTCATCGCTGTCGATTCCTGTGCCTGGTGTCTGATGGGTCGTCGTGGCGGCGGCTCCGCGTCGCCGCCGTGCCCCGCCCCGTCCCGTCATGCCGACCGTGTCAGTTCGTGGAAGCGATCGTCGAGTCCACGGCCGTCCCTCCGCAGGTCCGTCGGCGTGCCGTCAAACTTCATCCGACCCTCGGAGATCAGGATCACGCGGTCCGCGAGTGCCTCGACCTCCTGGAGGATATGAGTCGAGAGAAGGATTGTCTTGTTCTGGCCGAGCCGCCGGATCGTCTCCCGCATCTCGCGAATCTGGTTGGGGTCGAGGCCGCTGGTCGGTTCGTCGAGAATCAGGACGTCGGGTTCGTGCAGCAGCACCTGGGCCATGCCGACACGTTGCCGGTAGCCCTTCGAGAGCTTGCCGATCGCCTTGCCGATCACGCTGCCCAGTTCACACTGCTTGACCACGGCCTCGATCCGCTCCCGCTTGCGACTGCCGGACAGCCCACGGGCGTCGGCGAAGAACTCCAGCAGGCTGCGGGGTGACATGTCCGGATAGAGCGGGCCGTTCTCCGGGAGATAGCCGAGTCGCTCCGCCCCGGCAAGGCGGTCGGTGGCCATGTCGTGGCCGGCGATCAACGCGCGGCCGACCGACGGAGCCAGGTAGCCCGTCAGGATCTTCATGGTCGTGCTCTTCCCCGCCCCGTTGGGGCCGAGAAAGGCCACGATCTCACCCCGCGGGATGCGGAAGGAGACGTCCTTGACGGCGATGAACTCGCCATAGAACTTCGAGAGGCCATCGACCTCAATCATGGCCGGGGAGGCGGAATCCTTGCCGGGCACGGTCATGGAGCCTCTTGGGGTACGTGGACGTGCGGACCGAAGCCAGCGTATTGTTTCCCGTTCCCGCCCGAGCGGCAATCCCCGAGGGCGGATCCCCGGCGGCCCGTCGCCTTGCGTGCTCGGCATCGCCGGGCCGCGACCGCGGGATTTACGGCTCCAAAACGGCCGCCAGCGGCAGCGGTTCCCGCCGCGAACCCGGCCGGCCGCGCCGCCACGTGACATGCGTTAGCCAGGCCGCCGAGGTCTCGGGCCGGTCGGCGCGGAAGTGGACGCCACGGGTCTCCTCCCGTTCGAGCGCCGCGGCGATCATCAGCCGGGCCACCTGTAGCATGTTCTGCAACTGCCAGCCCTGCGGGTCGGAGAACTGCCGCGGCTGCACGTACCGACACCAGCCCTCGACGGTCGCCAACGCTTCGGCGAGTTGGTCGCCGGTCCGCTCGACGCCCACCTGACGCCACATCAGCGACTGCAGCGAGTTGCGGATGTCGGCGAGGTCGAGCGTCGCCCCGTCGCCCGCCTCCTCCACACGTCCGTTGGCGATCGGCGGCACGCGGAAGGCATGCAACTCCGGCCCCTCGGCCAGCACCTCGGCCGAGGCGGCGGCTCCCGCACGGCCGCCATAGACGAGTCCCTCCAGCAGGCTGTTGCTGGCCAGCCGGTTGGCGCCGTGCAGGCCGCTGGAGGTGACCTCGCCCGCCGCGAACAAGCCGGGCACCCTAGTCCGGCCGCTCGCGTCGACGGTGACACCGCCGATCATGTAATGGGCACCGGGCCGGACGGGGATCCGGTCGCGTGCCAGATCGAGACCGAACTTCCGGCAGGTCTCGGCCATGCCGGGAAACTGCCGCCGGACGGCCACGGGATCGAGGTGCGAGAGGTCGAGGTAGACGTTGGCGTGCCGCGTCCGCCGCATCACCTCCGTGATCGCCCGCGACACAACGTCACGCGGGGCGAGTTCGGCCCGGTCGTCGAACGCCGGCATGAACCTGCAGCCCTCGCGATCCACGAGCCAGGCCCCGGCTCCCCGCACCGCTTCGGTGATCAGGCTGCGGGCGCCGCCGGCGATGTAGAGCACGGTGGGATGAAACTGCATGAACTCCATGTCCCGGACCGCGGCCCCGGCCCGCCAGGCCAGGGCGATGCCGTCGCCACTGGCACCCGGTGGGTTGGTCGACTCGCGATACAACTGCCCGGCACCGCCCGTAGCGAGGATCGTGCGGCGGGCCCAGACGAGCGTCTTGCCATGGGACGGATTCCAGACGATCGCGCCCCGGCAACCGCCCGCGTCGGTCACGAGGTCGATCGTGAAGGTGTTGGGCCAGAACTCCAGGTTGGCCGCGGCCCGCGCCCGCTCGATCACGGCCCGCATCACTTCTCGCCCCGTGGCGTCGCCGAGGGCATGCACGATGCGATGGTGACTGTGCCCACCCTCGCGGCCAAGTTCCAGCCCGCCATCCCGCTCGTCGAATCGAGTCCCCCAGGCGATCAGCTCGCCGATCCGCTCGGGGGCCTCCCGGACGACCGACTCGACGACGTCCTCGTGGCAGAGGCCTCCCCCGGCGGCGAGGGTATCGGCCACGTGGTTGTCGAAGCGATCCTCGGGGTCGACCACGCCCGCGATGCCCCCCTGGGCCCACTGGCTCGACGATCCGCGGAGATCGTCCTTCGTGATGATGGTCACCGCCAGGGCAGGATCGACCGCCAGCGCGGCCCGCAGCCCCGCCACGCCTCCGCCGAGCACGAGCACGTCGGTGAAGCAGTGTGGCACCCGCTTCGGACCGAAGGCCACCAGGTACCGAGGCCCTTCCACGCCGTCGCTCATGGACCGCCCGTTCCTTGCATAAAGGCCTTGAACTGACCGCGATAGTCGTTCGGAGGCCTGCTGCGGCGGCCCTCGGCCTGCCCTCCCTTCACGTCGCTCGGCACGTCCCGGGACGACTGAACACCATTCGGACGCAGGCCAAGGCTGCGGACGGCCCGCTCGAACTCCGCTCGCTCCCTGGGATCTTCACTGGCGGCGAGCCGCTGCATGGCCCGCCAGCGATCTAGGAACGCACGCGCCTGCTCCGAGCTCCAGCCCAGGTCGTCAAGCAGGTCCCTGCGACCGGCGTCGAGCGAGTTGCGGAGATGCTCGAGGGCGAGGTCGGCCGCATTGCGGGCATGGTCGAGCTGCTGCCGACCCCACTCGACTTCGCCCGGCGCGGGCGGCGCTCCGGCAGCCCCGCCCTGGTGAGCTGGTCCACCCGCGTCACCGCCGTGCCCGACCGCGGCCTGCGGCGAGGCGGCGGCACCCGTTTGCTCCGTCTGGCCGTGTTGTGATTCGCCAGCTCGACCTTCGCCCTGCCCTTGCTGAGCTAGGCTCTTGCGACCTTCGCCCTGCCCTTGCTGAGCTAGGCTCTTGCGGCCTTCGCCCTGCCCCTGCTGCGCTTGCCCCTGCTGCGCTTGCCCCTGCTGCGCTTGGCTATCGCGGCCTTCGCCTTGACCTTGCTGGCCCTGCCCCTGGCCACTCGAAGATTCCTTGCCCGAATCAGACTTGCCGCCGTTGCAAGACGAGCAACCAGCGTTCCCACACGGCTTCCCATCCGCATTCCGGCACTTCGACTCACCCGACTGCTGCTCACCCGAC
>Ga0194119_10008459_pt1 | contig 14130 bp, 13 predicted proteins | sample TA2MahC100mmetaG_FD_148620 | JGI IMG/M metagenome (GOLD analysis project Ga0194119, IMG submission 148620) | Freshwater microbial communities from Lake Tanganyika, Tanzania - TA2015018 Mahale Deep Cast 100m | ecosystem: Environmental > Aquatic > Freshwater > Lake | place: Tanzania: Lake... | reverse complement strand
GGCGGCGACGAGTCAACACTGCGGGTGCCGCTTGAAACCGTGGCCGCACAGTTGGGGCTCGGCGTGCAGAACGATCTGGAGCCGGCGCGCAACCGATTCATCCGCAGCGACCAGTACAGCTTCATTAAGCGTGGCGTGCCGGCGCTAGCGTTGAAGGTGGGCTACGATCCGAACACACCCGAAGCCGCGCTGCAAAAGGAGTGGACTGCCAAGCGCTACCACGCGCTGGCGGACGATCTACAACAGCCGGTGGATCGCGACGCGGCGGTGACGTTCAATCGGCTCATCCGCGAGCTGGCGCGCGAGCTGGCGAACAGCCGCGCGCGGCCGGAGTGGCGCGCCGAGAGCTTCTTCCGCCGCTTCACCAGCGCTGCCGCGCAGAAATAGCGCGCGTGCGATAGAGTAGGCTCTATCGATGCGGCTCTACTTTCTTTTGCCTGCCGTCGCAGCCTTGTTGAGCGCGGCAGAATACCCTGAACCAGTGCGCGCGATCGTGTGGGCGAATTGCGTGGCTTGCCACAGCGGCACGGCGGCACAGGGCGGGCTCGATCTCTCCACGGCTGCGCGGGCGCTGCAAGGCGGCAAAACGGGCGCGGCGTTCACACCCGGATCGGCCGAAGCGAGCCTGATGGTGGCGAAGATGGTTTCCGGGCTCATGCCGCCGGGGCCGAAGAAACTCACCGGCGAGCAGATTGCGACAGTGCGCGCGTGGATTGACGCAGAGAAGCCGTTGCGCGCCGGCGTGACCGAAGCGGACGTGGTGCCAATCTTTCAAATGCGCTGTGTGACTTGCCACGGCAAGCGTAAACAGGAAGGCGGTCTCGATCTGCGGATGCAGGCGAGCCGGCTGAAGGGCGGCAAGTCAGGGCCGGCGCTCGTCGCGGGCAAGCCCGAAGAGAGCCTGGCGATGAAGCGCATCAAGGCGGGCGACATGCCCCCGCCCAAGCTGTTGTTCACGGCCTTCGTACGCCCGCCGTCGTCCGAAGAAGTGGAGACGCTCGAAGCCTGGATCGGCGCGGGTATGCCACCGGCCGCGCCCACGCCGCCGGTGGAGGAAACGTTCAGCGCAGCGCAGCGGCGATGGTGGTCGTTCCAGCCGCTGCAGCGCGCCGCTGTGCCATCCATCGCGCCGCATCCGATCGACGCGTTTCTGCTAAAGTCACTGCGCGCGAAGAGTCTCGGCTTTGCTCCGCCCGCCAACCGTCTCGCCTTGATGCGCCGTGTGGTGTTGGATCTGACCGGGCTCATTCCCACAGCGCAACAGGTCGCGGCCTATCGTGCCGACACGCGTCCCGATGCCTACGAGCGGCTGGTGGACTCGCTGTTGGCGACGCCTGCGTACGCCGAGCGCTGGGCCAAGATCTGGCTGGACCTCGCCGGCTATGCGGACTCAGAAGGCATCATTCACGAAGACAAGCTGCGCCCGCAGGCGTGGCGTTATCGCGATGCGGTGATTCGCGCAATCGAACGTGATCAGCCGTACGACCAGTTCATCACCGAGCAACTCGCGGGCGATGAGTTGAGCGACTACCGGAAGCTCGCCAGCCCGACGCAGCACGACCTCGACCGTGTGGCCGCCACCGGCTTTCTGCGCATGGCGCCCGATGGCACCTACTCACCGGCCAATGGTTCCGTGGCCGAACGCATGAACGTGATTGCCGACGAAATCGAAATCTTCAGTTCGGCTGTGCTGGGCTTGACGGTGGGTTGCGCGCGTTGCCACAACCATAAGTACGACCCGATTCCGCAGCGAGACTACTACCGGCTCAGCGCGATTCTCCAAACCTCGTTCGACCCGTATGACTGGGTGAAGCCCACGGAACGTAACGCGGATCTAGCGCTCGCCGATGAACGCGAGGTGGCGGCGAAACACAACTCGCCCATTGAGGCAGAGATCAAGAAGCTGGAAGCCGCGCTCGAGATCATTCCGAACAAAGACGGCGACAAGGTGCCGCCGGAAGCAGCCAGACTCCGCAAGGCGATTGCGGATGCAAAGGCGAAGCTGAATCCCAAGCCTGAGATTCGAGCCCTCTACGATATGGGCGGCGAACCATCGCCGGTGTTTCTGCTCAAGCGAGGCGAAGCGCAGCAACTGGGCGAGCGGCTGGAGCCGGACACACTGGCGGTGTTGAAACGCGCGGACCTGCAGCCATACGCCGCCACTGCGCCCTTTGAAGGCACCAGCGGCCGGCGGCTCGGGCTGGCGCGCTGGCTCACGCAGCCGCAGCATCCGCTTACCGCGCGCGTAATGGTGAACCGGCTGTGGAAGCATCATTTCGGGCGCGGCATCGTGGAGACCGCTTCCAACTTCGGCAAGACCGGCGCCACGCCCACGCACCCGGAGTTGCTGGACTGGCTCGCGGCGGAATTCGTACGCACCGGCTGGAGCATGAAGGCGATGCACAAGCTGATGGTGACTTCAATGGCGTACCGGCAATCGTCGCCGGCGCCAGCCACCGCGCTCACGGCGGACCCCGAGAACAAGCTGCTCTCGCGCATGCCGCTGCGCCGCATGGACGCCGAGCAGCTGCATGACTCGATGCTGCTAGCCACCGCGCGCCTTTCGCCCGAACGCTTCGGCGCTCCGGTGCCTGTGGAGACGCGGCCATCGGGCGAGATTGTCGAGAAGGCCTCGAAAGACCAGTGGCGGCGCGGCATCTATCTACTGCAGCGCCGCACGACTCCGGTGACGATGCTCGAAGCCTTCGACCTGCCGCGCATGTCGCCGAATTGCACCGAGCGCGCGCAGTCCGCCGTTTCAACGCAAGCGCTCGAAATGCGCAACAGCGCGGTGGTGATTGAACACGCGCGCTACCTCGCCGGCCGGCTCATCGACGAATTCGGCGCGGACACCGTACGCATGGTCGAGCAGGTTTACCTGCGAGCGCTCTCGCGTCCGCCCTCCGCGCAAGAGACCGCGCGCGGCGAAGCGGCGATCGCCAAACTCGATCGCACCTGGCGCGCGCATCTTGACGAGCAGAAGTCCACCGCCCCGCACGCGGCCACAGCGCGCTGGCATGCGGTGGGCGACTTTGTCCACGCCATTCTCAGTTCGGCGGAGTTTATCTATGTCGACTAACCGCACCACGCGGCGCAGCTTCTTCCAGCGCATGATGGACGGCGTGCACGGCGCGGCGCTCGCATCACTCCTGCAGGCCGACCGCGCGTCCGCCGCTGCCGCCTATGACCTCACGCCCAAGCGCCCGCACTTTGAGCCGAAGGCCAAGTCCGTCATTCATCTCTTTATGAACGGCGGCCCCAGCCAGGTGGACCTGTTCGACCCCAAGCCCGCGCTCAAGAAGCATGCCGGCTCAGCGCCCAGCCGCGACATCGTCAATCAAATTGAGTTCGCCGACCAGGTGGGCGTGATGATGCCGTCGCCATTTGAATTCAAGCGCTACGGGCAATGCGGCATGGAGATGACGGAGTTGATGCCGCATCTCGGCTCGGTGGCCGACGAGGTGGCGTTCATCCGTTCCACGTACGGTGAGCATTTCAATCACGAGCCATCCCTGTATCTCATGCACTCAGGGCGCACGCTGCCCGGACGCCCGTCGCTGGGCGCGTGGGTCACCTACGGCCTGGGCTCGGAGAATCAGAATCTGCCGGCGTATGTGGTGTTGGACGATCCGAAGGGCCTGCCCATCAACCTCACGCAGAACTGGCAGTCCGGCTGGCTGCCGCCGATCTATCAGGGCACGCGGTTCCGATCCGAGGGGCTGCCGTTGTTGAATCTCAGGCCGCCGGAGGAGTTGCCGTCGCCGCTGGTGGAGGCGCAACGCGAGTTGCTTCGTGAACTCGACGCCGCGCACTTGGCGCAACGTCCCATGCACGCGGGTGATCTTGAGGCGCGTGTCGCCAGCTACGAACTGGCCGCACGCATGCAACTGTCCGCCACCGATGCGCTGGACCTGACGCAGGAAACCGAAGCCACGCGTGAGATGTACGGGCTAAACGAAGAAGCGACGCAATCTTACGGCCGGCGTTGCCTGATGGCCCGGCGGCTGGTGGAGCGCGGCGTGCGCTTCGTGCAACTGTTCATCGAAGGGCAGATCTGGGATACGCACTCGAACCTCGAGAAAGACCTGCGTTACTGCTGCGCGAAAACCGACAAGCCGATCGGCGCGCTGATCCGCGATCTGAAGCAGCGCGGGCTACTGGGCTCCACCCTCATCCTCTACAGCGGCGAATTCGGACGCATGCCCATCTCGCAGCTTCGAGCGGGCGGCGCGGCGGGGCGCGATCATGGTCCGGGTGGGTTCACCACCTGGATGGCGGGCGCCGGTATCAAGGGCGGCACGATTCACGGCGCCACCGATGAGATCGGACACAAGGCCGTCGAGAATCGCGTGAGTGTACATGATTTCCACGCGACCATGCTGCACTTGCTGGGCTTGCGTTTCCGCGATCTGGCCTTCACGCGGCACAGCCTGTCTGAGCGGCTGACGGATCAGTACCCGGCGCGCGTGGTGCGGGAGATTCTCGCGTAGTCGTCCCAGTAGAGGCGCTGCACGCCGGCGGAGCCTGCGGCCAGCGCGTGGCGCGCGATGGCGCGCCCGAGAACTCCCACTTTCACACCGCGATACTTGCGCAGCGGCCCTGCCAGCAGCGGAGTGAGCAGCGGCCAGACTTTCAACAGAATCCCTTGCAACAAGCCGTAGCGATTGGTGGGCGTGAGGATCATTGAAGGATGAAAGATGCCGAGCCGCCGGAAGCCCAATGACTCGAGGCCCTGTTCCAGTTCGCCTTTCACGCGCAGGTACCACGAGGGCGATCTGGCGTCCGCCCCCACGGAACTCAACAGGTGAAAATCTTCCACACCCGCTGCCTTGCAAGCGGACGCGAACGCCAGCACCGCGGTATTGTCCACGCGAATGTACTCGTTGCGGCCTTGCTTGGACGGCTCGCCGGCACCCAACGTCCAGATGGCGACGCGATGGGCCGGACAGCGTGAGCTGCGCGCCGGAGGCCCGCAATTCATGCACCACTCAACCTCCGGCAGCGCCCGACGCGCCCATCATCACAATTGACACAGCAGCTTCTTTGTATCATGCAACTTGGATCTGCCGATGAAAACCTTTCTGGGCGCGATTGCGCTCGCACCGTTCCTGGCCGCCGCCGCGGACATTCCCCGCACGTGGACTGACGACGCGGTGGCGGCGCTCGAAGTGCCGCTCGCCAAGCCGCGCTATTCGCCCGTCCACATCTCCGAACGCGACTACTATCGAATCCCCGAACGCACCATCTACAAGAGCTATCGAGTTCACCATCCGCAGCGCGAACCCGCCGGGTACATGGATTGGCTCAAGCAGCAGGAACCGCAAATTGCTTTCGATGCGCGTAAGCTCGACACGCCTGCCGAGTGGATCGCCGCCGGTGAACTCGTCTTCAACTCGCCGCTGTCTTTCGGTCCCGTCTTCTTCGGCGCGGCCGAAGTGCGCGACCCCGCCTTCTATGAACAGACGAAGATGCCCGTGGCCAAGGACGGCACGATTCCCTTTGCGCGCTGGGTGATCCGCGAAAAAGGCAAAGTGGAACTCGGGTCCATGGGCTGCAACACCTGCCACACGCGCGTGATGCCGGATGGCACGGTGGCACCCGGCGCGCAGGGCAACAACCCGGGCGACAGGCAGGGCGCATGGATGCTGCGGCGCGCCGCGAAGTTTGCGCCGCCCGCCCAGTTGCTGAAGACCGTGCGCACGTTCGCGCTGCAGTTTGAAGTGCCCGGGCTCACGGACGATCCCAACCGCCGCGGGCAGACGCTGACGCTTGAAGAATTCATCACGGCGGGCGAAGCGATTCCAGCAGGCGTGACCGCGCGCAGCCACACCAGCATGTTGCTACCGCCGCAGATTCCCGACATCATCGGCGTGAGCGAGCGGCGTTTTCTCGATCACACGGGCCTCGTGCGCCACAACGGCATGGCGGATCTGATGCGCTACACCACGCTGGTGCAGGACATGATTGGCCTCGCGCGTTATGGCGATGGCGCGCCCCCGCCGCCGCGCAAAGGCGCACGCTACAGCGACGCACAACTCTACGCGCTGGCGCAGTATGTCTACTCACTTCAACCGCCGCCGAATCCGCACGCGTTTGACCGCACGGCAGCGCGCGGCAAGGCCGTGTTTGAAAAAGCCCGCTGCGCCACCTGCCACCCCGCGCCGCTCTACACGAACAACAAGCTGATCGCCGCCGACGGCTTTACGCCGCCCGCGGAGGATCGCACGCGTTTTGCCGTTTCCACTTCGCGCGTGGGTACCGATCCGCGCTATGCGCTACAGACGCGCAAAGGCACGGGCTACTACAAAGTGCCCTCGCTCAAGGGACTGTGGTATCGCGGACCGCTTGAGCATCACGGCTCCGTGGCAACGCTCGAAGATTGGCTCGACCCACGCCGCTTGCAGGCCGAGTACATCCCGACGGGCTACGCGGGGCCCGACGGAAAGACCCGCGGAGTGCGCGGGCATGAGTTTGGCTTGAAGCTTTCCGCCGGCGACCGCGCGGCGCTGATCGCGTTTCTACGGACGCTGTAACGCCATCTCCACGCCCTTGGTGGACACGTAGTACTTCGCCAACATGTTCGGCTTTTCCCACGCCGGCAGCGATTTCGGATTTTTCAGATAAGCAAAGAACTGCCGCGTCACTTCCGCGAAGTGCGCTTCGTGACCCACGCGATGCGCGTCCGGAATCGTCAGCATGAACTCGCCGCCGCGTTCTTCGACGCCCACGCCCGCGAACTCCGTCTGCAGTACAGCCAGCCGCGCGCGCAACGCCGCGCCCACTTTGCCGTGCAGCGCCGCCGAGTTCGGCACCACGTAGACTTCGGGCACGAATTTCTCCGCCTCGCCTTGGCGTACCTCGATACTGGACTTGGCGCCATGGAAGCTGGCGACGTAGGTATCGCTCACGCCTTCGAGGTCCCACCGCACGTTCATCTGCACATGGACGCCACGCAATGAGTAGGAAACGAAGTTGTTGCCGTAGTAGTCAAAACTGCCGTTGGGTTGCACATACTCAGACAGCGCGGGAGGAATCTTCGCGCCGCCTGTCACGCGCAGCCACTGCTCGCCGGTGAGCGTGGTGGGCCAGCGGTGTGCGCCGAGCATGGCAATGTCGGTGCGATAGTCGAGCGACTGGTCCGGGAAGGCGATCCACTGCGCCAGGTCCACCAGATGCGTACCCACGTCCGAGAGCGCTTCACCCTGATCGAGGATGTCAAAGAACTCCACGGGCCGCAGCATCGGCACGCCCGCCACGGACTTCAGCAGCCGGTGCATGCTGTCCATATAGATGGCTGGCTCATCGGGCGTGCCCGGCAGCAGCGCACCGAACACCTCCGGCGCATTCACCAGCGCACGATGCAGGAGCGAGGTCACCTCGTAGCGCTCGGTCATGATGTCATACGCGATCACGTCCTTGTCGTCCGCCGTGTCCAGCGCAGCCGCCATGCGCGGCAGATCCTCGGAGCGCAGAATCCACGGTTTGTCCGCCAGCACATGGAATCCGCCGGCCGCGGATTGTTCAATGCGTTCGATCTTCGCGCGATTGCGCCCGGACAGCACAACGACGCGCCCCTGCGGCGGCTGTTCGCGCAACATGCGCGCCAGCGCATTGGGGCCGGCGTGAATCTCCAACTGCCAAGCCGTGGGATGCGCGGCGCGTTGGTTGAAGCGCGCCACACGCGCCAAGTGCTCAGTGAGGTCGAGGCTCAGCGGCGCATAGACCGCGGCCACCGGCGACACGTCAGCGTACATCTCCTTCTGTACGAGGGCGGCGTGAAAATGCGCCGGATCGAGAGTGATGAGGTGATAGACGTCCATCGGATTCGATTGTGGCACTTTCAAGGGGGCGCCACGGGAACACATGGAGCCTATACAATGCGGACCCTGGGAGGCATCCGATGCACCGTGCTTTTCGGCTCGCTTTTGCGTCTGTACCTCTTTTCGCCACCGCGGTCCCCGTTGCGCGGCTGCAGGCGCAAAACTCAACCGGTTCGATCGTGGGCGCCGTTCGCGATCCCTCCGCGGCCGTGGTCACCGGCATGCGCGTCACCGCACGCAACGAGGAAACCGGCCTTGTGCGTGCGAGCGAAACCAATGCCGAGGGGCTCTACCGGCTGCCGTTCCTGCCGGCCGAGAGCTAGTCGGTGAAAGTGGAAAAGACCGGTTTCAAGGCCCAGTTGCAGACGGCCATTCGCATCGAAATCCTGCAGGTGCGCGCCGTGGATTTTCAACTCGAACTCGGCGCGGTGTCGAAAACCGTGACGGTGTAGAGCCGCGCGCCGCTGCTTGAAACGGAAACCTCTTCGTCCGGCGAGGTGATCAAAGGCGAGCGGGTGGTGAGCCTGCCGTGGAGCGCGCGCCAGTTTCTGCAACTGGCGTTTCTCACGCCCATGGCGACGCCGGCCACCAACGACTTCCGGTCCAATGAGGTAAACCGCTAATCGCCGATGCCTGCGGCCGGCGGCCAACGGCCCGAGCAGAACAAATATCAGATCGATGGCGTGGACAACCGCGAGTCCGGCCGCAACAGCTTTGCCGCGGGCGCGAGCGTCGAGGCGATCGGCGAGTTTCGCGTGCGGACCGGCCTTGCGCCCGCCGAGTTCGGGCGCGGCGGCGGCGTGATCATCAACGTCGCCACCAAGACGGGTACGAACAACTTCCACGGCTCGCTCTATGAGTTCATCCGCAACAACAAGTTCGACTCGCATCCGTTCTTCGCCAACCGCGTGAGCCCGCTCAAGCGCAACCAATTCGGCGTCGCACTCGGCGGACCGGTGAAGAAAGACCGGCTCTTCTTCTTCGGCAACTATGAAGGTTTCCGCGAAGCATCCACGGGCAACCCGCCTGTCGGCCGCGTCATGACCCCGAATGAGCGCGACGGCGTGTTCACCACCGCCATCGCCGATCCGCTCTCCGGGCGCACGCCCTTCCCCAAAAACACGATTCCGCGCGTGCGCTTCGATCCGATCTCGACGCGCATTCTCGAACTGGTTCCGCAGCAGAACAACCCGGGCGATCTACAGCGCAACTTTATCTTCAAAGGCATTCCGTCGGGCCGGCTTCGCCGCGACTACGCCATCGGCCGGATGGACTACAACGCCGGGCCGAACAACACCATCTTCGGCCGCTATCTCTACAACGAAGAAAAGCAGCGCACGCCGCCCACGCTGCCCGCGCCGGCCAACTCCGGCGGCCGCGATTTTGTGCTCCGCGCGCAATCGGCCTCCGTCAACTGGAACAAGGTGGTGCGGCCCACGCTGATCAACTCGGTCAACATCGGCTTCACGCACTACCGCAACCGCCTCGGCACGCTCAACTCGTTCGTGAGGGACTACGTCACTCCGTCTGGCATCACCAACACGTTGTCGGCCACCGACCCGTTGTTTTGGGGCGCGCCCTGCATTTCCGTACCCGGCTTTCTGTTCCCTTCCGAGATCACGCCCAACTACCGCACGATGAACAACTACCAGATTCAGGAGAACCTGCTGTGGAGCCGCGGCGCGCACACCGTCAAGATGGGCGCGGACTTGCGGCAGATCCGCACGTTCATGTTCTTCACCGGCGGCAACGGATCTACGGCATTTTCCAACGCCTATACCACCAACAATGTGGCTGACTTCCTGCTGGGCTTCGCCTCCACGGCGAACAAGACGTCGCGCGCCACGCAGTGGAATTCCAAGGTTAACTACGGTGGCGTGTTCATTCAAGACGACTGGAAAGTCACCGCCCGCCTGACGTTGAACATTGGCCTGCGCTATGAAATGCAATCCGCCTTGAAACAGATCGACAACGCGGGCCTCGGCTGGCATGTGCGCGACAGCACCATGCTGGTTTCGACCAGCGCCACCAATCGCAACGCCATCGAACAGTTCTACCGCACCATCCGCCTGGAAATCGCCGTTCGCTTTGTCGAACAGGTGAGCCCCTACGACACCGACAAAAACAACCTCCAGCCTCGCTTCGGCTTTGCCTATGCGTTGCGCCCGAAAACGGTGCTGCGCGGCGGCTACGGCATCTACTACGACGCGCCACAGATTCAGTCGCTCGCTTCCACGAACGACTTTGCACCGAACACGCTGCGGCCGATCTGGACCGTCAATCCCACGACGCCCGATCTTGGCTACAACCCCGAAGGGCGGGCCAGTGCCGAGGCCTCGCTCCGGACGGCGCTGCTCACGATTTTCCCGTTCATCTCGCGCAAGTTTCCCTACGCCAAAATTCAGCAGTTCAATCTCAACGTGCAGCATCAGGTCGGCAACACGTTCGTGGTGGAGGCGATGTCTCAGGGCGCGATCGGCGTAAACCTCCTGGGCTTTGACAACATCAATTTCCGCGCGCCCGGCCCGGGCAACGTGCAATAGCAACTGCCCTGGCCCTATTTCGCGCGCATTCAGAACGAGGATATGTGGGGACAATCGAACTTCCACGGCTTCGGTATGAAGCTGGAGCAGCGCCCCATTCACGGCTTCTCGTGTCTGCTCGCTTACACGTTTTCCAAGGCCATCGACAACGCGTCCACGTTCAACGCGGGCCCCCAGTAGACCGATCCATTTAACCGCGGCACAGCCCGCGGCCCATCTGACTTCAAGGCACCGCACCGCCTTTCCGCGGCCTACGAATTCCGCCTACCCTTTCTGAAACAGAACCGCATTCTCGGCGGCTGGGGACTGCGCGGCCTGACGTTCTTCCAAACCGGGCTGCCGCAGAACGTCACCATGAATCTGGCGCGAACCGGCATTTGCGCCACGGCGTGCAGGGCGCGGCCGGATCGCCTCGCCGACGGCAATATCGATAAAAGAACGCGCACGCTGCAGCGCTTCTATGACGTGAACGCGTTTCGCCTGCTCGCAAACGGCGGAGTGGACCGGCGCGTCGGCAATTCGGGCCGCAACATCCTTACCAGCGAGGGCGTGAACAACCACGACCTGCAGGTGTTCACAGACTTCCGCATCCGTGAGGGCCACAACCTCGAATTCCGCTGGGAGAACTTCAACGCGTTCAATCACACGCAATGGGGCGCAGCGGGCACGAACCTCGAAGCGCCCGCGCAGTAAGGCGTCGTGACGTCCACGCGCGCGCCGCGCATCATGCAGTTTGTGTTGCGCTACTCGTTCTGACCGCTACGCCAGCAACTTCTTGAGCGCCTCGTCCCACGGCTTGCGATAGGGGTGCTCCAGCATGGCCGACACATCGCGGTCGCCGACGATCTCCTCTTTCTCGGCATCCCAGCGCAACTTGCGGCCGGTGCGCAGCGAGATGTTGGCGAGATGGCACGCCACCGCCACCTGATGCCCCTGCTCTACATCCGACACCGGCAGTTGCCGGCTCTTGATGCACTCAGTGAAATTGCGCACGTGCAGATTGAACTGCTCGTCGCTCGAACCGGGCTCCTTCAACGCCTGCGTCCAAGGCTCAGGCTTCACCCCCGCCGCGCGCGGGCCGCCGCCGGGATGACCCTTGAAGCGCGGGATCGCATTCTCCGGATCGATCTTCATGTCGGGGAACACTTCGAATCCGCCGCGGCCAATGGTCAGGGCTGTCCTTGGTGCCGAAGAACTCGAGGCCCCCGCCCGCATCGCGCCGCCCCATGCTCACTTCGCGGCAAGAGTAGGCGGCAAGAAAATCTGGGTACTCGTATAGCGCTTCCTAGATGTCTGGCGTTTCGCCCGGCCCGGGCAGATGGAGACGGCTGCCGGCTGAGGTCACCGACTTCGGTCCCTTCACGCCGAGGAACCAATGCACGATGTCGATGTGGTGCGCGTCCAGGCTCGTCATCTGGCCGCCCGAGTAGTCCCAGAACCAGCGGAAATGGTAAATGCCGCGCTGAGGGGTGAACGCACGTTTCGGTGCGGGTCCCAGCCACATGTCGTAATCGAAATCGTTGGGGACCGTGGAATCCGCCCGGCTCCCAAAACCCGGCAGAATATTGCGCGACGACGACATGCGCACGCTGACGATCTTGCCGAGGCGCCCGTTGCGGATGAGGTCGCGCGCCTTGGCGTAATGCAGCCCGGAGCGCCGTTGCGTGCCGCACTGCACGATGCGCTTGTGGCGCCGCGCCACCTGCGTCATCCACCGGCCTTCGCGCACAAACAGCGTGAGCGGCTTTTCCACGTACACGTCTTTGCCCGCCGCGCAGGCCAGCATCGTGTGCATCGCGTGCCAGTGATCCGGCGTTGACGCCACCACTGCTTCGACGTCTTTGTCATCCAGCATCTTGCGAAAGTCGCGGTGCGCCTTGGTGCGGCCGCCGCCGCAAGCCGCTACGCCTTCGTCAAGACGCGGCTGGTACGCCTCGGCCATCGCTACCATGTCGACGTCTTTCTGGTTCTTGAAATCGAAGACATGCTGCGCGCCAATGAGGCCACAGCCGATGAAGCCCACGCCCACGCGGTCGTTCGCGCCTTTGACGCGGGAAGACGACGCGGCCGTGAGTGCGGCGGCAGTAAAGGTCCGGCGAGAAGTGATCGGCATCAGCACAGATTGTACACCCACCCCACCCGCGCTCAATGTGGTACGCTCACGCTGTTATGCGCATTGCTGCAACAACCATTGCCCTAATCGGGAGCCTGATCTTGACGATGTCCTCCGAAGTGTCCGCCCAAGACCTGACGGCGAAAAAGAGTCTGAATCTCGCCGTCGCCAAGAAGATCGCCGCCGCGGCCGAAGCCGAAGCACGCAAGAACAACTGGAACGTGGTGATCACGGTCCTGGATGAAGGCGCCAATCTTCTTTACCTCCAGCGTATGGACGGCACGCAGATCGGCTCGGTAGACGTGGCGATAGCCAAGGCCGCAAGCGCTGTAAAGTTCAAACGCGCCACCAAGGTATTTGAGGATGCCCTCAAGGGCGGCCGCCAGGCGATCCTGAAACTGCCGGGCGCGATCCCTGTGGAAGGCGGCGAGGTGATTTCGGCGGACGGCGCGGTGATCGGCGCGATCGGCGTCAGCGGCGTGCAGTCAGACCAGGACGGCATCATTGCTCGCGCTGGCGTGGCCGTGGTGAAGTAGAGGGCCTTAGTCCCATTCGCGGGTACCATCCTATTGACTTCGGAGCACTTTTCACCGTAAAGTGGAGGGGTGAACCGCCGTAGCTTTCTTTTCCACGCAGCCGGCTATGGAGCCAGCGCCGTGGCGCCCGTGGCAGCGTACGCACGCTAGGTGGAGCCTGTTACGCTCCAGTTTCCCCATATCCGTTTTTGAATTGATGGTTTGCGGACGGAGCGGCCCGTGCGCATTCTCTATTTGTCAGACCTTCACGCCTCGCCCGACGTTCCCAAGTCGCTGATTGAGTCGGCGATTGGCCTGGGCCTGGAGTTGAAGCCTGACCTTGCATGCCTGACGGGAGACTTTGTCACGCACCGCGGCGGGTGGGATCCGGAGTAGTTCCGCCGCACCTTGCGCCAACTCGCCGAGCGCGTGCCGGCGTTTGGCTCAATGGGCAACCCTGACGGCGGGTGGCGTGGCAGTGGCATGAAGAACTCGCAGCCTGTGCAGAACGTGGTGACGTCGGCGGGCATCAGCATTCTGCACAACCAGCATGTGACTTTGCCGGTGGCAGACGGGCACGTGGAACTCGTCGGACTCGGCGATCTGTGGGGCCACGAATTCCTGCCACAACGCGCGTTCCCCAGCGAACCGGCCACGGCGAACCCGCGCATCGTACTTTCGCACAATCCCGACACCAAAGACCTGCTCGCCAATCGCCCGTGGGACCTGATGCTGAGCGGCCACACGCACGGCGGTCAGGTGGTCTTACCGCTAGTGGGTTCGCCTTGGGCCCCTGTCACCGACACCCGCGACCTGCATGGGCTGGAGCCGTGGCATGGACGTCAGATCCACTTGACAGCCGGCGTGGGCAACGCCACGGGCGTGCGCCTCAACTGTCCGCCGGAAGTGGTGTTGCTAGAACTTACGGGCACCGGCAATCCCACCTAGCGGACAGGTACCCTCTAGTCCGGTACCGGAACAACAACCCCCTATTCCGCTTCGGCGTTCTGGAACATACTCGGTCGGGTAGGACTAGCTACTTGTGTACCGCACCCGATTGTTTGGACACACCTTTGTTCATGCTGCAATCGCTTGAAAGTACTCGCGGCGGGCTTGGGCTGGGGAGCGGTACCCCAATT
>Ga0194119_10008454_pt1 | contig 14132 bp, 8 predicted proteins | sample TA2MahC100mmetaG_FD_148620 | JGI IMG/M metagenome (GOLD analysis project Ga0194119, IMG submission 148620) | Freshwater microbial communities from Lake Tanganyika, Tanzania - TA2015018 Mahale Deep Cast 100m | ecosystem: Environmental > Aquatic > Freshwater > Lake | place: Tanzania: Lake... | reverse complement strand
CCACGGCGCACTCAACGGACTTCGGCGAATTGAGCACCGTGACACCCCGCGCCTCCAGTCGGGCGAGTACGTCCATGCGATAAACCACCTGCTCCAACGACCCCGGTGGCATCGTCCGAATGATGACCGCATCAAGCGCCGCGAGGTCCAATTCGTGAGCGAGTCTCCAGTCCGGTTCTCCCTTCCCCTGGGAGAGGGCCAAGGTGAGGGAACCGCTGTTTGATTGTCGTAGTTCATCGCCCGGCGGTCGAATTCCGCACTCCGCCACAATTCGAGGAAACTCTAACCTCACGACCTCGTGTCCCAGCTCGCCCCCGGCCCGCTGCAACTCGTGCACATACCAACTATTCGAATTGCCGAGCACTCCGATCTGCATCGCTTCGCCTTCCCAGCTCAAAGGCCAAACGATCGCCGCAAGACATCCGGTGCGACCTGCCCAAAGCAATGCACTCGCCCCGTGTCGAGGTTCTGAAACACGACCTCCGCCGGGCTAAAGAGGTGCGGGTCGATCTTGTAGAAGTCCCGCCCCGCGTCCTCAAAGATTTCTGCGAACGGTTTGCCATGCGCAGCCGAACTGCTTGACGGAACCTTCGGTCCGATCGCCGCGATCGACTCGTCGTCACCGCGCACCATTAAGGTGACTCGGCCACCGTACAGAATCGCGTCGTTCGTCCGTCCGATCCCCGCGAAGTCGTCCTTCGCCACCGGAGGCAGCGGTGCGATGCCGACCGCCGAACGGATTCGCCAGACATCGAAGCCCAATTCGAAAAGCTTGTGCAGCGACGTTTCGACCGAACGGGCCACCACCTGAAAGTTACCGGCGATGCTCGCCGTGCGAGCCGCCAGCAGCACGGTCATGTCCGCCGGCACACCGGTTTTCTCCGCGATCAAAGCGAAGACCTCGGCCGTCGGCAGTTTGCCCGTTTCGAGCGCGCCGACCGCATGAGACGGCGACTCGCGGTAATTCAACGTGTGGAACAACTCTTCGCGAGCTGCCGCCGCCCGCATTGCACCGGACCCCATCGCGAAGAACTTGTCGACGCTGAGTCGCCATCCCGCATACTGGCTCAGCAGGCACGCTTCGACCGGCCAGTCGGTGACGACTTGCACCTGCGGCCACGCAAACTCGCCAATCTCTCCGGGGACGATCCACACTTCGGCCAGTCCCGACAGACAGACTTCGGCGAGGAACCGACCCGCTTCGAGACTCCCTTCGGCTTTCACGCCAAGATCAACGATCTGACCGCCGTTATCGAGTTCGATCAACGTGCCGCGCAGGTCGCCGACCAGCGGCAGCATCGGCTGCACCAATCCAATCGCCCGCTTGTTGAGCATCACCGACATGTGCAATTTCTTTCTTGGTGCGCCAAAAAGTAACCCGCAGCGTCTGCGAGGGCGAGTGTTCCAAAACGCGATGATGTCGCCGTGCGAAGCGCCCGCCCTCGCCGACACTTCGGGTTAATGTGGCACCTTCTTTTTTGCGAACTCCGGCAGTCCCTGCGGTTGCAAACGCAGGCGGATCTTTTCTTGGCAGCAGTCGCATGGCTTGATCTCGTACATCGCGATCGAACAGATGTCGCACCAGTAATCCATGTACTGCCGAGTCCCGTTCTCATCGAACACGAACACCATTTGCACCTGCAAGTACGGCGAGGCCTTTTTCCGTGAGCCGACCAGATCGACCTTCCGGTTTCGCAAACGTTCGTCTTGATAGAATGCACGTCCGCGCCAGTCGGGAACGATCGGGACCAACTCTCCTTCGTCCGTTTCCAAGACGACCTGAGCTTTGAATTCGTCCGCCGCCTTCACGCCGCGCCGCTTCAATGCCTCTTGCAGAAAGACAACCTTGCCGCTGAGGAGTTCCTTCGGAGCATCGTCCTTGTCTTTCGAGACGCTCGTTTCCGATGGCCTCTTGCCAGCGATCGGCGAAGAGGCCGGCTCTTGCGCGAGGCCCCACGCCAAAGCGAGCAGCGTGACCGACAGACCGACATTCCAACGACTCCACATGGCTATTCGCCTGACTTGCCGATGACGATCATTCGTAGTGCGACTTTTGTTCCACCTTTGGCGGCGATCGTCGTGCTGAGCATCGTGTGTTCCTTCGCGGCGTTGTGAGTCAGCGTCGGCTTCTCGGCCGGCTTTTCGGAGGGCAACAGCGAAAAGATGGCCGGATGTGTCGAGCCGGCCGTCTTCGCGCTGCGTTCCGACAATGCCTTGAACGCACCAATCGGACTCGGATCGGTGTCGACCGCCGCCGGGATCGCGAGCAAGAAATCGGCCAAATCGCTGGTGCCGACATGATTGCCATCTTCCGGTTGCTGGCCGTAGCGCAGCGTGTAGACACCCGCTTTGATCTCCTGGCCGCGGAAGTCGGTGTACTTGGACTTCGCCTGCACCTGCAACGCGCCGAGCAACTCTCCGGGGGCGAACGGGTACTTGACGCTCAGGGTCGGTTTGAAGTTGGCTTTGGTCGGCACCTCTTTGACGAGCCACACCGAGCAGACCGCGCCGTTCTTATCGGTGACTCGTTGACCCTTCGCATCGACAACAGCGGCGATCTCTTTCGAGAGACCGTCCGGCAGACCGGCGGCCTCTTCCAGTTTGCTCTCAGCTCGAACGAAGCCCGCCGATGACCAGAGCACGGCAAAGACAAGAACCCCAAACGTTGACAATCGCATAAAAAGCATCTCCTCGGTGAACCGATCCGGCGGCGGATGCGCCGCGATGTTGGCGGACGATACGTTGGACAGAATGGTACTCGCGCCGGCGGACGAATTCATCAAACACAACAGCCCGGCGGTTCGGGAACTGCCGGGCTGGATTTTGAAAGACTCGCGAATGGGCGAGCGATGTGGGCTATGACTTCACGCGGAACGTCGCCAGGAACGCGCTGCGAGTATTGTTGTTCGTCCATTTGCCGTTCAGGCTTTCCCCTTGGTACGACTGCCGTAGCGTGTAGGCGGGCGAAAAGTTTTCGACCTTCGTCAGCGGCTGGTAGTAGATCAGCTCGTTGGTGCAGATGCAGTCGTTCTTCTTCATCTTCCGAGTCTCGATCGACGCGAGCTTGCCGGCAGAGAAGCACCCTTTGCCTTCTAGGTGATCATTCTCCAGCTTGATCGGAGCCACGACGACGTTGAGCACGTTTTTCGTCAGCTCCTTCGCGGAATTCTTCACAAAGGCGACGAGCGCGTCCCGTTGTTCCGCCGAAGCGGTCTCATCGACGATGATCACGGCGGCGGTCTTACCCGGCTTCATCGGAAAGACTCCGTCTGTACCCAGCGTGCCTTCCGCCTTCACGACCAAGGCAACCCCCAGGCCGTCGATCGTCACGTCCTGCCAGGTCCCCTTTTCGATCTTCCAGGCCATCACCGCTTCTTTACCCGCGAGACCCATCTCTGCGTTCGCAAAACAGGGACCGGTGTAGACATCGCAGGTCCGAGCTTCGAGGTATTCGCCAGTGATTGTGCCGGCCAACGCTGCGTCAGCAGAGGTGATCAACAACATCGTCGTCAGAAAAGAACGCATTTTCATTGTCATGCTCCTTGATGCCGGCGGCAGTCCGCCTGAGAAATCCAACTACGGCGGAGATTGTTTCTTCGATCGATTCAAACTGACAAGAGAAATCTGGGCATCGTTTTCACTTGGCCGCTGCCTGAGCGTTCGCTTCCGGCGGCTTGGGGGGATCGAACTGGCGAATCAATTGGGCGTTCGTACCGTTCCAGACGCGGAGAACCCCGTCCTCACCGGCGGCGACGACGATCTGCTCGTCGCGGCTCGCGGCTGCACAGTACATGAAGTCGGTTCCACCGGCGAAGGCCCGCGGCTGCGAGCCATTGGCGGCGTTGTGGTAACGGACGGTCTTGTCGCCGCCGGAACTGATGACGTTCTCGGTGACCCCCATGAAGCGGATTGACGTCACTTGTTTGGTGTAGCCGGGGATCGTGCGAGCTTGTTCGCCGGTCTCGACGTTCCAAATCTTGATCGCGTTGTCCGCCCCGGCACTGGCCAGCAGGCTGTTGTCCGCCTTGATCGACACACCCAGAACGTGATGCGTGTGACCTTCAAAGGACTTGACCAGCTTGCCGGAGGCGATGTCCCACAGTTTGACGAACTTATCCGCCGCGCCGGTGACGAGGTACTTGCCGTCGCGACCAAACTCGATGCTCATCACCGTGTCGCTGTGAGCGTCCTTGAAGTCTTTGGAAAGCGATTGAGTGGCGACGTCCCAAATGTGAAGTTCGCCGCTGCGCGACGCTTCGCCGCCGCCGGTCGCGAGCCATTTTCCATCACGGCTGAACGCGAGGCTCAGCACGCGTGCGGCGAACGGCGAGCCAGCGAAATCGAGCGGAGTCTCCTTCTTCGGGCCGAGCTGTCCGATCAGTGTCCACGCGGGAGTCGTCGTCCAGACCGCGGCCGTTTGATCGGCGGAGCCGCTGACGACGAGACCGTTTGGTCCCGTCGCGAGTGCTCCGATCGGAGCCTTGTGGCCGGCAAACGCTTCGATTGCCTTGCCGGTGGTGCTGTCCCAAACGTGAATCAGATTGTCGTCGGCCGCCGTCAACAGCCGCTTGCCATCGACGGAGAATGCGACACTCTTGACCGGCTTCAATCCTGCAGCGTCCGCATCGGTCGCGGCCTTCAGGTCGGTATCGGCCTTTGTCACTCCCGCGGTCATCGTATCTTGCTGAGCTTTCGCGGCGGCGACCTGTTCGACGGCGGACTTCGCAGCTTGTTCAGCCAGCGTGATCGCTCGCATTGCCGAAGCGACGGTGTCCTGTCGTTTTTTCAGTTCATCCATTTGCTTGGTGACTTCGGCGGCGGTATCGGTCGCGGCCTTCGCGAGAGCGGCGTCATCCTTCTTTTCGTCAGCCGCTTTCTTGGCGGCTTCCGCCTTCGTCACCGCTTCTTTGACTTTCGGGTCTTGTTCAGCGACCGCCTTGTCGGCGTTGGTCTTGGCTTCGTTCGCCTTCTTGACCGCTTCGTCTCGCTCCTTTTGATTGGTCTCTGCCGCCTTGAACGCGGCTTCGGCGAGAGCCTTAAATTGCTGCGCGACCTTTTGGTCTTCGGTTCGTTCGACCACCGCGCGGTTGAGCGTCACGTCTCCCTTGAGTTCCGCGACTTGTGCTCCGGTTTGATTGTTCCACAGCTTGGCGATGTTGTTGGGACTGCCGGTGGCGGCGAACAAGCCGTCGGCTCGAATCGCCACCGAATTGACCGGTCCACCGTGAGCGAATTGTCGGACTTGCGTGCCCGCCGCGAGATCCCAAACGCGTGCCGTTTGGTCTTCGCTACCGGAAAGAATCTGCGTACCGGCCGGGAGGACGAGAGCGAGCGCTGTGATCGGCCCGGTGTGACCTTTTATTTCCTTCTCCGGCGTAAACGGAGCAGCTACCCCGATTGGCCAGATGCGAATGATGCTGTCGGCTTGTCCGGCGACGACTTTGGTTCCATCGGCGGTGAAGACGACCGCTTTCGCTGGGGCAGGAGATTCAATCTTGTTGGCTTCCTTGCCCTCGGCGAGGTTCCAAATTCGGACGGTCTTGTCCTCGGAGGCAGACGCCAGCTTCGCCCCATCCGCGCTGAACGCCAGGCTGTGAATCGCTCCCGCATGACCAGCGAGCACTTTACTGGCGGCTCCGTCGGCGAGGTTCCACAACTTGATGGCGTTATCGGCTCCGGCCGTCGCGAGGGTTTGGCCATTCGGGCTGACGGCCAGTGCCGTCACGACCGCACCGATGGCGATCTCTCGAGTCCGATTTGACGCCGGTCGCTGCCACAACTTGACCGTGCGGTATCCGCCCGACGCGATTGTGCGACCGTCCGGGCTAAAGGCGAGCGAGTGGACAAAGTCACGATGCGCGGCTCCGTTGGGGTACATCGGCTTGCCGTTGTGCTGAATTGCGTTGAGATTCGGATCGATCAGCCGGCCGATTTCATCACCGGTTTCGACATCGAGCAGCAACACCTGATTGGCTCGACCCGCGGCGACGTAACGGCCCCACGGAGCCATCGCCACCGAATAGATCGCCTTCGCGGTCGCCGGCACTGGTTGCCAATTTACTTGATCCTTCATGCCACCCATACCACCGGAGGCACCTTCGAGAATCCACTGCTTCAAGATTCCCAATTCCTTCGGCGTGAGCGCCTTGGCATCCACCTTGTTCGGCAGTGGCGGCATCACCGGGCCTTTGGCACGCGCGGCGACTTGGAACAACAGACTCTTCTCCGGATCCTTGGGAACAACCGCCGCGCCGCGCTTGCCCCCCTTGATGATCATGTCGATCTTCTCGAGGTTCAGCTTGCTCTCCTGCTGACCGAGGTTGTGGCAGGCGATGCAGTTGTTTTCGAGAATCGGCACGATGTCTTTATCAAAGTCGACCGGCCGGCCGAGATTAATCGCTTCGGGAGTGATCGCACCGGCGAGCGGTTTGGCGGCATCTTGACCGAAGCTGGTGGATGTCAGCAGGGCCAACGTCAGGGACAGAATGGTGAGGCGAGGCATGGCGAGTCTCTTGAGGCGGTGGTGACGAATCTGGACTGCGGTGTGTCAGCACCGCGTTCATTTGAGCGATTTAACGCGGTGCTGACACACCGCAATTCAAAGTTATTTCGCGACGTTGATGGCGACCGCACCGTCCGAAGCTGCGACCGCTCCGTCGAAGTCTGCGGAGGCACGGATGACGGCGTTGGCGATCGCCCCTTCCGTCGCATCAGCGGCGGCGGTGACGATGATCGCCGCTTCGGCTTTGTCGGCGGGAATCGTGACTTTCTCGGCGGCGAGTCCAACGACGCCCGGAGGCGGAACGAGTTCGAGAGTTACCGGTCCCGTGAAGCCGTTGACTCGCTGAATCGTCACTTTGACTTCGACCTTGTCGCCTCGCTTGAGGGCTCCGCCGTTGGCCGGAGCGGTGGTGACGTTGACGGCGTTGGGCTTCACGTTAATGACGATCGGAGTTGACGCAGTGAAGACGTTGACCGGGTTTGCCTTGGTGGCGGTGTTGGCGTCGTTAAAGGCCTTTTCCTTTGCGGCCTTGTCAGCGATCACGGCCTTGTTCTTGTCGTCGGCGGCTTTCGCATCCGCTTCGGCTTTCGTCTTGGCGGCGATGGCGGCTTTGTTGGCAGCATCGGAATCAGCGAGAGCTTTGTCGGCAACGGCCAGCGCGTCGGTCGCTTTCTTGGCCTCTTCTTGAGCAGTGGTCAAAGCCTTGGCGGTTGCTTCTTTGTCGGCGTCGGTCGTGGCTTTGTCTTTGGCTTCGGTCGCTTTCTTCACCGCTTCGGCGGTCTCGGTGACTTTCTTGGTGGCAGCTTCTTTGTCCGTAGTCGCCTTCTTAAAGGCGGCGTCCGTCTCGGTCGCTTTTTTGACGGCGGCGTCTTTATCGGCGTTGGCTTTGGTCAATGCTTCCGCCGCAGGAGCCACCGCGGCGACCGCTTGATCGAGTATGACCTTTGCTTTGTCGGCCAACTCCGGACGGCGGCGATATTGCACGGCAGCAGTCGCCTTCATGTAAAGCGTGTAAGTTCCGACCGGCACGTTGTTGGGCAGGAAGATGCGATAGACGCCGTCGGCCGCCCCTTTGTTGATCGGCTTGTTCTCAACCTGAGCATTCTGCGGCGTGCCGACGAATGTCAGTGTCACGTTTTCATCGAAGCCGTTTCGCTTGAGCAGCTTCACCGGAACGAGGATCTGTCGGTTGTGATTGGCTTCCACGCGGAAGACATCGGTCGTGGCTTGGAAAGGATAAGTCTCTGGAGTGATCGCCAAGCACAGCTCGCGCGAGAGTCGCGAGATCGGTCCAGCGGCGGCCGCGTTGCCGTCCCAAACGGTAGTGGCTGCTCGGCCAACGTGGGTCACTTCGCGAGCAGCCGCTTTCTGAGCCGCAATCGCGGCGGTCACCGCGGCATTGGCGTCGGCAATCTTCTTCTCAGCCGCGGCCTGAGCGTCAGTCGCCGCTTTGAGTTTCGCAACGGCTTGATCGTGTTCGGTGACCGCTTTGGTCTTGGCTTGCTCGGTAGTCTTCAGAACGTTGGCGGTATCGGTGGCCGCTTTGTCGGCGACCGTCTTTTCCTGAGCTGCGGCTTTGTTGGCGGCGTCCGCTTCATTCGAGGCTTTCTCGGCGGCGACGAACGCATTTTTAAGTTCTTGTTTGTCCTTGTCTTTGTCGAGTTCCGTCTTTGCTGCGGCGAGTTTATCGATCGCGGTTTTAAGCGCAGCTGCGGAGTCGGTCACTTTCTTTTCCGCAGCGGCTTTTGCATCGGTTGCTTTCTTGGCGGCTTCGGCGTCTGCGGTGAACTTGGTTTCGGCGGCCTGCCGAGTGGCCAGGAATTTCTTTTCATCTTCGACCGCCTTCGCGACATCCTGCTGAGCTTTCGGCAAGGCATCGACGGCAGGCTTCACTGCGGCCTTCGCATCTGCGACGGCTTTGACCTTCGCGTTGTCCTCGATAAGTGCCTTTGCAACGATCTTCGCAAAGCCAAACACGCCATCGGCGGCGTCCTCTGCTGCGGTGAACACGATCGTCGAGTTCGTTTGACCCGGACCGATGCTCGTTCCTTTGCAGGTGATTCCTGGGGGCAAGTTCTCAACAGAGACGTCGATCGTTCCGTTGAAGTTATTGTGACGGTACGCGATGACTCGGCAAGAAAAGTTTTCCCCCTTGCGGAGATTGGCCGGATACGTTTGAGCGGTCGTGTTGTTGTCTGCCAATGGAGCTTCTGGTAGCAGAACGACTTTGAAGTCGGGAGCCTCTTTGCGAATTGCCAACCGATAAACCATGCGAGCATCACCACGCGATTCGTAGTAACGGTCGCGGATTGTCAGCCGGTAGGTGCCGTCGGCCGGAACGACGAACTGAAACGCGGGGTCGTCGTTGAGAGTCTCGAACACGTTCGGTATTAGATTCGCGCCGGTGTCGTCTTGTGCGGTGATACGCTGGACGGTTTCGACGCCTTTGTCATCCTTGGTGACTCGGTCAAGCGTGATGTACGGGTCGGCGAGCGAACCCTGTCGGTCACCAAACGCTTCGATCCAGTAATTCTCTTGCGCCTTCGCGTCGAACGTGAAGAAATCCACGTCACCGCGGGCTTGGAATTGTCCGGAGACCTCTGTCGGAACTGTGAGCTTGTTCGCTTGAGCCGGCGTGTCGTTTGGTTCCTGTTCCAATCCGACCGGCGAGGACGCTACGAACAGAGTCAACGGATTCGCATTGCCCGCCGGCGTGTTCCAGACATAACTGAAAGCATCGAGGCCTCCCTGGATGGCTCCGAGGTTGTCCGCCGCTTGCGTGTTTTCGACATCTCCCGGCACTGTCACGGAGATCGCGACTTTTTCCAGCGGACGGCCGTCGACATTGACACCCGCCGGTTGTCCTCCCGGCAGATTCCGACCAAAGAGCGTGAACTGAGTGTTGGATCCAGCGACACCCGCGGGAGGCAGAGCGAATTCCACGTATGGGCCGGTTGTGACCGTCAGCCGATAGAAGTGATCGACGCCGCCAGCATTCACGTGGTCACTGACTCGCAAAAAATAATCGCCGTCGGCTGGAAGCGTCACATCGAGGAGCGCGTCGCGCTTGACCGTACTGCGAACAAATCCTAATCGGCGACCCAATTGAACAGCCTGCGGAGCGGGAGGTGCTGCGGCACCGGCAGCGACCGGAGGAATGACCCCTGTCGCATCGTAAAGTTCGAGTTGAGCTTTAAGCTTCGAGTCGATCTTGCCCGCTTGACACAAACACAAAACTCGCTGCCCCGCTTTGCCTGTGACCTTGAAGTAGTCGAAAGCGCTGGCGTCGGTACGACCGTTGGCGGTCGAGTTGAGTTCGACCGGTGTCGCTTGTTCTCGCGTGTTGTTGGGTTCGACTTCGTTGATCTCTTTGCGCGAACCGATGACAAAGCTGCGCGGGTTGCTGACACCAAACCGGCCACTGAATCGAACCTCGTAAATTCCATCCGGCACGCCGGCAGCCACGTTGACGACAAACGTGTTAGCGACCGGAGTCTTCACCCCGTTAGCCTCGGTGATCTTCTGAGCGGAGGTGATCCCCGGATGGTTGAAGATCAGCCGATTGGCTTCATCCATCTCGACGCCGTTGGCGATGGCGACTTCTGTAGCCACGCCGACTTGGGCTCCCGGAGGAAAGACCGAAAACAACTTCGCCTGAGGAAGCTGAGCAAACGCGGAGGTCGAACCCATCAAGACTGCGGCGGTTACGAGCGCGAATTTGCGAGTCATGGCAAGTCTCATCGAGGAATGCGGGAAAAGTCTGAGGCTCAAAAACGGCAGAGGAATGCAGCCAGTGGAATTGCCTCGATTTGAACTCGATTCATTCCGTTGGCCCCATTCCTCTGTCAATCATTTCTCATACGATCAGCAGAACGAGCGAATTAGTGGTTGAACAGAAACTCTTTCGTGTTGATGAGTGCCCAGAGGATGTCCTCGTAGGCGATCTTTGGATTGGCTTCGTGCTTGGCGAGGTGCGCCAGCGCGATCTTCAACTCATCGGGGTTCGGCTCGCGGGAGTAGACCCAGCGGTACAACTCCTGAACCTTGACATCGTGACCACGCGCCTTGTCGTTGGCCATCAAGGTTGCTCGGCCGTTGCCGTTGGCAATCTTGTCCTGCACTTCGCTGCTGTTGAGCAGGTGCAAGCTCTGAGCGAGGTTCGCTTCTTGCGAACGTTCGCATTCGCAAGCGGTGTCACCCTGCGGCTGGCCAAAGACCTTCAAGAAATACGGGCCGATACTGGCATCTGGCAATTGAACCGCTTTCGTGCCGGGGGGCAGAGAGCCGAAGTTCTGAGTCGTGTTCGTGACGCGATGGAAACCGTCGTAGAGGACTTCCGCCGTGAGTCGCTTCGGGTAGTAGCGGGAGAAGTTCTGCTTGTCCTTCAAGTTGTAGTCGTTGGGTAGCGAACTGAGCTGGTAGGTGCTCGACGAGGTGATGGTCTTGACCATCCATTTCAAATTGAAGCCGCTCTGAATAAATCCAGCGGCGAGCTTGTTGAGCAGTTCGGGGTTTGACGGCGGATTCGTCTCACGCATATCGTCTTCGGGTTCGACGATGCCACGGTCGAAGAAGTGCTTCCAGTAACGATTGACGACTGACTTGGCGAAGAACGGATTGTTCTTGTCGGCCATCCAGTCCACCAAATAGTGACGCGGATCACGTTCGGCCGGGATCTCCAACGCGGGGGAGCCGAGGCCGGTCGGCTTGAGCGACTGTCCGTTGCGCGGGTTCGTCGCGGCAGCCACGCCGTCGTTGTGGAAGACTCGCTTGTCACGAGAGGCCTTTGTCATCCCCGGATCGAAGATATTCTTCTTGCCCACGCGTGTGAAGAACGCACTGAAGCCGTAGTAATCGTTCTGGCTCCACTTCTCGAACGGATGGTGATGGCAGCGAGCACATTGAATTCGCAAACCGAGGAATAACTGAGCGGTGTCTTCGACCTGTTCGTTATTCTCGTCGACTTCGCGATACCAGACGACGGCCGGATTGGTGGTCGAATCCCCCGATGCGGTCAGCACTTCGCGGACGATTTGATCGTAGGGTTTGTTCTCGTACAGGTTCGACCAAATCCACTGATAAAAACCGTAGGTCGCGGCCGAGTCATCCGGCGCACGATTCTTGTTTCGCAAGACCAAGTTCCACTTGTTCGCGAAGTAATCAGCGTAGTCCTGCGAATCGAGCAGGCGGTCGATCAGTTTTTCACGCTTGTTCGGATCGGCGTCGGCGAGGAACGCCCGGACTTGTTCCTCAGTCGGCAGCGTACCGGTGACGTCGATCGAAACTCGGCGGAGGAACGTCGCGTCGTCGGCGACCGGAGACGGCGGAATGCCGAGAACCCTCAATTTGCCGAATACGGCTTCGTCGATGAAGTTCTTGTTTGCCGGAACGGATGGGATGTCGGCACCCAGCGGGATCGTGGCGCGGAATGTCGAGACTTGGCCTTGATACCGAGCCATGATCGCCACTTCGCCAGCCAAGTCCAGTGTCTTAATCATGCCGGTGTTGGTCGCTTCGGCCATTTCGGTGTCGTTGGCCTCGAACAACGCCATGCGGGTCACGTCTTCGGTCGTTCCGTCGCTGTAGGTCGCGATGACCGTGATCTGTTGATCGGCCCCGCGATCCATGACGCGACCTTCTGGCAGGCACTTGATACCGGCAACGTAGGCGTCTTTGTCGGAACCGTAGGGCATCCCTTGCTCAACCCAGCGCGAGATTAAGCGGAACTCGTAGCTGTCGACATCCATTCGTTTGCCGCCGCCGTGCGGCGAACGGCCAGTGGCTTTCAGAAGCAACAAACTATCCGAAGGCGACGAGGGGAAAAGCCGTCGGCCACGGTTCTCTTTGACGAGGAATTCGTGGTCTTCATCCGGGTAAAAACCAAGCAGCGAAAGCTTGAAACCGTTTTGCCCTGACGCTTTACCGTGGCAACCGCCGCTGTTGCAGCCGAGTTTCGTGAAGATCGGGACGATTTGATTCTTGAAATTGATCGGAATTTGATTCTCGACCCCTTCGACGTGGATCGGAGTCGAGACATTCAATCCATTGCCGGTGACTTTGAGTGTCGCATCGCCGTCTTTGATTGGCGTGACCAACCCTGTAGCGTCTACGTTGACGATACCGGCCGGTTCGGCGGAGTACTGAACTTTGCGGGTATGATCCCGAAGTTGGCCGCTGGAATAGCTGCCAGTGACATAAACCTGTTGGCGGGCGTCTCGGCTTCGCAGCACGATCGGCTTGCCTTCCGTGGTCGGCTCAATCTTCAGCGCCGACAGTTGGCCGGGGTCACCCAGTCCCTTGGGCTTAGCGGGTTCCGCAAACACGGAATGAAAAGTCGCTAAAGCACTCGCGACGGTCACGGAAAACAGCAAACGGTTCGTCATCCTCATGGACTGCTCCTCTTCATGACGGAGTGGCTTCGGGAGGTTATCCCGCTTGAGACCAAAACAATCGTTCAAAGCCTCCAACCGTGTAAGGACCCAGTTGCGAGGCAGATATCAGTTTGGAGTCATACGGTGACGTCATTGAACAGCGTCAACAGTGGGCGAGTTGGAATGTCAAAATCTGGCAGGCTGGGATTTGGCAGGAGATTCAAACTGGGCGAAGCTTAGGGTTTGAAGTCAACCAACACAACATATCAACGTTCACTTGGTTGTCAATTGGCGTTCTTTCCTCGCAGCAGTTTGGATTCCTGGTTTGGTTGTTGACGTATTGACTGAATCAGCTGGAAAGATTGACTTAGATCGAGTTCTTACTGTCCCGCGAGCGCTTCCGCCGCAGCGTTGTGTGCCGATAAAATATCCTGTGTGTGAACAGCTGCACTGTCGTCTTCACAGCTGTCGAAAAGGTTTTACGGATGCGCTGTGATCAGATTCGTCAGAATGTTGCCGATGGCCGGTTAATGCCAGCGGAAGCAATTGAAGCGGCTTTGTCGGACTGGTTGGCCACCAGTCATGAAATGGGCGACGGTGAAGGGGCAATCGAGTTATTGATCCAGCAGCAGTTGTTGACCGAGTTTCAGGGGACGGGGCTGATGGCGGGAGTCTCCCGACCGTATCGAACGGGGCCGTATGAGGTTTTCGATCGATTAGTGGCAGGTTGTTTGGGAATTGTCTTTCGAGCGCGACATCCAGAATTCGACCGGGCTGTCGCTTTGAAGATTTTTCCGTTCGATGTGTGCAGTGATCGCGAGCATGCCTCTCGGTTGACCCGCGAATTTCGAATTCCTGTCCAGGCCGACCATCCCAACGTTGTTCGGACTTTTCAGGTGGGCCGAGCTGGAGATGCGGTCTGCTCCGCGGTTGAAGAGTTGCAAGGAGAGGCGTTTTCGTCTCGGCTGAAGCGAGAATCTTTGACCGCGACGCCGTCATTAGTATTGGGAGAATCTTGTCGCTTGATTCGAGAAGCGGCGCTGGGGATGTCGTATTTGCATGTTTGGGGAGTTGTGCTCAGGGATGTGCAACCTGCCAGCCGCTGGCTGAATCCCGTTAGTCAATTGAAAATCATGGAATCCGGCGCCGCGCACGACTCACTCGAATTTCTCGATGACGCCGATTCCGCACCGACCGAGCAAGCGGACGAACTTCGCTGGGACTTCGATTACGTTTCGCTCGAACAGGGAGATGACCAG
>Ga0194119_10008453_pt1 | contig 14133 bp, 9 predicted proteins | sample TA2MahC100mmetaG_FD_148620 | JGI IMG/M metagenome (GOLD analysis project Ga0194119, IMG submission 148620) | Freshwater microbial communities from Lake Tanganyika, Tanzania - TA2015018 Mahale Deep Cast 100m | ecosystem: Environmental > Aquatic > Freshwater > Lake | place: Tanzania: Lake... | reverse complement strand
GGCGTGGTCGACGTGGCCGAGTCCGCGCTGCGGAGCCCGCCGCTCACCGTCTCCGCGGCGCGCAGCGGCTGCGTCCGGACGCTCGCTCGCATCGAGGGCGGCGAGGCGATCGTCCTCGACGTCGGCGCGCTCTTCGCCCTGCTTCGGGGGGCCACCTCATGACCGACCTCGGCGGCTTCTCGATGCATGAACTGTTCCGGGCCGAGGTGGAGACCCACTGCGCGGCGCTCAGCGACGGCCTGCTCGGGCTCGAGGGCGCGCCGGAGGACCTCGGCATCATCGTGCCGCTGATGCGCGCGGCGCACTCCGTGAAGGGAGCGGCGCGCATCGTCGGCATCGATGCCGCGGTGACCGTGGCGCACCACATGGAGGATGTCCTCGTCCACATGCAGAAGGGTCAGGAGCGCGCCACGCGCGGCCGCATCGACCAGCTGCTCGAGGGAACGGACTTCCTCCTCCGGATCTCGAAGGTCGCGGAGCACGAGATCCCGGAGTGGAGCGCCGCGCACGCGGGCGAGGTGAACGCCATCACGACGGCGCTCGCGGCCCCGCCGCCGGCGCCCGCCGCGGCAAGCGCACCCGCCGCGGCTGCGACCGTCCCTCCCGCGCCGTCACCCGTGGAGGCATCCGTACCTTCCGAGTCCACGCCGCCCACCTCCTCGCCGCCCGTGCCCGTGGCCCGGCAGGAATCGCCGAGACGCGTCGATGCCGTGGTGCAGCGCCCCATGCCCGCGGCGGAGCCGGCCCCGCAGCCGGCCCCTGCCGCCGCCGCGCCGGAGGCCAGGTCCGTCCGCGTGAATGCCGACAACCTCGACCGCATGATGCAGCTCGCGGGCGAGTCGATGGTGGAGGGCCGCCGGTCGCCCGCGCTGCGCCGGGCCCTGGCCGCCGTGCGCACGGAGCTGGTTCGTGCGCGCGAGTCGCTCGAGGGCGCGCTGCGCCGCGGCGACCCGCAGCGCATCGCGGCGGCCCGCGATGCCGTGGCGCGCGCCGAGGCAGCCCTCGGCGAGCGGATCTTCGAGCTCGAGGGGTTCTTCCGGCGCACCGAGGAGGTGTCCACCGCGCTCTACCACGAGGTCATCGGCAGCCGCATGCGCCCGTTCCGCGAGGGCGTGGCGGGCTTCCCGCGGATGGTGCGCGACGTCTCCCGCCAGCTCGGCAAGGACGTCGCGCTCGAGATCGTCGGGAGCGACGTCCCCGTGGACCGCGACATCCTCGCCCGGCTGGAGGCGCCGCTCAACCACATCGTTCGCAACGCCGTCGACCACGGAATCGAGGGCCCCGACGAGCGCCTCGCGCGCGGCAAGCCGGCGCAGGCGCGCGTGGTGCTCGAGGCCCGCCACCATGCGGGCCAGCTGCAGGTACGGGTCGTCGACGACGGACGCGGCATCGACCCCGAGGGCATCCGCCGCAAGGTGGTCGAGCGCGGGATGCAGCCGGCGGAGCTGGCCGCTCGCCTCGGCGAGCGCGAGCTCTACGACTTCCTCTTCCTCCCGGGCTTCAGCACCGCCAAGCAGGTCACCGAGATCTCCGGGCGCGGCGTTGGGCTCGACGTGGTCCACCAGATGGTGACTTCCACCGCGGGCACGGTGCGCGTCGAGAGCAGGCCGGGAGCCGGCACCGCGTTCGTGCTGCAGCTGCCGCTCACGCTCAGCGTGCTGCGCGCCGCGCTCGTGGAGGTGGCGGGCGAGCCCTACGCGTTCCCGCTGGCGCGCATCGAGCGCGTGCTGCGCGCAGGGGCCGACGCCATCACCGCGTCGCAGGGGCGGCTGCAGTGCGACGTCGACGGGCGCGCCGTCGGCCTGGTGGACGGCGCCGCACTGTTCGGCTTCGGCGACACGGCACGAGGCGCCGCGACGAGCGTGGTCGTGCTCGGCGACGAAGCCGGGATGGTCGGCCTGGTGGTCAGCAGGTTCCTCGGCGAGCAGGACCTGGTGGTCCGCACGCTCGACCCGAGGCTCGGGAAGGTCCCGCACATCGCGGCAGCGGCGATCCTGGACAACGGGTCGCCGGCGCTCATCGTCGACGTCGACGACACGCTCGCGTCGCTGCGGAAGCAGCTCGGCGAGGGGACCTTCGCGGGAATCAGCGTCACCGCGGCGTCCGCGGCGCCGGTGCGCGCGTCCAAGCGCATCCTCGTCGCCGAGGACTCGATCACCGTGCGCGAGGTGGAGCGCCAGCTCCTCCTGCGCATGGGCTACGACGTGGCCGTGGCCGTGGACGGCATGGACGCGTGGAACCAGCTGCGCGCGGGCCGCTTCGACATGCTGGTCACCGACATCGACATGCCGCGGATGAACGGCATCGAGCTGGTGCGGACGGTGCGCGCCGACCCGCGCTTCGCGCACCTGCCGATCGCGGTGGTCAGCTACAAGGACCGCGAGGAGGACCGCCGTGCGGGCCTCGAGGCGGGCGCCAACGCCTACCTCACCAAGGGCAGCTTCCGGGACCAGAGCTTCGCGTCCGCCGTCACCGAACTCGTGGGCGCGCCGTGAGGCGTTCACATACCCTCATGGGCCAACGATGAGCTTCCGCATCGCGATCGTCAACGACCTCGGCATGGCACGCGAGGCGCTCCGCAGGCTGGTGCTCCAGGCGCCCGGCGCGACGGTGGCCTGGACGGCCAACGACGGCGCCGAGGCGCTCGAGCGTGCGAAGGCCGACCGCCCGGACCTCGTGCTGATGGACCTCATCATGCCGGTGATGGACGGCGTGGAGTGCACCCGCCGCGTCATGGAGGAGGCGCCCTGCCCGATCCTGGTGGTCACGGCCACCGTGGAGGGCAACGCCTCCCGCGTGTACGAGGCCATCGGCGCGGGAGCGCTCGACGCTGTCGACACGCCGCGGCTCGGGAGCGGTGGCGCGGTCGGCGACAAGTCGTTCCTCGAGATGATCGAGCGCATCCGGCGGATGCGTCGCGTCGACACCGCACCCGTGCCCGCGTCACCCGCGGCGGCACGGCCCGCGGCCGCGATGCGGCCCATCGCATCGGGGCGATGCCCGGTGCTTGCCGTGGGCGCCAGCACCGGCGGCCCGCAGGCCCTCGCCACGCTGCTCCGCGACACCCCGGCCGATGCCCCGTACGCCACGTGGATCGTGCAGCACATGGAGGCCTCGTTCCTGCCGGGGCTGGCGCAGTGGCTCTCGACCCAGTGCGGTCGCCCCGTGGAACTGGCAAGGCGCGGCGACCGCGCGCGGCCCGGCTCGGTGCTTGTGGCCGGCGAGGCCCAGCAGCTCGTCGTCCGGGCCGATGGCTCGCTCGACTACGAGCCCGGCGACCCGGAGCTCGTGCACCGACCGTCGGTCGACGTGCTGTTCGGGAGCCTGGCGGCGGCGCCTGACCGCACCGGCGCGGCCGTGCTCCTGACGGGCATGGGCACCGACGGCGCGCGCGGCATGCTCGCGCTGCGCGAGCGCGGGTGGCGCACCTTCGCGCAGGACCGTGCCAGCAGCATCGTCTGGGGAATGCCGGGCGCGGCCGACCAGCTCGGCGCCGCCGAGCAGGTCCTCCCCCTGCGCGCGCTCGGCGCGGCCGTGAATGCAGCGATGGAAGGAGCGCGCCCGTGAGCGCACTGAGGTCGTCGGATCAAGCACCCGCCACCCGCGTCCTGATCGTGGACGACCAGCTGATGATCGCCGAGGCGGTCCGCCGCATGCTGCTGCCCTACCCGGAGATCCAGCTCCACGCGTGCCTGAAGGGCGCGGAGGCGGTCGCCAAGGTCGCCGAGGTCAAGCCTGACGTCATCCTGCAGGACCTGGTGATGCCGGATGCCGACGGCCTGGAGCTGGTGAGCGAGTACCGGAAGGACCCCTCGCTCGCCCGCACGCCGCTCATCGTCCTCAGCGCAAAGGAGGAGGCCGCCACCAAGGCCGATGCCTTCGCCCGCGGCGCCAACGACTACCTCGTCAAGCTGCCCGACCCCGTGGAGCTGATCGCGCGCATCCGCTACCACGCCGGCGCCAACCGCGCCCAGCGCGAGCGCGACGAGGCCTTCAACGCGCTGCGCGCCGAGCTCGACAGCGCGGCGCACTACGTGCAGAGCCTGATCCCGGAGCCGCTCGACGGGCGCGTGTCGACGCGGTGGAGGTTCGTGCCCTCCGCGAGCCTCGGCGGCGACAGCTTCGGCTACCACTGGCTCGACGACCACCGCTTCGCCATCTACCTGCTCGACGTTTGCGGGCACGGCGTGGGCCCGGCGCTCCTCTCCGTGAGCGTGATGAACGCCATGCAGGTGAATGCGCTCGGCGAGGCGGACCCGGGCGACCCGGGCGCGGTGCTCGCCTCGCTCAACGAGATGTTCCCGATGTCCAAGCACAACGGGATGTTCTTCACCATGTGGTACGGCGTCGCCGACCTCGCGAAGCGCGAGCTCCTCTACGGCAGCGGGGGGCACCCCCCCGCGCTGCTGCTTGCGCCCGGCGCCGCACCGCGCGAGCTCGGCGGCAACGACGACATCTCCGGACCGATGGTCGGCGCGATCCCGGGCATTCCCTACGGCACCGGCACCGCGACCATCCCTCCGGGATCGCGCCTCTGGATCTACAGCGACGGCATCCATGAGCTGATGCGCCCGGACGGCAGCCTGTGGTCGCTGCACGAGTTCCTCGACGGCGTGGCACAGGAAGGGATGACCGGCGAGGGCGCCGTCGACCGCCTGATCGCGCGCAGCCGTGCCGTGCGCGGGCGCGACGACTTCGAGGACGACGTGAGCCTCCTTGAGGTGGTGTTCCCCTGATGCGGGCGGCGGTGGCTGCGGCGTTTTCCGCGCTGGCGGCGCTCGGCGGCTGCGCGACGGCGGAGGTCCACGAGTACCGGCGGATCGTGATGGGGGCGGAGTGCCGGATCCTGGTCGCGGCGGACGAGGCATCGGCAGACCGCGCGGCGGCCGCGGCGTTCCGGCGGCTGGCCGAGGTGGAGGAGGCGCTCAGCGACTGGATCCCCTCGAGCGAGGTGCGGCGGCTGCCGGCGCGCGCGGGCGAGCGGGTGACGGTGGGCCCGGACCTGGCGGCGGCGCTCGCGGCATCCCTTGCATGGAGCGAGCGCACGGGCGGTGCGTTCGACGCGACGCTCGGGTCGCTCACGGCGGCGTGGCGCGACGCGCGCCGGCGCGGGCAGCCGCTCGGGCGTGCCGAGGCCAGCGCCCTGCTCGCCCGCTGCGGCTGGCGGCAGGTGCGCTTCGACGCGGCGACGCGGACCTACGCGGCGGCGGTCGACGGCCTGAGGCTCGACTTCGGCGCGATCGGCCAGGGGCTGGGTGCCGACGCCGCGATGGAGGCGATCCGCGGGACGGGCGTCCGGAGCGCGCTTGTCGACCTCTCCGGCGACATCCTCGCGGGCGATCCCCCGCCCGGGCGGCGCGCGTGGACGGTGGCGGTGGACGACGGGCGCGGCACCGTGATGTTCCTCCGCAACCAGGCCGTGACCACGAGCGGCGACCGCGAGCAGCACCTCGACGCGGACGGCGAGCGGCTGAGCCACGTGCTGGATCCCGCGACCGGCTGGCCCGTGGCCACGCGCGTCCAGGTGACCGCGTTCGCCCCCTCGGCCACCGAGGCCGACGCGCTTGCCACCGCGCTCTGCGTGCTCGGGCCGGAACGCGGCCGAGCCGTGCTGGCCACCAACCCTGCGTGGTCCGCGACATGGTCGTGGCCCGACGGGCCATCCGCGGCGGAACCTGCACGAGGCACCGCGCCTCCGCGTTGACGCCGCGGGAACCCGTCAGGCCATGCCGGGAATCGCCACGGTTTGCATGACGCCCGGCCCCGGCTTCGGATCCTTGGGAACCAGGTCCATCGGGTCGGCCAATGCCGCCGCGAAGGACAGGTCCTTGCCCGTGTACGCGGCCATGCGGCCGAGGATGGCGGTCATCGTGCTCTCGGCGATGCGCTTGCCCTCGTTCAGGTACGGGGCGTTGCCGCGCACGGCCTCCTGCAGGTCGACGTGCTCCTGCACGTAGGGGTTTGGGTTGTCGCCGGCGAAGGTCCAGCGGAACCTGCCGCGGATCTCGGCGCGGCCGCTCGAGGTGAGCAGCGTGCCCTCGGTGCCGTGGATCACCTCGTCCACCCGGCCGTCGGTGCCTTCCTGCTGGCGGCACATCGAGGCGCACAGGCGATCGCCCTCGTACTCGTAGTGCACCGAGAAGTGGTCGTTGATGGCGCCGAAGATGGGCTCGGTGCGCGCCTGGCGGCCGCCGGTGGCGACGCAGCGGACCGGCGGACCGCCCATGGCCCAGTTCACCACGTCGATGTTGTGGACGTGCTGCTCCACGATGTGGTCGCCCGAGAGCCAGGTGTGGTAGAGCCAGTTGCGCACCTGGTTCTCCATCTCGCTCAGCTTGGGGTCGGGGTCCTTGTGCCACAGGCCGCCCTGGTTCCAGTAGCACGCCGCGGCGATGGGCCGGCCGATGGCGCCGTCCTGAACCAGCGCCATGGCCTCCAGGTAGCAGCGCTCGTGCCGGCGCTGGGTGCCGGTGACCACGCAGAGCCTGCGCTCCGCGGCACGCGCGCTCGCCTCGAGCACGGTGCGCACGCCCGACGGGTCGACCGCCACGGGCTTCTCGAAGAAGACGTGCTTGCCGGCGTCGATCGCGGCCGCGTAGTGCGCGGGCCGGAAGCCGGGCGCCGTGGCCAGGACCACGATGTCGCAGTCGGTGGCCAGCACCTTGCGGTAGGCATCGAAGCCGTGGAACTGGCGCGAATCGGGCACGGTGCCGCGGTCCGGCTGCGCCCTCGCGAGCCCCGCCGCCACGCCGCGCACGCGCTCCTCGAAGACGTCGCCGAGCGCGACGATGCGCACCTTCGGGCCGGCCTTGAGGGCATCGAACGCGGCGCCGCCGCCGCGGCCGCCGCAGCCGATCACGCCGACGGTGAGCTCGCGCCCGCCGCTGAGGGCGGGCCCGAGCCTCGCGCCCGCCGTCGACGGCGTCGCACGGCAGCTCGTCAGGACGATCGGCGCCGCGAAGGCCGCGGCAGCCGCTGCGCCGCCCGCCCCGAGGAAGCTGCGGCGGGAGGTGTCCGCGGGAAGCTGTTGGGTCATGCGTTGCTCCTGCGGCGCGCTGCCGCGGCTCGTGCCGGCGGTCGGCTCACGTCACCTTGTACTGGCCGGGCTTCTTCTCGACGGGCATCTCCAGCGGACCCATAATGTACTGCGGAGGCGACAGCGACTCCTGGCTGGCGCAGGCCTGCTCCCAGGTCACCTTCTGCCCGCTGTAGGCGGCCATGCGCCCGAGCACGGCCATCATGTTGCTCGTCACCATCCAGTCGCCGTCGTTGATGACCGTGCCCGCGCGGATGGCACGGAAGAGCTCGTCGTGCTCGGCCTGGTACATGTCGGGCTTCGGGCCGTCGGCCGGGTACTCCCACAGCACCTTGCCGGCGGGGTCCTTCATCCAGTGCGTCGGCCCCCATCCGTTGATGAAGCACTGGCCCTTGGTGCCCGCGATCCAGTCGGTGTTCTCGAAGTAGCAGTCCGGCTCCTGGCGGCAGTTGAGGAACGCGCGCCGGCCGTCGGCCCACTCGTAGACCACCGCGAAGTGGTCGTACACGTCGCCGCGCTCGGGGATGGGCTCGCGCAGCTGCCGGCCGCCCATGCCCACCGCGCTCGCCGGCGGCTCGTTGCGGAACGCCCAGTTGATCTTGTCGATCGAGTGCACGGCCTGCTCCACCAGCTGGTCGCCGGAGAGCCAGTTGAAGTGCTGCCAGTTGCGCACCTGGAACTCCATGTCGCTCCAGCCCTGCTCGCGCTTCTTGGTTCCGAGCGGGCCGGTGTAGTAGCAGCCGTACATGGCCATCACGCTGCCGAGGGTGCCCTTCTCCAGCTCCGCGAAGGTGGCGCGCTCGGGCGCAGAGCGGCGCCAGCAGAACCCGGACACCAGGTTGAGGTTCTTCGCCCTGGCGGCCTTCACGCTCTCGCAGACGCTCCGGTACCCGGGCGCATCGACGAACATCGGCTTCTCGCAGAAGATGTGCTTGCCCGCCGCCACGCTCTCGGCGAGGTGCATCGGCCGGAAGTGGGGCGCGCTGCAGAGGAGCACCGCGTCGACGCCCGAGGCGATGGCCTTCTTGTAGCCGTCGAAGCCCGCGAAGCGCCGCTCGGCGGGCACCTGCACGCGGTCCTTCGCGGGGTGCTTGTCGAACTGCTTCAGGCACGCGTCCATCCGGTCCGGGAAGGCGTCGGCCACGGCCCAGAGGATCACGCCCTTGTCGGCCTTGAGCGCCTGGTTGGCGGCGCCGGACCCGCGTCCGCCGCAGCCGATGAGGGCCACCTTGAGCGGCTTGGGCTCGTCGGCGCCGGACACCACGGTGGACGCGCAGCCCGGGGCCACGAACGCGGCAAGGCCGAGTGCGGAGGAGAGCGCGACGAAGTCGCGACGGTCGAGGGCGGTGTCGTGGTTGCTCATGGGGTCGGTCGGTCCGCGGAGATCACTTGGCGGGGCCCGTGGCCGCGGGGGCGGAGGCTGCGGGCTGCGCATCGCTCGTCACCACGCGCATGCCGATGAACGGCCCGTCCACCAGCCACCACACGCTCTTGGGAAACTGCGGGTCGTTCTCGTTCCACGCCTCGGTCTCGGCGACGGGCCGCACGGCGGCCGGGTCGATCGCCTTGTCCTTGAAGCTGCCGCCGAGCACGCAGAACCCGCCGTCGGAGGCGATGCACCACTCGGCCACGTTGCCCCAGAGGTCCGCGAGGCCCAGCGCATCGGCCTTCTTGCTGCCGACCTTGTGCGTGGCGTTCTTCGCGTCCGTGGCAGTCCACGCGTGCTCGGCGATGGCGCCGGCCGCGACGCCCGAGCCCTTCGCCATGCACTGCCACTCGGCCACGGTGGGCAGCCTGTAGGTGCGCCCGGTCTTCTTCGAAAGCCACTCGCAGAACTGCACCGCGCCCTTGGAACTCATCGAGATGGCGGGCCACCCCTGGTGACCGTAGCCGCGGTCAACCGCCACGTACGGCTTGGTGGGCCGCGTCACGGCGTCGCTGTCGGCGGTGCTCGCGCCCGACTTCTGGTCAAGGTGGTAGAGGAACGCGTCGAACAGCTCCCACGACAGCTCAAGGCGCGCCGCGTAGAAGGGCTTGACGTCGCCGCAGCCGGGAACGGCCATCATGTCGATCGTCACCGCGGTGCCCGCCACCCGCTCGGTGAAGGCCGGCGCAGGTCCGGTCGTCGCAGGCGCCGCCGCGCCCGGCGCGGGTGCCGCGGGCGGCGCCTGCGCCCACCCGGCCGCGCCGATCGTCGCCGCCGCGGCCGCCCCCACGGCCACCGCCCCCTTCAGGGCGCGGGTGCGAAGGGTGGCCGACAGGCTTCGGACGGGCTGCATGCAGGGAACGCTACCGCGAGGGCGGCGCCGCGTTGCGGTCGGTGGGCGGATGGGCCGGGACGTGCGCCGCAGCCGGGGGCGCGGCACCCGGCGCGCGGTCCCACGGCGCGGCCGGACCGGGCCCGGAGAGTGCGCCGAGGAATGCAACCAGGTCGGCCTGCTCGCGCTCGGACAGGTCGAGCTTCCGCAGCACCGACTCCCGGTGGTGGTCCAGTTGCGTCGCGCCCTCGAGCGTCGAATAGAAGCGGACCACCTCCGCGAGCGTCGCCTTCTGCCCCGCATGCATGTAGGGCGCCGTGGCCGCGGCGTTGCGCAGGCTTGGCGTCCGGAACTCGCCCCAGCGGTCCGGGCCGTTGACGAGCGAGCGGGAGATGCGCGCCTGCGTTCCGTCGCGGTCATCGGAGTGCGGGCCCGCGGCATTGAACGGGTCGTCCCGCACGCGCTCCACCACCGCGTACCTGCCGGCGTCGGTGGGCATCCCGCCGTCGCGCGGCGGCATCCCGATGTTGTGGAACTCGCCGTCGGAGAACAGCGCCCCGTGGTGGCACTGGAAGCAGTTGGCCTTGCCGAAGAAGAGCGCAAGGCCGCGCCGCTCGGCATCGGACAGCTCCCCGTCCGCGCCCGCGTCGCCCGCGGCGCGGCGCGTCCACCACCGGTCGTACGCGGACGGCCCGCTCGTGAGCTTGCGTTCGTACGCGGCCAGCGCCTTGCCGACCAGGGCGAACGCGGCATCGACAGCCGCCTGCCCGGCGCCCGCGGGCGGCACGTCCTCGCCGAAGGCGGTGCGCCACCGCCCGCGCAGCGCCGGGTCGCCGCGCACCGTCGCCAGCACCTTGGCGCGCGTCGAGCCCATCTCGTGCACGGTCTCGAAGGGCTGCACGGCCTGGCCCCAGAGCGTGTCGGCTCGGCCGTCCCAGGTCAGCCAGCGCTGGTGCGCGGCATTGAGCACGGTCATCGAGTGGCGGGGACCCGTGCCCTCGCCCACCGCAAGCGGCCGCGGGTCGCTGAAGCCGCGCGCCGGGTCGTGGCACGTCGCGCAGCTGACCGTGCCGCTTGCGGAGAGCCGCGCGTCGAAGAAGAGCAGGTGCCCGAGTTCCGCCGCGGACGCACTGTCGGCGAAGCGGTTCGTCGGATCCGCGGGCACGGCACCGAGCGGCGGGTTGCGGGCCACGCGGCGCGCGAGGTCCTCGTCGAGCCATGCACCCGCGCGGGGCGCCCCGGGCGGCGGACCGATCCCCGCGCTCAAGGCCACGGCGATCGCGCCGCCGGCACCGATCCGGGCGAGCGGGGCCACGCTGCGCCTCATTCGAGCGTCACCGCGCCCTGTGCGCGCTCCACTCCCCCGCCCTGGAGGAGGTCGAAGTAGAGCTCCCAGTACCCGGGCATGTGGAAGAGCATGCCCTCGGCGCGGAACCGTCCGGGCGCGACGCGCGTGACCGTCGGCGCCACGTTCATCCCGTGCCCGTGCTGGGGCATCGCTGCATCGGCGACCAACCCGCCCTCGTAGGCCGCTGCGTCGCCCGCGCGGCGCACCTCGATGTCGATGGCGAACGGATCGCGCAGCGGCGGCTTCGGCCCCGGATCGAACCGCCATCGAACGGTCCAGTGCCCGTCGTTGCTCGGCACCTGCGTCCACCCGTCCGCGCCCGCGACGGGCTGCGGGAGCTGCTGCCGCGTGTCGGCCGCGCCCGACGCGGCGGGGACGCTCCCGGACGCGGGGACCGGGCCGGTGGCCTGCGGGTCCTTCGGTCGCACGAAGGCGCGGCCGATCCCGAAGCTCGACGCCCAGCGAGCATCGGCGTCGAACGACTGCACTCGGTGGTTGCCATGGTCGGTGACGTAGAGCCGTCCGTCCGCGGGGCACCAGGCGATGCCGGCGGGTTCCCAGAGCTCCGATGGCTTGCTTCCGTTGCTCCCGCCCGATGCCACGACCACGGCCTCGTCGCCCGATGCCGCGACCACCGCGACGCGGTCACCGCCCGCGTCGGTCATGGCGATGCGCGCGCGGCCGTCGGCACCCGCAGGCAACGGCGCGATGCCGAACGGGCGGACAAGCCCCTCGGGCACGATGGTGCCGAGCGGCGCACCGCCCGGGATCGCGAAGCGCCTGACGCAGCGGCCCGCCATGTCGACCACCATCGCCTCGTTCGCGGAGGGAAGCGCAAGCTGCGTCGCCAGCGCCACGCCGCGGTCGTCGCCCACGAGCGCAAACCCGGAGGTCGGGCGGAAGTCGCGGTCAAGCACGAAGACCCGGGGGCCGCACGCGTCGAGCATCACGAATCCGCCCTCCGGCCCGGGCCGCACGCGCAGGTCGACCGGCAGCACGCGCGCGGGCCCGGCAAGCTGCAGCTCCGTGACGAACCGCTCGACCGCCTCCATCGGCACCTCGCGCACGAGCCGCGCCATGAACGGGTCGAAGTGCGGCGCGGTGCCGTCGCGCACAAGCGCAAAGCTGATGAAGCGCCCGCGCAGCGGGTCCACCAGGTGCAGCCGGTTGGCGGCCTCGTCGACCGCGAGCGCCGTCACCTGCCCGAGCAGCCCGGGGCGGAGGCCGGGTCCGCCGAACGTGGTGACGTGGATCGGCACCTCGGGCCGCAGGTCGAACACCAGTGCCGACGCGGACTCCGGCTCGTAGACGAGCATCGTCCGGCCGTCGACCGCCATCGCGGTGCTGAAGTGGCTGGCCACGCCGTCCACCGTCGGCAGGCCCGGCACCTTCGGCTGCGACGGCCCCTCGTCCGAGGCGCCGCCGAAGAGCTGAACGCGCCGCTCGAACGGCTCGGCCACCGCCACCGTCTGGCCGTCGGCCGATGCGTTGGTCACGGTCGGGTAGTGGATCCTGCCGTTGCCCTCGCGCGGGCGCACCGCGTGCATGCCCCACTGGTCGAGCACCTTGCACTCGCGGTCCACGCGCACCACGCGGTGGTTCAACTGGTCCGTCACCAGGAACGCGGACCCGTCCCAGCCGAGCCCGAGCGGCGTCTGCCACATGCCCGGGAACGCACCGCGGTCGCCGAGCGCGGCGATCTCCGCGCCGGTCTCCGCGGCCAGCGCGATCACGCGGTGGTTCGCGCAGTCGGACACGAGGAGCGTGCCATCGCCCGCGGCGATGCCCGCAAGGAGCGGGACGAGCGGCGCGCCCACCTCCGGCGGCTGCACGTCCCACATGGCCTGGACGCTTGCGCCCAGGTCGCACACCACGATGCGCGGCACGGAACCGTCCGCGACGAAGAGGCGCTCACCGAGCACCGCCAGCCCCACCGGGCGGATGGGGCGGCCGCCGATGCGCAGTTCCACGAGGGTCGGCCCGGCATCCGGGCGCACGAACGCGATGCCGCCCCGCGCCGTGTCGGCCACGGCGACGCGGCCGTCCGGAAGTTCCGCAAGCGCACCGGCCTCGGCCACGCGGCCGAGCGGCCAGGCGGGAAGGAGCTGCGTGCGCGTTCCGTCGCGCGCCACGCGAACCACGCCGCCCGGGCCGAGCGCGGCGGTGACGGTGCCGTCGTCGGCAACCAGCGCGGCGCGCACGTCGTCCAGGCCATCGATGGTGCGCAGCGGCAGGCCGTAGCCGCGCCCGGGCGCCGGCGGCGCGGGGTGCGCAAGCGTGGTAGCCACGAGGGCGGCGGACACGGCGGCGATCGCGGGGAACATGCACCCCAAGCCTACGCCCCGCTACCCTTCGGCGCCATGCTCGCACAGGCCGCCAACCCCGCAACCGAGACCGCAGCCATCGCGGTCGGGGGCGTCCCGCTCTCGCCCATCCCTGCATGGGGCGTGATCCCGTTCGCGGTCCTGTTGGCAGCCATCGCGGTGCTGCCGCTGATCCACCGCACCGCGCGCTGGTGGGAGTCCAACCGCAACAAGTTCCTCGTGTCGATCGCCTGCGGCATCGCCGCGCTCGGGGCCATCCTCTCGGTGCACGGGGGCCGCGCCGCGGGCGACGCCGCGGGCCACGCGGCCGCCGAATTCGTGCCGTTCATGGTGCTCCTCGGGTCGCTGTACGTGATCTCGGGCGGCATCCTGGTGAGCGGCAACCTGCGCGGCAGCCCCCAGGTCAACGCAGCCATCCTGGCGTTCGGCGCCGTCGCGGCCAACTTCCTGGGCACCACCGGGGCAAGCATGCTCCTCATCCGGCCGCTCCTGCGCGCGAACGCCGGACGCGCCCACCGCGTGCACCTGGTGGTCTTCTTCATCTTCCTCGTGAGCAACGTCGGCGGCCTCCTCCTTCCCATCGGCGACCCGCCGCTCTTCCTCGGGTACCTCCGCGGCGTGCCGTTCCGCTGGACGCTCTCGCTGTGGGCCGAGTGGGCCGTGGCCTCGTCGGTGTTGCTCGTGGTCTTCTTCTTCCTCGACGCGCACCTCGTGCGCAAGGAGGGCGGCCAGCCGGAGCCGCTGGAGGCGCCTGCCGATCCGCTGCAGCCGGTGGTGCGCATCGCGGGCGGGGTCAACGTGGTGTGGCTTGCGGGCGTGATCCTCGCGGCCGCGGTGCTGGTGCCCGGGCGCGAGCTCCGCGGCTTTGCGGTGCCGGTCGGCGCGCGCGAGGTGATGATGCTCGCCTGCGCCGCGCTCAGCCTTGCCACCACGCCGCGCGGGCTCCGCGAGGAGAACCGCTTCACGTGGGGCCCGATCCTCGAGGTCGCCGCGCTCTTCGGCGGGCTGTTCCTCGCCATGCAGCCGGCCCTCGAGCTGCTTGTGGAGCGCGGCAACCAGCTCGGCATCACCACGCCGACGGCGTTCTTCTGGTCCACGGGCGTGCTCTCGAGCTTCCTCGACAACGCGCCCACGTACCTCGTGTTCGCCGACGTCGCGCGCGCGGTG
>Ga0194119_10008445_pt1 | contig 14149 bp, 9 predicted proteins | sample TA2MahC100mmetaG_FD_148620 | JGI IMG/M metagenome (GOLD analysis project Ga0194119, IMG submission 148620) | Freshwater microbial communities from Lake Tanganyika, Tanzania - TA2015018 Mahale Deep Cast 100m | ecosystem: Environmental > Aquatic > Freshwater > Lake | place: Tanzania: Lake... | reverse complement strand
TCGGCAACCCGAGATGCTCTTTGGGTGTCACATAGCACAACATGGCCGCTCCGCTCCATCCCGCCATCGCCGCGCCGATCGCGCTGGTGATATGGTCGTAGCCCGGAGCAATGTCGGTAACCAGCGGGCCCAACACGTAAAACGGCGCTCCTTTGCAGACCTCAATCTGTTTGCGAATGTTCATGTCGATCTGGTCCATCGGGATGTGTCCCGGCCCCTCGACCATGCACTGCGTTCCGCGGTCCCAACTGCGCTGCACCAATTCGCCCAGGACCGATAATTCCGCGAATTGTGCCTCGTCACTGGCATCCGCCAACGATCCCGGGCGCAGTCCGTCGCCCAGACTCCAGGTGACGTCGTACTCGCGCATGATCGCGCAAAGGTCGTCGAAATGCGTGTACAACGGATTCTGCTGACGGTGCGCCATCATCCATTTCGCGATCAACGATCCGCCGCGGCTGACGATCCCCGTGACACGCGCGGTCGTCAAGTGAAGATGCTCCAGTAATACCCCGCAGTGGATCGTCATGTAGTCGACCCCCTGCTTCGCCTGATGCTCGACCATGTCCAGAAAATGCTGCGGCCGCATGTCTTCGATCTGTCCGCCAAGTTCCTCCAGCATCTGGTAAATCGGGACGGTCCCGATCGGAACCGGCGACGACGCGATAATCGCCGAACGGATCGCGTCAATCTGCTTGCCCGTCGATAGATCCATCACCGTGTCCGCGCCAAAGTGAACCGCGGTGTGCAGCTTCTTCAATTCTTCCGCGACGTCGCTGGTCACGGCGGAGTTGCCGATGTTGGCGTTGATCTTGCAGCTGGCGGCGATCCCGATCGCCATCGGCTCCAGCCTCCCCTGCAAGTGAACCCGATTGGCCGGGAGCACCATCCGACCAACCGCGATCTCCTCTCGGACCTTTTCCACCGTCAACGACTCCCGCCGGGCAACGAATTCCATTTCCGGTGTTACGACTCCGGCGCGAGCCGATTCCAGTTGCGTCTTATTCAATTGCTACTCCCTGTCCCTGATTTGCCTGTCCCTGATCGGGGCGATCGAACCCCACATGCGGTTTTCCGACATCCTGCTACGCTGGCCATCCTACCGCCGCGGCCAGGATTGTCAATTCGGGCGGACCGAGCCTCAGTCGAGCGCAGGCGAGCCTCAGGCGGGCGGCGGGCGAGCGGCGATGATTTCGAAGTACGGCCGCGGAAATCGCGAATGCCAAGAAGTCGAGAAGATTGACGAACTACAGGCCGCCACGTAGCTTTAGGAGCTAACCGGTTCCTGATTCGTCCCCCGGGCCCACTAATGAATTACGACAATATACTACCGCCGACCTTACTTCTCTTCGCGCAGGAGGCACCGCCACCATCGCTCCCACCCGAAATGGACGGGGCACTGGCCGCCATCCTCGCGGTCATTTTCGCATTCCTGGCTTTCTTTCTGATCGCCGGGCTGGTCATCAACGCCGTCATTTGCTTCCTGCTCAGCAAATGCTACCGAAGCATTCCCGAACCGTATCGATTGATGCCGCCGATTCAGGTTTGGCTGCTGATGATCCCCTGCTTTCCCCTGGTCTGGAATTTCTTTGTCTATCTGAAACTGGCCGATTCGTTCAAGTCCTATTTCAATGCTGTGGGTCGGTACGACGTTGGTGACTGCGGAAAGGCAATCGGATTGGCCTACTGCATCTGTGTCTGCTGCACGCTACTGCCGTACGCCGGCGTGTTGAGCGCCCTCGCCGCGCTGGTGCTGATGGTCATTTTCCTGATCAGGGCGTTCCAGCTCAAAGCGATGATCGCCGAGTTTCCTCAAACGTTCGCCTACCCACCTGGGCAACCCGGCAAGCCGACAGGATTCGCTGGCGGGCCACCCTACAATCCCCATGCGGGCCCCTACCAGCCGCCCAATGCTCCCTGAGAGAGCGCCGCCAGACCTCGCTAAAATGACCGGATCGCCATTGCTGGCGACGGCCGAGACGCGTTGGCCAAAACCGCGCAGGACGAACAATAGCGCAAACCGTGCAGCTTTTCTCAAAGAACGGCGCGGGAAGCTGAATCGTGGTCAAGACGGTTTCGGGGTCGAGTCGATCGACCCCATTATCGGTTCCCCGCGTCCCGGCACGCCGTGAACTGCGTAGGCAAATCGGCAGCAACTTCCGCTGTTTTGTCTATAGGACGACCCTTGGGGGGCCGCTATAATCCCTCCGCATTTCCAGAATCACCCAGAAGGAATTGTTGAACATGCGATTGGCGAAAAGGAAGCTTGGCCTTCTGCTCGTACCGCTGATCGCCATCGCGTCGGGATGCGCCGGCCGCGGTTCCACCGCTTATCCCTGGCCGTTTCGAGCGCCGGGTGACATCCAGCAACAGCGTTTTAACGCCGTGGCGCACGATCCGTACTACGACAACGACGCAGCGCCCGAAGTCGTGGGCGGGCGACCCCGCGAATACGCCAAACAGCTTCCCGAACCAACTCGCAGCCGCTGGCTGAGCGACAACTCGTATCCTACCGGTCGCTGATCGGCGTCGCGCGATGGTGCGATTCGTCCTTCGCGGTGCCAGCAACAGCGCCCCGCGGAAGCGTAATTTCGAGCAGTTCCGTACCGGCTTCGGATTCGTACGAGCAGCGCTCCATCGACGCGGGTAATAAAGTCAGATCCCCGTACCCAAGCTCGACGCGAAACGCCTCGCTGGCGATTCGTATTCTCCCCGCAACGACCACCAGTAGATGAAAACGAGAGTCACCGCCGATCGCATCGATCGGCGGCGGGAAATACCGATCCAATTCGAACTTGTCGCAACGCACCAGTTGCTGCCTCGTTCCGACCGACGGCGTCGGCCGCGCAATCGGCCCGATCGGGCCTCGGGCGAAGTCAATCGTCGCCAGCGATTCCTCGATATGCAACGGTCGCGCTTTACCGTGGGCATCCAGACGGTTCCAATCGAACAGGCGATACGTCGTATCGCTGGACTGCTGAATTTCCGCAACCAGCAGTCCGGCCCCCAAGGCGTGAATAGTCCCCGCCGGAATGAACACGCAATCGCCGACGTTTGGGTGAAAGCTGTGCAGGCAGGATTCGACGGTTCCGTCGAGCAGACAACGGCGCAACGTTGGGGCATCGACGCCGGGGCGCAGGCCCGCATGGATCACACTGCCCGGCTCCGCGTGCAGGATCACCCAGGCCTCCGTCTTGCCACGATCCGGCGGCAGTAACTGGGCGGCCTGCCGGTCGTCCGGATGCACCTGAACGGAAAGCGGTTTGTGTGCGTCAAGGAACTTGAAGAGCAACGGAAACCCATACGACTCGGAACTGCCGCCCGGAACGGCCGATCGATCCGGGGCCGACCCACCACCGTCCAAGCCAATTGGCTCCCCGAAATTTCCGCCGATCAGTTCCGCGCGTCGCTCGCGCACCAGCTGACCCAAGGTCGCGCCGGCGAACGGACCATTGCGGACGACGCTCTGGTCGCCTCGGTGGTCGACGATCTCCCAGCTTTCCGCATAGTCTTGTTCGGGGCCGATTGGTCGTTCCAGATCGGTCCCCAGGCGCCTGCCACCCCAGAGGTAGCGACGGAAAATGGGCGAAAACAGGAGTGGGTAGTTCAGAGGCATGCTCGATCGCTTGTAACGCGGGAAGTGCGATGCTAATATGGTTCCGTCGGCTTACCCCGGCATCCTACCTGGTACGGCAGCTTCCTTCCGTACGACTCTCGATTGCTGCTCATTGCTCGCCTTCCCTAGTTTTACGAGAGCGTACCGCTATGGCCAAGATCACTTATCCGAACGACGATCACTTTGAATCGACCAAGATGTCGTTTGGCGAACATCTGGAAGAACTACGTGTGGCGCTGTTCCGCGCCGTTTTCGGTCTGGTCGTGGGAGTCCTGATCGGACTGGCAGTTGCCGACTATGTCGTCGATTGGATCAAGAGCCCTTTGACCCGAGCCATGGTCGCGCATGCCGTGGCCAAGAATGTGACCCTGCTGGAAAAAGCTTACGGCGAGGAATTTTCTCCTGCGGTACGCGATTTTGTTAAGCAACATCGAGTGAAATTCGAGACCGTCTATTTCGAAACCGATGAATGGCGGCGGATTACCAAGGCCGTGCAAGACGAATCCGAGACGCCGCAGTCGGGAGACGATAAAGATCGGGAATCGGCTCGAACACTCGAACCGATTTCCACGTCCGACACCAAAACCGGTTCGGTCAGCCCCGCCCCCGCCCAGGGCGATGGCTCGTCGCCCCCGCCCAATGAAAAAAGCCCGACGGAATTGAAGAACGGCGCGGCGACGACGGCGACCGCTCCCTCCGCCGCACCCCCGCGAGAATTGTCGATCACCGGAGAGGTCCCGCCTCCCCAACCGTCGTTTGTGAAAGCGAGGATCTGGCGACCGATCGAAATCCAAGTCACATCGCTCAACGCGCAAGAAGCGTTCATGATCTGGATGAAAGCCGCCCTGGTCTCCGGCGTCGTATTGGCTAGCCCCTGGGTGTTCATCCAGATATGGAATTTCGTGGCGGCCGGTCTCTATCCCCACGAAAAGAACTACGTCTATCTTTATCTGCCGTTCAGCACCGCGTTGTTTCTCAGTGGTGCCGCATTGGCGTTTTTCTTCGTTTTCGAGCCGGTACTCGAATTCCTCTTCCGCTTCAATGACTCGATGAATATCGGCATCGACGCGCGCATCAGCGAATGGTTGAGCTTTGTGTTGATCCTGCCGCTGGGGTTCGGCATCAGCTTCCAACTGCCGCTCGTGATGCTGTTCCTGAACCGGATCGGCGTACTGGCGATCTCGGTCTATATCGAAAAGTGGAGAATCGCCGTGCTGGTGATCATTATCATCTCGGCGATCCTGACTCCCGCGGATCCGATCAGCCTGCTGTTGATGGCCTGCCCCCTGACAGTACTCTATTTTCTGGGGATCGGGCTCTGCGAATGGATGCCTCGGCACAAAAGTCCCTATGCCAAAGCGTACGATGCGTGAGGGATTCGCCTCGCTCTTTCAAATCGCTTCGCTGCCACGTTCTCCCGTGCGGATGCGGATGCAGTCGTCCATCGGCAGCACAAAGATCTTTCCGTCGCCGATCGCTCCCTTCTCTCCCGTCCGCCCGCCACGAATAATCGCGTTGATCGTCGGTTCGACGAATTCGTCATTCACCGCGATCTGCAGTTGAACCTTGCGCAACAAATTGATCGCGATTTCGTGCCCGCGGTAAAGTTCCGTCTGACCCTTCTGGCGGCCGAACCCCTGGCAATCCATCACCGTCAGACGAAAGACTTCGACTTCCGTGAGCGCCGCCTTGACCGCCTCTAATCGACTGGGCTGGATGATCGCGATAATTAACTTCATGAACCCCACCTCACGCACTGCCGCGGCCGAATCCCGCGAAATGACGCGTTAAGAATCTAGCCCCGCGCTGCCAGCCGAAAAAGGGGTGGGATACCCGGCACACGCAAACGTAGCGTGCGTTTGCTTGTGCCTGCGTGGGTATCCAGTGGGCTCCAGGCATGAACCCGACTCACAATCGACACACCATCCAGGCAGTAGGCATACCGATGGTCAATCGCGGTTTGCATAAACAGTGCCAATCGCAGGCTGTTCCGTCGAGGTGATGCGATCGACTGAGACACAACCCCTTATTCGACAGGTAATTGCGATGATCGTTATATTGGCGAACCGGTCCAACAAGTCGACAGCTGAAATCGATCGCTGCTCACTTCGCGAGCATATGCCGTCGCGTCGCTGGGCAGTCGCCGCTATTCCTTCGCCGCCGCCGTTCGAGCGGTCCCGGCGATCAGGTAACCAATCCTTTGGTCACCAGCATGAAAACGTCTTCCAAGGTCGGGTCTTTGTCGGCGAAGCTGCGCAGCCCGACCCCTTGCCGCACGAGTTGGTCGAGCAGGCTGGCAACTCCCTGATCGTCGGTATCGAGTTCGACGATCGCCGCATGGTCTTCGATCGTCACGTTGCGGACGCTCGGCAAACTTCGAACGATCGACAGTCCAACATCCATGCCCGAAGTGAACTTTATTTCGACCAGCCGATTGCCTCGGATGCGTCGATAAACGTCCTGGATCGGGCCGTGCATCAGCAATTGGCCCCGTTCGATGATCCCGATCGAGGTACAGGTATCGGCCAGTTCCGAGAGGATATGGCTGGAGATCAGGATCGTCTTCCCCATTCTTCGCAGTTCTTTCAGCAGCGCCTTGACTTCGATGCGCGCGCGCGGATCGAGACCGCTGGTCGGTTCGTCCAGGATCAGAACCGGCGGATCGTGGACGAGCGTTTTCGCGAGGCAGAGTCGCTGTTTCATGCCGCGGGAAAGTCCGTTGACGTAGTCGTTGCGTTTGTGTGCCAGGTCGAGCAATTCCAACACGTCGGTGATGATCTGTTTCCGCTGCCCGCGGCCGATCCTGTAGGCGACCGCAAAAAAGTCCAGAAATTCCCAGACTCGCATGCCGTCGTAGACTCCGAAGTTATCCGGCATGTAACCGACGCTCTGCCGGACCTTCATTGGATCGCGCGTGACGCTGAATCCGTTGACGATTCCCTCGCCGCGACTCGCCTTCAACAACGTTGCCAGGAAGCGGATACTGGTGCTCTTGCCGGCGCCGTTGGGGCCGATGAACCCGAACAATTCCCCCGCTTCAATTTTCAGGTTCAACCTCTGGACCGCCGTGAAATCGCCGTAGTCTTTTCCGAAGTCGATCAATTCAATCATGGGGCGTTCTGGGACATGGCATGGGGAATGGAAACTGCACGAGCGTACCACGCTCGACGATCTGTGGGGAAGTGGGACGAGCAAACCGCCTCAGCGCTTGCCAGGGGAGCTGCCGGTCGGACTGGGAGTGCCGGCACTCTCGGCGGGGTTGTTAGGGTCGTCCGCATCTTCCTCGGGCGGCGGATCACGGACTTCGAGGCTGCAATTGATGTCAGGCTTGGGTGCCGGAATCGGCCCCATGGCGAGATGACAAAGCACCATCGCGCGGAAAGCGGTTTGGGCCGCGACCGGGCGGAATTCAATGCCGGCCAGACCCTCCTCGGTCCAGCCGATCAGCCGGACATCACCCGGGCTCAGCCGCAGCCGGCGGATCGCCAGCTCGAACATCCCGGCAAGGTTGATTTCGCCACTCAATTCCTCGTCCGTGCGGACGGTCGCTCGGTGGTTGGCCCATTCGGCAAAGTAATTCCAATCGGGGGGGCGGGGCTGGAACCGAACCGGCACCGTGGCCAGAGCGGGCAGATCACCGATCCAGGCGATTTCCGCCGCGCCGGACGGGAGCACCCGCAGAATCCCGGCGCTTTGGATCGCAATCTCGGAGCCGTTGCGTAATTCCGCGTTCGGACCGTTCTCGTTGATCAACTTCAGACCACCTCCCACCGACAACATGTGCTCGCTGTGGACCATGCCTGTGGAATTCGAGCGAACCTGAAAACCGCTCAGCTCGCCGGTGAGCCGGCGGTCCCCCGCCGTACGGGTTTCATTGCGGAAGTGCACCTGGGTAGCGCTTTCATGCAATTGACGCCGGTAACCGGCGTCGACCGCGAACGGAATCGCCAGGGCCGACGGGTCCTCGAAGCCAAGGTCGTAGGCGGTGGAGAGCGAACTGTAGAGCGCCGAATATCGTGTGAGATGGCCCCGGGGAAATCCCCCGTAGAGTTCCAGCACTCCGATCTCGGTGCGGCTGCGAATAAAGCCGATGTCGAGCTGCGCGATGCGCACGACGCCAACCGCGCCAAAAATGGCGATCAGCGGAGCCGCAACCCAGGCCAGTTCGACCCGCCCCAGCAACCGGAAGAAAAGCCAATTCACCGGCACCAATACCACCAGGTACAGCGATACCACGCGCAGCACGAACGACGGCTGAGGAATGCGAATGCCGGCCGCCCGAGTCAACGCTCGGCGCGATTCGTCGGCGGCGGCACTGAAATCGTTCCAGCCGGCAACGCCCGATTCCGGAGTAAAACTGTGCCCGTCGAAGTGCCAGTCCGTGGCACTCGGATGCTTGCCCGGGATCGGCACCGGTGACTCCGGCACGCCGCCAAGCATCGCCGTGGCCAGCGGATTCGATCGGTCGGCGCGGATCTTAGGCGCCATCGACGCGAATAGCGTCTCCTCGGCTTTGGCATCCAGATAGCCCACGTCCCGCGTGAAATAGCGCAGCATCGAATTCAGGCGCGGGTCCTCTTCCAGATGCCGCTCCTCTTCGAAATCGGTCCAGGTCTGATGCACGATCGTGTTGTTATCGTACGGGACGAAGCGACGGGACGGCCGGCGCAACAAGCAGGCATTGACAAAATTATCCAAGCTCTTCCAGTTGACGATACGCCGATCGTTCAGCGGAAACGCCGTAACCGCGATCCGCCCCCGACCGACGCGCCGTTCGATCAGCAGATTGCCCGTCCCCGGAACAAAACTGGCATCGGGGTGTTTGGCGAGCTGGGCGCAGAGGATCGGCTGGCCGACGAGGTCGAGTCGCCGCGCGTCTTTCGTCCGTTGGCAGGCCACCGACCAGCCAGTATTCAACTCTTCGAAGTCATTCTGCGTCAGCTCGACAGCCCGAACTTTTTCCGCCGGCAGGTAGTCCGCGAGAAAGCTCCCTTTGAGCAGGTCAAGTGAATTGGGGCCGCTGATCAGAATCTGACCGCCCCAGTGCAACCAATCGAGAATCGCTTGCTGCTGGTCGAGTGTAATCGATGCCGGCTGTATCTCGTCCCAAAGCAGGTAAGCCAGATTCGTCCAGGTCAACGGATTTCCGGAAAGCGGGATCGCCGAATCGGATGCGGCGTCGAGCTGCGGCAGGACCACGCGATAGTAGAGCCGCGTACCGACCGAGCCTTCGTTGCGCGGCGCTGCTACCGACTCCAGTTTTTTCCAATAGCCGTAGCTGTCGGGGTCTTTCGCCAGGACCACAAAGTAAAACTGAAAATCGGGCATCGCGACCGTGCCTTCCCGAATCGGCGGGAAGACCTCGCGACCGCCACGCGCCGTCAACAGCCTGGTCTGCAGCCAGATATTCTTGGTATTGCCCGTCTCCATCACCATCCCGCGTGGCACCTGATAAATCAACTCCGTGTCCTTGCTTGTTCCTTTGGGGAGCTGGATTTTGCGTGATCCCGAAAGCTGGAACCGCGTGCGTTCAACATCCAGCCGCTTGTCGTCGCCGTCGACCGTCGCCGACTCGATGTCGCCGTTGAAATTGAAGTTGTTCGCCACAAACTGTTGCCGCGCCGAAACCCAATGACCAGGTTTGACGTAGTTGGTGACGGTCGACGGATCGTCCGGAAACGTCTTCAGGCGAGTCCACTCGAAATCAGGTTTGGCTTTTTCTTTTTTCTTCTTGAGGTCTTCCTGCTCCTTTTTCTTCTTGGCGGCCGTCGAGGTAGCGCTTCCGCGGCAGCCATTACATCCGGGTAACAGCGCAAGCAAACCGAGGGCCACCGCCACCAACCAGCAGGTGACGGCTCGCGCCAGCGCTGATCTTCCCGATCCCACTTCCCGTACGTCGAGGTTCATTTTTTTCCCTTGCATTCCCGCCGCCGATTCGCCGTTCGCCGCCAACTCGCTCCACGGTCCCCATCGCCACGAACATCAATTTACGTCCTGACTTGCGGGCTGGAAATCCGGCGCGGAACGGCCCCGGTACCTACTCGAGCTCCCGCAAACGCCGCCAGTCCTCCGGTGTGTCCAGGTCGAGGGCAACCTGGGGATCGGCGAGCGGAATGGGCTGCTGCGCGTGCCGGGCGATGAGGTCCCGCAAGCCGCTCCCGGCCGGCATCGCACGGAATTCGCTCGCCAAACGCCAGGGTAACGCAACCGGATGCCCGCGACGTTGCGTGGAGAACGGAACGACGACCATGTCCGGGTCGACGCGATGAAGATAGGCATCGTACACGGCGTCGATCGCCGCGGCGGTTAACAGCGGCATGTCGGCCGGCGCTACCATCCAGGCCCAATCGGCTTGAGGCCGCCAGGTACGCTCGGCGTATTCGAGCCCCTCGATCAACGACGCACGCATGTCTTCCGGATCGACATCGGGTAGGACGAACTCGACCTGTTGCCCACGGCAGATTTCCTGCGTGGCAGTATCACTGCTCCGCACGACAACCACGATCCGGCCGATTCGGCTTCGTTTCCAAACCTGCAACACCGCGTCCAGGACCGTGCCGCCGCGCCAAGGCAATTGCAGTTTGTGCTCGCCCATGCGACGGCTGTGCCCGGCAGCAGGTACGATCGCCAACGCCCTGGTCATGGATCGCGAGGCAGCGTCCATTGCCCTTCCCGGAATTCGCAGAGCCGAGGATCAAATTCGGTGAGCCGTTCGAGTTCCAGTGCAGGCGCGGCCGAGGTCCCGCGCAAACGAAGTTCGCGCCGCCAGCGAGCCTCCTCGGTCGGCACCACTTCGCTGCTTGCCGCGCCGCGCTGCCGGCCGCCCGTCGACTGATCGAGCAGCATGATTTCGGCGCGTATGATTATCTGCAGCGTCGAAGCCGCAAGTGGCTTTTCGCGGCAAGCCGCCATGAACTCGTCGGCGCTCAGAACACCTGGAACGGCCGCCGCTTCGCCCCGCGCGGTGATCCGTTCCGCGATCTTCCTGGCCGCATCCTGCTCACCCCGCCGCAACTGCCGCAACGCAAGCAACATCTGCGGAGTCTCCCGCGACGCCGCGCGCGGCGCTTCACGTGATTCCGATTTCGCAGCCCCCGCCGAACGAGATCCCGGCGACGCGAGCAACTGCGGATCATGATGAGGATCCAAAAGGTAAGCCACGGCGCGAAAACGGTTGGATTCGTCCGGATCACGCGCAATCTCCGCCATCGCCAGGAGCGAACTTTTCCCCAGCCGTTCCGGTGAACGATACGCCGCGATCAGGAACAATCGCAGCGCCATGTCACGCGCCTCCGGATCGCGGCGTTTCTCGGCCAACTCCTCGGCGTAGTCTCGATACTCGTCTGCCTTTCCCGCACGCAAACGGACAAGCCGATCCGCGGAGACCGTCACGATCATGTCCAGCAGTTCGGATTTTCTGAATTGCCGCTCCCGCCCCCGGCCAGGATCCGCCGTATCGCGAATGACCACCACTTCCGAGTCCTCGCGCACCAGATACCCACCGATCGGCTGATCTTTGCCGCGCACCAGCAATACCACAGCCGACGCCGCGTCCGGCCACATCGTCACTCCAGCCGCAACACCAATGACAATCGATTGAATCGCCGTCATGCAAAAACTGTTTTGAAGAGTGCGCCGTGACGGAAGTCCGACACGATCGGCGCCGCCGAATGCGAAGTCCCTGACCGAATTCCCGCCCGCTCCGTTCACGATATCTCTCCGGACAGATCCCCTTCGGACTCGGGAGCAAACAACAACGCCATCCGCAACAAGGCGATCTCGCCGTCGCGCAACTGGACCACCACGTTCGTTGCTGTCGCATCGCGCTGTTTCAACCATTCCACAACGCGCCTCGCCGCCTCCGCTCGCTCCCCATCGGCCTGGACGCAAACGATCTGCAGGACCTGCAAGGCAAGACGCTGCAAGATCACCGTTCGCACCAGGTCCTCGCGGTAGGCCACGTCGATCGCGCCGAACTCAAACGGCAAGCGTTCAACGACCCGTCGCTGCTCCCGCGTGACCGATGCGAGACTGATGCGACCTGCCCAATGGCCGATCATCGCTTTCGATAACTCCGAACAGCCTGTCGATCCGTTCGAACCGCGCATCTCCGCTCCGACCGTTTGCAAACGGTCCCGGTACGTTTCACGAAGAATTTCCTCCGCCAACTCGACCGTCCGCTGCGCACCGCGGGCCGACGCCGACGCGCCCCCCGGAACCGCGGACACAAGCAGATCCCTGCGCAGTCCCTCCATTTCCCCTTGCAATTCCGTTGACTCGACCGGCCGGCCGAGTACCTGCCCGATCCACTGCTGCAAATCGCTGCGCGCCATCAAGGCCGCCGTCAGGTTGTCGGCTAACCCCAATCGCACCATCGTCAATCGACAGACATGCAGAACTTGCGACTCGATCCCGCTCCACTCGGCACGATTTCGTACCGATAGGATGTAGCGCGCGATCAGCCCCCCCTGCTCCGCCGTCAGGTCGTCGCGGGTCTCCAGCAGACTGGCAACGGTACGGAATGCCATCTGCCTCTGGACCGAGGGAAGCTTGTCGTAATGCCTCAGGCGATTCACTGCTTGGTCCAACTGCTGCCTGTGGACGCTTGGCGGGAGTCCACCCGCTTCGGGCCCGGCCGCTGCAGGCCCCAACGCTCCACCGGTCGCAAGCAACCGAGCACGTCCGGCCGCGGTCAGGCCGTCTTCCGACGCGGAGAAATCGACACGGGGGCGAGCTTGCCGAAGGGGCTGATTGTCCAACCTGTCGAAACTGACGAGGCCCGACTCTCCTTCCGCCAGCGCCAACGCCAAGGTGGCAAGCTGGCCGGCGTTGGCGGCCTGCTGCCATATCCGGTCCTCGTCCGATTCGGACGAATCAAACGAGAAGTCGGCGAATTTCGCTCTCAGCCGCCTCCATCGATCGATCGATCGACTCGCGTCGCGCGAAACATCGGGAGCGTCTTGTCTACCACCACGCAACACCGCAATCAACTCCGCTTTCGATCCTGCATTGGACTCGGGCAGGACTCGCGGACGCAAACGAGTGATCAGGAAGTCGTCCAGCGACGTATCGTCAAGCTGCTCCCAAAGTCGCAGCAGCCGGTGGAATTGGGATTCGTCGCGAATCGATGCGCAAAACTCCAAGAGATCCCGCGCCGCGATCCAGACCGTTCCCAATCGCGGCATGGCCGTCTCCAACAGGTCGATGCTGCCTCGTTCCAAATCGCCATGATCGATCTTGTCCTTGGCAACGGCCAACCACGAACGGTACGCCCGCACGGCCGCATCGGGGTGTCTGTCCGCCTCTTGGATCAGTCGCTCCAGTAAACGTCGGGATAACAGCGATTCCGATTCCTCGCGTGTCCAACGCCATCCACTGCCGACGTCCGGTAGTTCTCTCCCCAGTACTCGTTCCATCGCGGCAAGCAGCGGGCCTCCACGATCGCTGGCGTCACGACAGCGTTCCCAGGCCGAATACAAAACGTTCAAAGCCCAATAACAAGCTCGTAGATTTTCCCGCGGCATCACGGCCAGGGGCGCCAAATCGGCGGAGGCCGCCGTACCCGCGACCAACGTCAGACGCTCCAGCCCGTGCCGGATCGCAGCCTGCACTTCCCGGTCGGGCTCGCAGCAGTACCATTCGCCGAAGAACGTCGCGAGCAATTCCAACTCCGCAGTCAGATTTCCTTTTTGCAGTTCTTCCAGCAACCGTTCGCACGCCGCACTCCGTCCGGCAGGCAATTCACCGAATCGTCCCCGCATCAGGGTTGCGACGCGAGGTCGCTGCAGAAGGTGCGCCAGGGCCTCGCGACCCACCGAACACATCCACGACGGTGCGGACTGTTGCGCATTCAACTCGCGCACGCCGTCGACCGTCGTCGACGCCTGGACGGCATTTGCACCGGGACGATCGTCGCCGAAAGGGTCGGCGGAGCGGCTATGTCCTTCACCCGGTTCGCCGCGCTGCCAGTTGAAAACCAACGCCGTCGCCAATCCGACGACGACCAACAGCAATACGGCGGCCGTGCCCCAGTTACGGACTCCCGACCGCCGCTGCATCTGCTTGTTCGCCGCCAACTGTTCGAGAATCATTGACTGGACTTCCAGTCGACTGATGCCCCAGGTCTGCCCGACGAAAGCGAGCCGGTGCGCGAACAGCGGGTCGAGCGAACACTGCAGTCCGACCTGCATCGCGATAAACTCGCGAAACATGCGACGCAGATCGTCGAGTGTCACTCGGCGAATTTGCTGTTCACCGGCGATTTCCACCACGCAACGCCGCGCCGGTTCCTCGCCTAACACGTACCGCTTCCAGGCAATATTGAGAAGTCGACGTTCCTGATCCGGCGGCAACACCCCGCTGACCAGCTTGCGCAGTTTCTTGCGCAAGTAGCGACGGAAGCGCCGTACCTGCCGGTCGCGGATCCCGGGCAACGCGCGTTCGACGCCGTCGTAACTCGTGGCTGGTGCTGTAGGCAGGGCGTCGCGCGGCAGAGCCGACGAGGTCGGTGGTGGTGAGTGTGGTGAGTGTGGT
>Ga0194119_10008444_pt1 | contig 14150 bp, 14 predicted proteins | sample TA2MahC100mmetaG_FD_148620 | JGI IMG/M metagenome (GOLD analysis project Ga0194119, IMG submission 148620) | Freshwater microbial communities from Lake Tanganyika, Tanzania - TA2015018 Mahale Deep Cast 100m | ecosystem: Environmental > Aquatic > Freshwater > Lake | place: Tanzania: Lake... | reverse complement strand
GTTTTTGTGCGATGGTCCGAAGAAGCCATCGGTAAGGCACTGGCCCGCCCTCGGAATGGGGATTCTGATCAACTCCGGCACGGGAGAGAGGCGTCGGGTGTGGACTGTTGGATTCCGGGAAACCCAAAACGGAAATCCCGGGTAAGGACGCCCAAGGCGGGCGAGACCGAGGACGTGGTGGTGCTGTTCCGCGTCCAGCCCACGGACAAGCACGGCAACAAAGGCAAGGGGAACGGCGGGCGCGTCAAGCGCAAGTTCGATCACGTACCGGCGGCGGCCTACTCGGTGTCAGCCAAGGGCCTTGACGATCTGGAGAAGGATGACGACGTGTTGTCGATCACGCCGGATCGCCCGGTGCGCGGGGCCACGTTGGGCGAGGCGTTAGGCGCTGTCCACCGGTGGGACATCGAGCCCTGGTACAACGCCAATGGCAATTGCCGCGGCTGCGCCGGCAACTCGCCGGTCGGCGTCGCGGTGATCGACAGCGGCGTGACATCGCATGCTGACTTCAACTGGTGGAACACGAATCAGTCCCGCATCGTGTATAGCCAGAGCTTTGTTGACTCCACCACGGCTGACGGCTATGGGCATGGCACGCACGTGGCAGGGATTGTCGCCTCTGACGGCAACATCTGGCGCCTCCAGGGCGGACTCACATCTACCGGGGACTGCCGCGTGACGCAGGGGTTCACCGGGGTGGCTCCGGGCGTGCATATTATCAGCCTGAAGGCGCTGGATTCCAACGGCACGGGCACGGACTCGGTAGTGATCGCCGCGATTGATCGCGCTATTCAATTGAAGACGACCTACAACATCCGCGTGATGAATCTGTCGCTGGGCCGCCCGGTGCGCGAGAGCTACAAAGTGAATCCGCTGTGCTAGGCGGTGGAGCGGGCCTGGAATGCGGGAATCGTGGTGGTGGTTTCGGCCGGTAATGAAGGCCGCAACAACAGCGTGGGCACCAAGGGCTACGGCACGATCACGTCTCCCGGTAACGATCCGCTGGTGATCACGGTGGGCGCAGTCTTCACGGGCGGCAACTGGTGGGACGCGGACGACCGCATCACTACGTAAAGTTCCAAGGGGCCGACGGCCATCGACCAGATCGTCAACCCTGACCTGGTGGCGCCCGGCAATAACATCATCGCCCAGCAAGCCGTGGGGTCGCGCCTGGTGTCGCTGTACCCAGTTAACCGTCCAGCCGTGGCTTCTTACTGGCCCTGGGCCACGGGCACCGCGTCCCACTAATTTGCGTTGAACGGCACCAGCATGGCCGCTCCGCTGGTGTCCGGCGCCGCGGCGCTGTTAATCGACAAGGATCGCTCGCTGACGCCCAATCAGGTGAAAGCGCGGCTGATGAAGTACGCGCGCCGCGGCTTTGCCCGGACGGCTTCGGTGTACGACTCGGCCACCAACGCCACCTACAGCATCACCCACGATATGTTCACCGTGGGCGCGGGCATGCTCAACATCGGCCCGGCGTTCTACGCCTCCGATAAGCCGGCAGGTTCGGCGGCATCACCCAAGGCGGTTTACAATTCGTCCACCAAGAAGGTGACGCTGAACTTCGCGGCCACCGGCGGCACCAATGTGATCTGGGGCGAAGCCTCCACCAATCCGTTTTCGACCAACGTCATCTGGGGCGAAAACGTGATCTGGGGCACCAACGTGATTTGGGGCGAGAACGTCATCTGGGGAGAAAGCACGGTGGGGGGCTTCAACGTGATCTGGGCACCAGCGGACAGATCCCCGGCTCGCCCAACGCCACCGCCATGGCGCTGCTGGCCAATGGCGCAAATAAGCTATTCTCTCTCCCACACTAACGTCCCGACAGCCAAAGGCGTGTCGGCCGTCAGAATCAACCGGGTGGCGCCATTAAACTCATACTTGCGCCGCAAAGTTGCTCCCACCCAATTGGGAATCAGGCAGCCTTTGACGTGATGCACCACGGTGCGCTCAGCCGGCATCACGTCAAAGGTTCCGTAGTAAGCAATGTAGCCTCCCGCCGCTTCTCGGATCTCCTCCGCGCTAGCCTGTTCGAAAATCGCCGCCGCGCCCGCCTGCGGCACCTTTCCACCCAGTAACTTCCGGCCCGGCCGCATCAACTGCGCCGACATCCGTCCCGCCGCATCGTAGGCGATGCGGCCTTCGGGCTTTTCGGTGTAGGGGTGCACAACCCGCCCGGTGGTCTTGTTTCTGAACTGATAGCGCAACAGCCGCCACACGCCCAGGAAGGGCTGACAGGCATCGGCCGCGCCGGAGAAGCCGGAAGAGGCGGTTGCCACAGCGGCGGCGCCCAGCCAGATTCTACGTTCCATAGCTATGCATCATACTCTCTCTGCGGGAAATAATCGGACAATCAGTCCGAGTTGGCGTCTACCGATGGCCAGAGTGTCTGGCTCAAGGCCAGCGCCGCTCACGTAACCGATTGAAAATCCAGGATGCGGCAGATGGCGGCTGCCGTGCTCCACCCGGAGGTGATGACTGCGGTTTTGTTCCGGGCCCTCACGGCTCTCATGCTGTTCGCCACGCTTACAAGCGCCGGCCAAATTTCGCCGGATCTCAAGGGCGCCAAGGGAAGCGTCCCTGTTCTCGTGCGGTATCGGTTGGCTGTGGGGGAGCGGCAAAGGCCCGACTGCAAGGCAAGGGCGCCAAGATCAAGGACTTCTTCGAACATATCCGGACGCTCAGTGTTCAACTCGACGGCACGGCCGCCGCCTCGCTCGCCGCCGACCCGGATGTGGCTTACGTCTCCCGGGACCGGGCCGTACGGGGGGCGATGGATGTCACACTGCCGTCGGCCGGCGCACTGGTGGCGATCAAATACGGTCTCTCCGGCGAGGGCGTAACGGTGGCGATTGCCGATAGCGGCATTGATAAGCACAAGGATCTGGCGGACCGGATCGTTTACTCCGAGTCGTTTGTCGGTGACAAATCCAAACCCACCAAAGACGACTATGGCCACGGCACGATCGTGGCGGGCGTACTGGCCGGAAATGGCTCACAAAGCAAGGGCAGTTCGTTTTTGCGGACCTATCGTGGGCTGGCGCCCGCAGTCAAGATCGTCAACCTCCAGGCGCTGGACGCGAGCGGCGCGGGGACGGACTCGTCGGTGATCGCCGCCATCAACTGGGCGATTGACCTGCGCGTCCGCAACGTTCACAAAATCGCGGTTCTGAACCTGTCGCTGGGGCGGCCGGTGGTGGAGAGCTTTTCGGCTCGATCCACTGGCGCAAGCCGTGGAAGCGGCCTGGAAGGCGGGCATCGTGGTGGTGGTGGCCGCCGGCAACGAGGGACGCAACAACAGTTTCGGCAACCAGGGCTACGGCACGATTCACTCACCCGGCAATCACCCCAGCGTGATTACCGTGGGAGCCATGCGCACGCTGGGCACGGTGAGCCGCGCCGATGACATGGTGGCGACATTCAGTTCGAAAGGTCCGACGGCCGTGGATCACATTGTGAAACCGGATCTGGTGGCGCCGGGCAACCTGATCACCACCGTGGCGCCCCACAAGAAGGCAACGCTGGCGAAGTCCCTGCCCGACAACTTTGTAGACCGCTCCGTCTACCAGATCGGTGTGCAGGCTTCCAAGAGCACCGACTATTTCACACTGAGCGGCACGAGCCTCGCAACCCCCGTCGTCAGCGGAGCGGCGGCCCTGCTGCTGCAGCGTGAACCGGGGCTGACGCCGGATCAGGTAAAAGCCCGACTGATGAAGACGGCCTCCAAGATTCACCGCGCCAACGCACCGGCGGCCGGCTTTACGGCTGTTCATGATCTATTCACGGTGGGTGCGGGCTACTTGAACATTGAGGCAGCACTGAATAACCGCGATTTGCCCGTGGGCCTGGCTGTTTCTCCGCGCACCATGTTCGATGCGGCCACACAGACGGTGCGGCTGGTGAGCGACTCGACGGTGATCTGAGGTGAGACGGCGATGGCGGGCCGGTCGGAAATCTAGGGCGAAGGGCTCAAGGCTGTGGAGGGCAGGTCGGCGATCTGGGGTGAGCGCTCATCCTGGGCCGACGCTAACACTCCTGGTTTCAGCGTGATCTGGGGGGAGACGGTGAAGGCGTCGTCGGTGATCTGGGGGGAGACTTTGGCCGGCGCAGGGGAGCGCTGAAGAGCTTAGGTTACCGATCTAACGTTCGAGGGCAACGATGCCGATAACTTGCAGAAGAGTGTTCGTGTGAAATCGACTGCCAAAGTCTATATTGCCGCAACCTGTCTGGCGGGCTTGGCCTGCTGGGCTCTGGCTATTCGCGATTGGCGGAGTTCGGATTTCACAGTCCAGTTTCTGTTCTACGTGTTGCTGGCGGCCTTCAGTTCGTATAGGCCTTCAGTTCGGGGTTGAAGGTCAAGCTGCCCGGCATTATCGGGGCGCTGTCAGTCAACTACGTCTTCATCTTGTCGACGATTCTGGATCTCGGTTTGCCGCAAACGATGGCCGTGGCCTTTGTGAGCACAGTGGCGCAGAACTGGATCATGTCCAAGGCGCGCCCGCAGCCGATTCAGGTGGCGTTCAACCTCGGGGCGATCTCCATCTTTTCCACCTTTGCCTATCGCGTACACCATTCCGGGTGGCTGGCTGCGCTGGATCCGAGTGCGCCGATGCTGTTGCTGTGGACCGCTTCGGCATACTTCCTTACCAACACCATGGCCGTCGCCGGGGTGATTGCGCTCACCGAAGGCCGCCGGATTTCGCGCACCTGGGTGGACAACTTCTTCTGGACGGCGCCGCATTATCTGTTCGGGGCCTGTCTGGCCTTGCTGATTTCGGCCTGCAACCACCGGTTTGGCTGGCAATACTCGGTGCTGGTGATGCCTGGCATCTACCTGCTATACCGCTCCTACCACCTTTATTTGGGCCGGCTGGAAGAAGAGAAGAAGCACGTGGCCGAAGTAGCAGATCTGCACCTGCGGACGATCGAAGCCCTGGCGTTGGCAATCGAAGCCAAGGACGATACAACGCACTCGCACCTCCGGCGCGTACAGGTGTATGCACTCGAGATTGCACATGAACTGGGCTTGAGCGAGGAAGAGACGCGCGCGCTCGAGGCGGCTTCCCTGCTGCATGACATCGGCAAACTCGCCGTGCCCGAGTACATCATCAACAAGCCCGGCCGGCGCACCAAGGAAGAGTTCGAGAAGATGAAGGTCCACCCGGTGGTGGGGGCCGAAATTCTGGAATGTGTGCAGTTTCCTTATCCGGTGGTGCCGATCGTGCGTTCGCACCACGAAAAGTGGGATGGCTCTGAATATCCGGACGGATTGAAAGGCGAACAGATCCCCATCGGCGCGCGAATCCTGTCGGCGGTAGACTGCCTCGATGCGCTGGCTTCAGACCGGCAGTACCGCCGGGCGCTACCGCTTGACAAGGCCCTCGCTGAGGTAGTGAGCCTTTCGGGCACGGCTTTCGATCCGCACGTGGTCGATATCCTACAGCGGCGAAACCAGGAATTGGAACAGAAGGCGCGGTCGGCCCCCCCCCAAACGGCGAACCGGCTCTCCACGCGCGTAAGGATCAATCGGGGCGAGGCCCCGGCGGCGGGGCTGGCTACCGCTTCGGCCGATACCTCGGTGTCGGCCCGCATGGGTTTTATCGGCTCGATCGCATCGGCGCGTTAAGAGTTTCAAAAGCTGCACGAGTTCACGCGCGATATCGGCAACTCATTGAGTTTGACGGACACCCTTTCGCTGGTGGCTTCGCGCCTGAAGACGCTGCTGACCTTCGATTCGATTGCGATCTACGGCCTCGAAGGCGGAAAACTGGTGGCGCACCACACGTCTGGTATCGACGCCGAACTGTTCGCCGGCCTTGCTATTCCATTAAGCGAAGGCTTGGCCGGGTGGGTGGCCGAGAACCATAAACACATCATGAACGGCAACCCGTCGGTTGAGGCGGGCTACTTGCGTGACGGCAGCAAATTCAGCCTGTTCCGCTCGGCGTTGGCGGTGCCGCTCGAAGGGCTGGGTGGCGTCGTCGGCGTGCTGACCATTTACCGGAAAGACGCCGAAGCCTTCGACAATGACGACCTGCGCATCATGCTGGCTGTGTCGTCGAAGGTCGGCATGACGATCGAGAACGCGCGCACCTATCATGCGGTCGCAAAGAGTGCCGAAACCGACAAGCTGACGGGCTTGGCGAATGGGAACTCGCTGGTGCTCTATCTGGAAGCGGAGATTGAGAGCAGTCAGGAAGCGAACGGATCGGTCACGGCGCTGGTGCTTGATCTAGACGGCTTCAAGAAGGTGAACGATACGTTGGGTTACCTCGAAGGAAATCGCGTGCTGCAGTTGACGGCCGCAGGCCTGCAAAAGCTCTGCCGGGAGAAGGATTTCGTGGCGCGCATGGGTGGCGATGAGTTTGCGGTTGTGTTGCCCGGCATCACTCCCGATGCGCTGGCCGATCGGGTGCCCAAACTCCATGACCTCATGCGCGAGGTGGATTGGCAGGTAGGTGCGGGTGGAGTGTTGGACTTAAGCGTGGGCATGGCGCACTTCCCCGTGGATGGCCGAACGGCGGAGGAGTTGCTGGGCGCGGCGGATCGGCAGATGCACAACATGAAACGCCGTCATCACGCCGAACGGCCGGAACTCAGCCGCGATACCGTGTTTTCTGGCCTTACCTCGTAAAATCACCCATCGCATACCCCGTTGCACTTCGCACCGTGATAGGGCACAGTCTTACCAGGACGGTCTGATCTACCGCTCTTCAACCAAACGCCGAGGAGTGTCCTTATGCCGACGCCGTTTGTGCAGTTGATTCCTTCTTCCGATCCCGCCGGCCTGCCACTCGCCGGAACCATTTCACAAGCCATTGAGACCATCCGCCGCCGGGCTTTTGAAATCTTTGAACAAAAGTCGCCCCAAGAGGGCAGTGAATTCCACGACTGGCTGCGCGCCGAACGGGAGCTATTTGAAATTCCGGAGGCGGCCATTGTCGAAGCCGGCGACTCGCTGACCGCGCGGTTCGACGTGGAGCCATCCAGCACGCATCCGTTGACGATCCTGGTGGAGCCGCAGGCCGTTACCGCTGTCTCGTTCAACGAGCAGGGCGAATTGAAGTTGTTGCGGCGGCTCGATCTCAGCGACCCGGTCGACCCGCTCCGAGTATCGATTCAGCAGTCCGGGGCCGCCGTGGAGGTAATGTTGACCCGAGCGCACGCTCCGCTGAGAGCCGCGGCGGCGGCCGCAGGTGGGGGCGGGCAAAAAACGGGACTCATCACGGCCGCTTGAGCTACCATCGAGAATTGAGCCCCGATTACAGCGCCGCCCCAAACTCGCCGGCCCGGCCGGACGCCGTCTTCGCCGCGCGCGGGTTGACCAAGTATTACGACATGGGCGAAGCTCGCGTGCATGCCCTGCGCGGCGTGGACGTGGATCTCTATGCCGGTGAACTGATGGTGCTGCTTGGCCCGTCGGGTTCGGGCAAGTCGACGCTGCTGAACATCCTCGGCGGACTCGATCGCGCCAGCGGCGGCTCGGTGATTTACCACGGCGCTGACCTCATGCAGGCTGGCGATCGTGAGTTGACCGAGTACCGGCGCAAGTACGTCGGCTTCGTGTTCCAGTTCTACAATCTCATTCCCAGCCTGACCGCGCTTGAAAACGTCGCGGCCGTCACCGAGATCGCCACCAGCCCCATGAAGCCCGCAGAAGCGCTGGAGATGGTGGGCCTCGGCAACCGGATGCATCACTTCCCGTCCCAACTCTCCGGCGGGCAGCAACAGCGCGTGGCAATTGCGCGCGCCATCGCCAAACGCCCCGCGGTTTTGCTGTGCGATGAACCCACCGGCGCGCTCGACTCTGAGACCGGCATTGTGGTGCTCGAGGCCATCGACAAGGTGAATCGCGAACTCGGCGCCGCTACCGCGGTGATCACGCACAACGCCGACATCGCAGCCATGGCCGACCGCGTGGTGCACATGTCCAACGGCCACATCTCGACAATCGATCATCATGCCACGCGCTGCAGCCCGCGCGATCTGCACTGGTAACCCTGGAATGCGCCATTGGCTGGTAGTCGCATGCGCGATGGTTCAGTCCGGGGCGTACGGCCAGGAGCAGATTCCAGACGCCTGGTGGGAAGGGCGGATCGAGCGTAAACTCAGTTGCCAGGCCCGCCACTATCCAGCCTTGCTCAGCTTCGACTTTCGCTACTGGACCGGCGTCGACTTCTCGATCGGCCTCAAGCAGTTTGAGCCCCTGGGCGCGAAGGGCCAGCGCGTCGCCGTGCTGTTTCGTGTCACGCCGCAAGGGCGGCCGCCGCGCTACTTTCGCAAGTTGCAGTTTCTTCCCGCCACCAGCCAGTTGCCACCGAACGCGAAGCTGAAGGACCTCGCCATTACTCTCGGCGGCGGTGTGCACATCGGAGCCGGAAAATACCGCCTCGACGTGCTGGTGGTGGACCGGGAACGCCGCGCCTGCCGCCAAAACTGGACAGTAGACGCCAAGCCGATTGCCGAGGCGCTGCGCCAACCGCCGCTCACCGTTGAAGAGATGCCGCCTGTACCGCCCAGTGCGCCTTGCGATCGAACGGACCGCGTGACCGTGGTGCTCAACGCGGATGTCTTCAGTCCGCAGCGCTACCGCACGCAGTTGAGCGCGCGTGACCGCGGGATGCTGCTCGACAGCCTCGAGTCGCTCACTGCCAACTGGCCCTGCGTAAGTTTTAGCGTCGAGGCCGTGCACCTGGAGCGCCGGCAGATTGTGCTGGCCGAGGCGCCGCTGGAGGCTGCCCTTTACGATCGCCTGGATGACGCGTTGCGCGGGATCGATCTGGGCAAGGTGGACATGGACAGTTTGCGCAAAGGCGCCCAAGCGGATTTCTTCGCGGGCTTCATCGAAAGCCGCGCGGCGGATTGGGACCGCTACAAAGCTGTCATCTTCCTGGGGCCAGGGTGGCGTCCGGCCGCCGAGAAACTGGAAGGCTGGGCACGCAGCAAGCGCGCGAATGCACCGCGCCTCTACTACGTAGCGTTATCGCCATTCCCGTTTCCGCCGGAGAATCTCGTGGCCAAATATGTGGGCTCACAAGATGGGCGCATCTTGCGCGTGTCAACGCCCGTGGAGTTGGTCAAGGCAATCAAGCGGATACGAGAGGACTGGAACAAATAGCGGTCACCCAGCGATGAGGCCGTCGCGCATCCGGATCGTACGGTTGGCATAGGCCGCCGCTTCCGGATTGTGCGTGATCATCAGAATTGTCTGCCCGGTTTTCTGATTCAGTTCGCGGAGCAGCGAAAGCACGATTTCCGAGTTCTGCGTATCGAGATTTCCGGTTGGCTCGTCAGCCAGCAGAATCGCGGGGTTGTTCACGATGGCGCGCGCGATCGCCACACGCTGCTGCTCACCGCCCGACATGGCGCGGGGCTTGTGGTGCAGGCGGTTTTCGATGCCCAACGCCTTCAGCACTTCCTGAAACGCGGGCCCCCAGGCGATGTCTTTGCCGGAGATGTGCCGAGCGATGGCGATGTTCTCTTCGGCGGTCAGCGTGGGGAGCAGGTTGTACTTCTGGAACACGATGCCCACTTTGTCCTTGCGCAGCGCCGTACGGCCGGCTTCGTCGAGCTGGGCGATGCCGATGCCGTCGATCGTCACCGAGCCGGCGGTGGCGGGAGTGAGCCCGCTGAGTACATGGAACAGCGTGGACTTGCCCGAACCGGACGGCCCCACCACCGCGAGAAACTCGCCGCGTCGCACGTCGAGACTGACGCCGCGCAGCGCCTCCACCGGCACATCGCCGCTCTGGTAGACCTTGCGCAGATCGCGCACTTGGATGATCGGAGGAGTGTCGGGCATTAGTCGTAAGAGAGCGCTTCGAGCGCGTCGTGGCGCACGGCTTTCATGGCGGGATAGAGCGTGCCGAGCAATGCGCCGGCAATCGCGAGCAGGGTGGTGTATGGCCACCAGTGGGGCACCATCTTCTGCACCAGCGCCGAGCCGCCAAAAGTGTTCATGGTCCACTGCGTCACCAGGCTCAGCACGATGCCGGCCACCGCGCCGGTGATCGACAGGATGAGCGTCTCGCGCATGAGGATGCCCATGATGTAAGCAGGCGAGGCGCCGAGCGATTTCAGGATGCCGATCTCGCGCGTACGTTCCAGCACAGCAGTGTACATGGAGAGCAGCACCACGAGGAAGCCCACCACCACGCCGAGGCCGATCACTACGGAGATGAACTGGCGCAATGCCGGGAAGCCGTCAATGGAAAACAGCGATGCGAGTTCGTCGATCGAGAGCACTTGGTAGCTGCCGAGCTGCGGGTTGTCTTTAAGCGCCTTCACCACCGCGTCGGTGCGCGACGGATCTTTGAGTTTGATGTAGATCTGCGAGAGTTTGCCCGGAGCCGAAGCCAGCTCTTGCACGACGGGCAGCGGCAGAAACACACGCGAGAGCTTCCCGGGTTCCACCACGCCACACACGTTCCAATTCTTGTCCCACAGCTTGAGGGTGCTGCCCACGCCGAGTTGCTTGGTGCGCGCATAGCGCTCGTCCACGATGATATCTTTGGGCGCCTGGAAAGGGCCGCCGGAGAGGAACCTGAGGCCGTCGCTCATCGTGGAAAACTTCGCCAGATCCACGCCGCTGGCGGACTCCATCAAACCGCCCGGGATGCCGTGCGCGGCGCTGCCGGTGGCGATTTCCACGTCGGGTTGCTGTTGAAAATACTCCACCAGCTTTTCCGGTAAGGTCACACCGCTGAAACTCATCACCGACGTGGACCCGGGACGGACCACGATATCGGCGCCGATGCCGCGGCGCATGCGCTTGGATTCATCGAGCGTGCCGTCGCTGAGTCCCACCAACGTGAGGATCATCGCCACTTCAATGGCAATGGCGGCTGCGCTGAGGAGCGTGCGCAAGGGCCGGTGTTTCAGATTCTCAAAGACAAGCTGATTCAGCAATGTTTTAGTGTAGCGTTTTGCCGCCGGCGCTGAACTCCCAGTTGACGGGCCGCACCCAGCGGAGATCTAATGGACGGACATGATCCGGCGCTTCGCTCTTCTCCTGTTTTTTAGCGCTGCGGCGCTTTGCCCGGCCGTCAAGAGCGTCCACACGATTGACCGCTCCGACGTGCTGAACGGCAAAACCTTCGGCAAATCCGGCCCGTACGAACGCATCACGGGCAAGGTGAACTTCACGATCGATCCGAAGCTGCCGGCCAACCGCATCATCACCGACATCGATCTGGCGCCGCGGAATGAAGAGGGAATGGTAGAGTTCTCCGCCGACTTCTACGTGCTCAAGCCAACGGACCCGAAGCTGGGCAACGGCACCATCCTGTTTGAGGTTTCCAATCGCGGCGGCAAAGGCATGGTGGGAATGTTCAATGACGCTCCGGGGACGCGCGATCCACGCGAGGCTCGCGACTTCGGCGACGCCTTTTTGCTGGAGCGCGGCTTTACGCTGGTATGGCTGGGCTGGCAGTTCGACGTGCCTCATCAGCCGGAGCTGCTGCGGTTGTTTGCGCCCATCGCCAAAGGCGAGGGCGGGCAGTCCATCACCGGACTGGTGCGCTCAGAGCACATCGCCGACGGGCCCGCCGGTGGTTTCTCGCTCGCGGACCGTACGCACCTTCCTTATCCGGTGGCCAACCCGAACGACCCGGACGCGCAAATGACCGTGCGCGACAGTTGCGCGGGCGCACGCACCGTCATTCCGCGCGCGCAGTGGAAGTTCAATGAAGACCTCGGCAGCGTCACCGTCACGGGCGGCCTCAAGCCCGGGCGCATTTACGAAGTGGTGTACCAGGCCAAGGACCCGTCACTCGCCGGGCTCGGGCCCACAGGCATCCGCGACTTCATTTCTTACCTCAAGTACGGCACGGCCACGTCGAGCATCAACAGCCTGGGCGACTTCAAGTACAAACGCGCGATCGGCTTTGGCGCATCGCAATCGGGCCGGTTCCTGCGTACATTTCTCTACTACGGTTTCAACGGCGACGAGCACCGCCGGCAGGTGTTCGACGGCGTGTGGGCGCATGTGGCCGGCGGCGGGCGCGGCAGCTTCAATCACCGTTTCGCGCAGGCGTCGCGCGATGGCCATCCGCATTTGAACTGCTCGTATCCCACCGACATTTTCCCCTTCACCGATTTGCCCGAGACGGATCCGGAGACCAACAAGACCGCGGGGCTGCTCGATAACGCGCAACTGGCTTCGGTGGTGCCGAAGATTTTCTACACCAACGGATCGTACGAATACTGGGGCCGCTCGGCCGCTCTGATTCATTCTTCGCCGGACGGCCAGCGCGATGAGTTGATGGCGCCGGGGACGCGCGCCTATTTACTCTCGGGCACCCAACACGGACCCGGAGCATTTCCGCCGCGCAAAGGCGCCGCGGCGAATCTGCCCAACGCCAACGACTACCGGTGGCACATGCGCGCGTTGATGACGTCGCTGAACGCCTGGATCGCCGACGACAAAGAGCCGCCGCCGTCGCAGATTCCGCACGCCGGCAAGGATCAACTGGTCAGCGTTGGAGCGTTGAATTGGCCGAAGATCCCGTCCTCGCCGAAGTCTCCGCAGTTTCCGCAGCGTGCCTGGCGCGCTGACTATGGGCCAGACTTTGCGTCCAAGGGGATCGTCACGCAAGAGCCGCCCAAACTGGGCAACGAGTTTGCCGCGCTGGTGCCGCAGGTGGACGCTGACGGCAATGAGGCCGCGGGCATTCGGCATCCGATGCTGCAAGTGCCGCTCGGCACCTACACGGGTTGGAACATGCGCACGGCTGCCATTGGCGCACCGGAGCAGTTGTACAGCATGGTGGGCTCCACATTCTTCTTCGCCAAGACGAAAGCCGAGCGAGTGAAGAACGGCGACCCGCGGCCGTCGATTGAAGAGCGCTACCGGAATAAGCAGGACTACGTCGAGAAGTACACGGCGGCCGCGCGGCAACTGGCGAAGGACGGCTACCTGCTCGAGAGCGATCTTGAAATGGTGGTGCAGCGCGGCGCCTGGTTCTGGGATCAACTGATGCTGGCGGGTACGGCTGCACGTTAACATTGAGGAATGCATCCGCCAGCGGCCACTCCGCCCCAGCCTCAGGGCATTCCCGGTATCAAACACATCGTCGCCGTCGGTTCGGGCAAGGGTGGCGTCGGCAAGACCACCGTCTCGGTGAACCTCGCCATCGCGCTGTCGCGTCTCGGCCGGCGGGTGGGGTTGCTCGACGCCGACGTGTACGGCCCGAACGTGCCGCTGATGATGGCGCTCGACACCGCGCCCCATGCCGTCGACAACCGCATCCAGCCGCTTGAAAAGAACGGCATCAAGGTGCTGTCGATGGGGCTCTTGAATCCGGGCGACAAGCCGCTCGTGTGGCGCGGGCCGATGCTGCACAGCGTGATCCAGCAGTTCCTGCGCGGCACCGACTGGGGTACGCTCGACGAACTGGTGATCGATCTCCCACCCGGCACCGGTGACGTGGCGCTGTCGCTGATTCAGACCACCGCGCTATCGGGCGCCATCGTGGTGACGACTCCGTCCAACGTCTCGCTCGACGATGCACGCAAAGCGGTGAATATGTTCCGGCAGGTGCGGGTGGAGATTCTGGGGCTCGTTGAAAACATGAGCTACCTTGTCGCGCCGCAGTCCAAGGAACGCATCGACGTATTCGGCACCGGCGGTGGCCAGCGCACGGCGCAGGCGATGGGGATTCACTTCCTGGGCGAACTCCCGCTCGATCCGGCCGTCCGCATCGGCGGCGACACGGGCGCTCCGGTGGCATGGCAGGACGAACTGGCTTTCATCGGTCTCGCGCGGCAGACGCTGGCACGGCTGGATGCGACGGCTGCGGCGAGCGCGGGGCCGAAGATCATCATCGCCGATTAGGGAGCGCAGCGCCTCAGCAGCGCACTGAGAAAAATCGCGGCGGATCCATGCCGTTGACAGCGCAAAAGGCCGCGGAGCCGAGCGCCAAGCGATCGGAACAGGTGGCGACCGGCTCCGCTTTGCGCGTGTTGGCCGTGCGCGGCGCCGGTTCGGAGTATTCGGGTCAGGCAGTTTGGCGCGCATAGAGGGCGGGCCAATGAAGCCCCTGGCTGCCGTTGGCGGAATTTTCCAAGGTTTCAGTTCAGAGGGCCGGGAGCGATCGGAACACGCGGCCAGAGTGCGGCTACCCCGCTCCGCCGCCATCCTGGCT
>Ga0194119_10008440_pt1 | contig 14154 bp, 10 predicted proteins | sample TA2MahC100mmetaG_FD_148620 | JGI IMG/M metagenome (GOLD analysis project Ga0194119, IMG submission 148620) | Freshwater microbial communities from Lake Tanganyika, Tanzania - TA2015018 Mahale Deep Cast 100m | ecosystem: Environmental > Aquatic > Freshwater > Lake | place: Tanzania: Lake... | reverse complement strand
CGCGCCGAGCTGTTCCACCGTGTATCTCGACAAGCCGATGCGCAATCACACGTTGATGCAAACCATCGCGCGGGCGAACCGGGTGTTTCCCGGCAAGCACAGCGGCATGATCGTGGATTACGCCAATGTCTTCGCTTCGCTGGAAAAGGCCCTGGCCATCTACGGCGCCGGCAAGGGCGGCAAGAATCCCGTGAAGGACAAGGCCAAGCTGGTTGCCGACCTGCGCAAGGCGGTCGAGGCCGCCACCGCCTTCTGCGCCACGCGGCAGGTCATCCTGCCCGCCATCGAACAGCTTGCTGTCGGCAGCATGGAGCGGTTGCAGCGGATTGACGATGCAGTCAACGCGCTGATTTCACCCGACCCGCTCCGCCGCGAGTTCTTCGGTCACGAGCGCATCGTCGGCACGCTCTACGGCGCAGTGAAGCCCGACCCGGCGGCGCTGGAGTTCGCCGGTCGCGTCGCCACCCTGACCGCCATCGCCGACGCCATCCGCGCCAAGCTGAATCCCAACCCGGCAGACATCACGGAAGTCATGGGCGACATTGCCAAGTTGCTCGACGCCTCGATTACCGGCGTGGACATGCCCGCCAAGCCCGCGCCGGTGATGGACCTGTCGAAGATTGATTTCGAGGCTCTGCGCAGCCGTTTCAAGGAATCCAAGCACAAGAACACGGACCTGGAAGTTCTGAAGGCGACGATTCAGGCCATGCTGGAAAAGCTGATTCGCCTGAACAAGACTCGCGCCGATTTCGCGGAGAAGTTTGAAGAGCTGATCGAGAGCTACAACGCCGGCAGTCGCAACATCGAAGAACTGTTCGAGGAATTGCTCAAGCTGAGCCGTAACCTGAGCGAGGAGCAGCAGCGCCACGTCCGCGAAAACATGACCGAGGAAGAACTCGTCATTTTCGACATCCTGACGCGCCCCGCGCCGGAGTTGAGCACCGCCGAGCGCGCTGAGGTCAAGAAAGTCGCCCGTGAACTGCTGAACCGACTGAAGTCGCTGCTTGTGCTCAACTGGCGTCAGAAGTCCAGTGCCCGCTCCCAGCTCAAACTCGCCATCGAAGACGTGCTCGACATCGGACTGCCCCGCGCCTACGACAAACGCCTCTACGAGCAGAAGTGCTCCGCCGTCTTTGAGCATGTGTTTGAGAGTTATCTGGAGCGCGATGCGGGCGTGTATGCGACAGCGGCTTGATCGTGGACTCCGGCGCCTTTTGTGAAAAAATTCCACGAGGCCAAATCCATCGGGTCAACTCACCCCACCCGCCGCGAGCTACCCCCCCCGCGCCCCCCTCGGTCGGACGGGACAGGACGGGACACGGAACAGGTGATTTCGTGCGTTGTGCTGCACGACAGCCGACCGACCGCGAAATTTCCTACCTCGCACGAACACCACGATTGACGCCAGCTTTATGACGCACCGCGCACGGACGCGAAAATAATTTTTAGTCGCCTGCCGATTTCGAATCCCGCACCTGGTTGCCATCCGTCCAACCCGCCCAATCGCTGCACCGCCACACGTCCATCCAATGCCGGGCCCATCGCTCCGCGTGGCGTGGATCGAGGAGAAGGCAATCATGTGACCGCGCGTGGGAATCGGCGGGAGGCGTTGTATCGGAATGAAGCCGATTCCTCGCGGGACCAATTGAATGAACGAATGAATGATCGCCGACAATGAATGGCAGTCAGTCAGTCGTCGCTGGGAAATCCACGTTTCAACCTTAGGATCAATCCTCCTGCCCGGTTCCCGCGCGCCAGCGCAAGAGTCGCTTGCTTGATCATCGACGGCTGAACAATTCTGAAAGCACCAGGGCGCGGACGAGGCTTTGGATTCGGTGTTCGTCGGTTCTGGTGGCCTGGACGATGGCGCGCACCAGGTCCCGATCGTCCACCGTCAAGATGCGTCGCAGGGCGTAAGTCGCCAGTTGTTCCACGAACGCTTCGGCCAGGCGTGAGTCCGCGGCGAGGAACCGCTTGAACTCGACAGCGTTGGCGAACCGACGTCCATCGGGCAATTCGCCCGAGGCATCGACGACGGGGTCCGCCCCAATACCGCCGCGCACGCGCTCGGTGTCGCGCCACCGCCCGATGGCATCGAAGTTCTCGAAAGCCAGGCCGAGCGGATCGATCCGGGCGTGGCAGGAAATGCAGGTGCGGTCGGTGGCGTGGGACTTCAACTGGGAACGAATCGTGGTTTTCGGCCGGTTTCCTGTGATCGGTTCGATCGGATTGACATTGGGAGGCGGTGGCGGCGGGGTGTGGGCGAGAATCGTTTCGGAGAGCCACGCGCCACGATGCACCGGGCGATGACGGGTGCCATCGGAGGTGAGCGAAAGGACCGAGGCGTGGGTCAGAAGACCCCCGCGCCCCGAAGCCGGCGGCATCTCGACGCGGACGAAACCGTTGGTGGCCGGGGGCGGCAATCGGTAGTGAATGGCCAGCCGGGAATTGAGCACGGTCCAGTTCGAGTCGACGGCCTCGCGCAGTGGCAGGTTTCTTCGGAACAGTTCCGTGAAAGACGCGATCGTTTCCATCACCATGCTGTCTTGCAGCCAGGGATCGTAGTCCGGATAGAGATCGGGGTCCGGCTGGAACATGCCGACCCGATGAAGCTGCAGCCACTGCCTGGGGAATGAATCCAGAAACCGATCAAACCTGGGATCCGCAATCATCCGATTGAACTCACGGGCGAGTTTCTCGCGATTGGTCAATTCACCGGCGCGAGCGGCGTCGAAGAGCCGTTCGTCGGGCATGGAACTCCAGAGGAAGTAGGAGAGCCGGCTGGCGAGTTCGTGGGGATTGAGTCGGGCACGATTCTCCCCCGGGCTGCCCGCCTCCAGGTTGAAGAAACTTCGGGCGACCAACATCCCCGCGAGCGCGGAACGACACGCGGCGCGAAACGATTCGCCGGCGGACCGTTCGGTCGCCACGAGCTTCTCGTAACGTTCGAGCTCGGCGTCGGCCACCGGCCGTCGCCAGGCCAGTTCGGCGAACCGCCGCAGGCAGGCGCGCAATTCCGCGGGGTCGTTTTCCTTCCGGGGCATCAAGCCCGCCCGCCTGGCTTGAATCGCCTCCGTGGTCAATGGGCCTTCGACCTCGACCCAATCGATCAGCAGGAGCGGCATGACCGGACGGCCTTGTTCATCCACCAGTTTGGTGCGCGAAGCGAGGAACCCGCCCTGAAGTGCTGCCAGCGGAGTCGTGGCGTCCACCGTCTCGTTCCGAAAGAGTTTGTAGGCGCCGTTGGGATGATCCTGCGAACGGCCGTGATTGCGAAGATGATAGTGGCCGGCGGGAAACAAGCCCTCGATTTCGATCGTCTCGGGATCCGGGCCCGGGGTGGACAACTCGATCCCGGCGAAGGGCTTCTTGTGTCGATCGTGCCACAAGGAAAGACGCGGTCTTCGACCGGTGAACGCCGGCAGCCCGCTGGCCCGCACCTTGATCCGATAACGGCCGTGGACGCGGATGTCGACGGCCCCCCATCCTTCCCCCAATTGCAACAAGTGCCGTTTCCCGTCCCCGGCGGATTTCCGGACAGTCTCCGACGCCGTCTCCTGGTCCGGAAAAGCCAGATCGATCACGGCGTCGGCGGCGCCGAGGTAACGGTCCAGGTGGTTCGCTGAGGTGGCCAGAAGCGCGCCGATGTGGTCGAAGCCGTGCCAGAGCGGATCCTCGTGAAAAGCGCCCGGCGCCTCGACATCAAAGACCACTCCAAGGAAATCGTAAACGGTGTGCGCATATTCCCGTCGACTCAGGCGATCATGTTGGACCGGCCCGCGCCTGGCCATGCGGGCGGCGGCCCCATCGCGGATCTGGCTCGTCAGATATTCCACGAAGCGGTCGACCTCCTTCGCGGCCGGTTGGGTCTCCTCCTTCGGCGGCATTTCGCCAGCCGTCAGCTTCGCAGCCACTTCGCTCCACTTCTCAGCAATCTGCGGATTGGTGAAGTCCGTCGAAAGGTCGTCGAGTCGAAGCTTGCCCTTCTGCTTGGCGGCATCGTGACACGGGTAACAGTTCGACTTCAGAAAATCGCGCGCCGCGGGGTCCAGATCAGCCTGGGCGTTCGCGAGGGAAAGTATCAGGGCGAACGCGGCCACACTCGGCGACAGGAATGACCGCGTCTTGCTCATATCACCATCAGCTCAGTTCCCGGGACGTTTCAGATCTTCCGGGTTCATGATGCACTCGTCGTGAGGCAGCAGGACATAGGACCACGGACCCTTGACGCGAACCACATGGCCCGGGCGGAACCCGTCCAGCATCTGTTTCACCCGCAGACGCATTTGGAATCCGCTGCTGCCGAAAGGCGGGTCCTTCTGTTCCGTCCACTCGAGGATGCTTGCCGGGGAGGAATACTCCTGATGATAGCCCCAGGTGCGCAGGGTGTTCTCCGCGTTGCAGATCCGCGGGCTCTTGCCCTTCATGTCACGGACGTCGGTGTAGAGCGACGGATCCATCCCTCCGAAAAACGTGACCGTGACCTCACCACCGCCGGTGTCGTGGTTCGTCACCGCATCCACCCAGCCGGGGAGAAACCGCGAGCGAATGAGTCGCAGATGCTTCTGGCGCTGAATTTCCCGACACGCCGCGAGGCTGTCATCATCCAGCCAGACGTCGGTCGTGGCGAGGCTGTCGAAGGGGCCCCAGGTCAGATTTACGTGAATCTGTTGGCCGGGCGTGATCTGGTCCCGCGCGACCAGTTGGCGGTTTTTCCAGATACGGGTGGAATCGTCGATATCGAAAAGCGCGGGCTTGTTGATCCCGCCCTCGATTTCCGGACCGGTCGGGTCGACCGAGAGTTTCAGACGCGGAGCCGGACCGCCTCCCTGTTCGAAGCCGCGGACTTTCCAGGTTCGACCCTGGCGCGAATAGAAACTGACGTCATCTTCGAGAACGACGGCGTGGTTATGTATCCCGGACGAGTTGCCCTTGCGCAATGCCTCCGGGACGACGTTTTCCTCCTCTTCCATGGGTCGGAGGAAACGTCCATGGAGGTGAATTCCGGGCGGCAGGTCGCGGATGTCGGCCGGTGCCCCGTGGTGCCGAACCATGCCGTACGGGAGCATGGCGAAGTGGTGTCGGGGCATGTCGCCTCCCGGCCGGATCGCGCCCCGGCGATTGATGGGATCGGCCAGGACGAGATCCCCGTTCAACGAGACGCCAGCTCCGGCGGGCGGAAACACCCCGGGCTTGGGAACGTAATCGCGGAGGGTCCTGGCCGCGTCTCCGGCAGCCGCGCGGGTGGCCACGTAAGTGTTCACGACGACCAGGCTGAGGAACAGGGCGAAACTACTGAATCGATTCAATCGATTCCCTAGATTCGCCCGATGCATACGATACGTCTGTTGGAACACTGTTCCTTCGCGAACCCGACTCATGAGACGATCTCCGAGATGGTTCCGTTGGAATCGGCGAATCTCTCCGTCTCCACTCCCATTCGTTGCGCGATGGTCAGGAGGAGATTGCTGAAGTGAGCCTTGGAATTCACGGCGCTGTGGTACAACCCGATCCCCTGTCCGTACCCGGCAAAACTTTTGACCTGCCGGTTGTAGTCGACGTGAGCGCCGTGTTTGAGACCCAGCCTGGCGCCGCCCGCCAGCACGAGGGGCAGGCTGGTCGTTCCGTGGCTATTGCCATAGGAAAGCCCGCTGCCGTACAGCGCGATGGTCGTCTCCAGGAGCGGTCCTTCGCCGTCCTGAACCTCGGAAAGGCGATCCAGAAAATAGGCGAACTGGCGCACGTTGAATTCGTCGCTGCGGGACAGTTGCTCGAGAATCTCCTTGTCGCCGTTGTGATGGGAAAGCGCGTGGCGATCCCGGCTGATCCCAATCTCCGGCACTGCCGGTCCCGTTCCTTCGTTGCCGGTGTTGAAAGTAACCACCCGCGTCGTGTCAGTCTGGAAGGCGAGCAAGATGAGGTCGTAGATCGTCCGCAGGTACTCGCCGAGACGTTCGAGTTGAACTTCCCGGTTGAGCTTGGAAGCGGTGCCCGGATCGACTTCGGGCCGTGGGGTTTCGAGCCAGGCCTCGGCCCGCTTGGTTCGAACTTCCACCTCGCGCACCGCGGTCAGGTACTGGTCCAGTCGACCCCGATCCTCCTGGCCCAACTGATTGCTGAGCGACCGGGCGTCGTCGAGGACCAAATCCAGCATGGACTGCTTCCGTTGAAGCCGTCGGCGCTGCTTCTCGACGCCGCCCGCAGGCCCGGTGAAGAGTTCCTTGAAGAGGACCGCCGGGCTCTTCTGGGTGGGCAGCGCAATCCCATCCGCGCTCACGGCCAGGGGTTGTCCCTGATTGCTAATCTCGAGCGAAGGAAAACGCGTCTGGGGTCCGGTCACGCCGGCGATGAGTTGATCGATCGAAATGGTGTTGCGGTCCGTGGGACCGTGCCGCGCGGCGGTGAGCCACGTCTGGGTCGCGCTGTGCGCGACACCAAAGGCGTTGGGGTGATAAAGCCCGCTGATCGGAGTAATCCGCGCCCGGTGTGCCGCCAGTGGAGCGAGGGCGCGGGAGAACTGATAATCGGCGCCCGCCTGGGCGATTTCGTAGTCGTGGGTGTTGACGCCGTTGGGAAGATAGATGAACACGCCACGGCGCGGTCGCCCCGCGGAAGCGGAAGGGGCGGCCCGGAGCGGGTTCATGCAATCGAGGAAGGGCAAACCGAGCGCCACGCCCAGGCCGCGAAGAAAACGCCGCCGGGGAAGCAGCCACTTTTGAGCAAGGTAATGACCCATAAGAAATCGCTGATTCGCGGAATGGGAGCATGCCGAAGCGCAACGAATTGTTCAAGGCAATTGTCCCGCGATTTCCCGCGATCTCGCCTCTGCCCGTTGGCCACCGTGCCGCCCTTCCAACTCCTTTCCGTCACGAAACGACTGGCTTCTGTAACACTGAAGGCGCTTCGTGCTAAAACACCGGCGATGAAGTCCTTTGAACTCCACGTCGCCCGGGCGCTGCTTCGACGCGCCTGCCATTGGCTCAGCCTCAGGACGTTGCTTTGCCTCTCGTGGGCAATGGCGTTCGCCGCGCCCACGGTCGAATTGCTCCGCGACCCGTAGGGGGACGCCGCATGTCTTCGCCACGACCGAAACGGACGGCATCTTCGGGCTGGGCTACGCCGCCGCCGAAGACCAGCTCCTCCAAATGGAGTTGATCCGGCGCAAGGCGGCGGGCCGCCTGGCCGAGGTGTTCGGCCCCGATTGGGTGGATGCCGACCGCGAGGCGCGCATCGCCGGGCACTCGGCCTATGCGCCGCGCGCGTTTGCCAAACTCCCCGGACGCTGGCAGGAAGCCCTGCTCTCCCTCTGCCTGCTCACCGGCCTCACGGTGGGGTGCATGATCGGCGCGGCGCTCGGCGTGGATGCGGACATCGGCGGGGTGGGCATCGCGATGATCCTTCTCATTCTCGGATGTGATGCCTTGAAGCATCGCGGGCTGATGAAAGCGCCGACGGAGAGCGGCATCACGTTTTGGGGGCAGATGTATGTGCCCATCGTCGTGGCGACGGCGGCGAGTCAAAATGTGCGCGGGGCACTTTCGGGCGGTTTGATGGCCATTTTGGCCGTTTTGAGCGCGGTGGGGCTGAACCGGGCAGCGTCCAGAAAGCAAATTCCTATGTGCAGCCTTCGGACGTTGACACGCTTGCAGGTGCAAGTCCTGCCTCGGCAATGGATGGTTGGGCCGAGTAGTGATAGCAGACTCTGGTTGGGGGAGACCCTGACTGGGGCAAGCTCTGCCGTAAACGGGCGGGCCTGTCCGCGGCATGAGCCGTCGGCGGGGACTGGCCAGCCGCTCTAGCAAACATGCAGGCCGCAACATCACGAGAAGACTGCCGCCCCGAAAATGCTTCCGGCTCTGAAGCCAGTGAGCCGGGTATCTCGGAACCGCCGAACCGTGATAGGAACGGTGAAGGCTCGCATGACTGAGGGATGAGCCATCAAGCGAACTCGGTCAGCCGACGGGGTAGAGGTCGTGGCAAGCATGGATCGTGTGACAAAGCAAAGAAGGGAAAGTGAGGCGCTCTCACCTGACATGACGACCAATCAAGCACTACTACTCTCAATCCGTCCGCATTTTGTGGATTTGATTTTTTCAGGGACGAAGACGGTCGAGCTTTGGCGGGTGAAACCACGCGTCAAGGCCGGAGACTTGGTGGTTGTTTATGCATCAGGCGCGACGAAGGGAATGGTTGGAGCATTTGAAGTTGCTGGGGTAATCGCAGCGGCTCCGAATTCAATTTGGCGAAAGTTCAACGGAGGAAGCGGGCTGACAAAGCGAGAGTTCGACACTTATTTTGCCGGGGCGTCTGTCGGTTACGCGATTCGCATTGGGAAGCGGTGGAAAATTCAGGAACCTGTCCCTCTCAAAACTCTCCGTAAACGCCGCACGGGATTTCGACCTCCGCAAAGCTATCACTCCTGGAAATTGGATGAGTTGCTCCGAATCGGAGGAGAAGCGTTCTCGTCGCACGTGAGAAATTGCTCTCCACTTTCCGCATCGCATCGGAACTGAATTTCAAAACTCCTGCCGCCCTTTCAGGGCTTGGAAATTTTTTGGACGGTTAACCCAGGGCGTCGCTCGCAGACTCGCTTTGCCCTGGGCTATTATCTTTCGGTCTTTTAGCCCTTTCCCACCGGCCAACGCAACGCGGTTGCGGACCATTCATCCCTGCCCGCCTCGCCGTGCAGCCGCACCCGGGTCCACGTAGATCCGTCGCAGGTTCAAGCGAGCGAGAAGACGCGAGCGAAGACTGTCGATCGCGACGGCCACAAAGATGATGGCGCTGGTCACCAGGGGGTAGCTGTAAGGATTGGCGTTGAGGATCACCAGGCCGTTCTCGACGGTCTGAATCAGCACCGCCCCGAGCACCGCCCCCGGCAGGACGCTGCCGCGTCCGCCAAACAAACTCACGCCGCCGAGCACCGCCGCGGCGATCGCGTTGAACTCCTTTTGCTGGCCGAAGCTCGGCGAGACCGCGCCCGTTTGCGTGAGAGACACAAGGCCGCTCACGGCCGCGCAAAAGCCGGCGATCACATACACGGCAAACAGCACGCCCGTCACGTTGAGGCCGGCCTTGCGCGCGGCTTCCGCGTCCTGGCCCACGGCGTAAACCTGTCGGCCGAACGGCGTGCGCGTGAGCACCAGGTGCGCCGCCAGGCAGATCACCGCGAAGACGATCACCGGCAACGGCAGGCCCCAGAGCTTCGCCGCACCCAGTTGCGTGACGGCCTCGGGCATGTTCATGGCGCGCGTGTTGGTCAGCCACAGCCCGAAGCCGCGTCCGACGAAGAGCATGGCCAGCGTGACGATGAACGCGACGATCCGCAGCCGGATGATGAACACGGCGTTGATGGCGCCTGCCACCACACCCACTCCCATCGCGGCGAGGAAGGCGACCCAGAGCGGGGAACCTTGGAAGATCATTTTCCCGGCCACGGCCACCGCGACGAACATCACGCTGCCCACGCTCAGATCCACCCCCGCCGTCAGGAGAACGAACGTCATGCCGGTGGCGACGATGGCCATGGCGCTCGATTGCAGCAGGATGTTGGACAGGTTTTGCAGCTCGATAAACTTGGGTGAGAGGGAGCCGAACACGGCGAACACGACCGCGAAGAGCACGAGCGGCGCGTTGTTCAGGAGCCCGAGCACAGGCTTCATTGCGCGGCCTCCGGGCTTGCGACCGTCGAGGTCAGATGTCCTTCATGCAGGGCGGCCTTCAAAATCCGTTCGCGATCGAACTGGTGGAGATGGATTTCATCGCGGATCCGGCCGCGGTTCATCACCAGAATGCGGTCGCACATGCCGATCAATTCCTCGATCTCGGAGGAGATCATGAGCACGCCGGCGCCCCGTCCGACGAGTTGGTTGATAAGCGAATACACTTCGTGCTTCGCGCCCACGTCGATGCCGCGGGTGGGTTCGTCGAGGATGAACACGCGCGGTTCGTTAAGGAGCCATTTGGCGAGAACGACCTTTTGTTGGTTGCCGCCGCTCAAGGTTTTTGCCGGCTGCAGGTCGCGGGCGGACGCGCTCAAGGTGACGGCGCGCCGCGCGGCTTGGAGCGCTGCGTTCATCGCTCCTTGATCCAGCCAGCCAGCCGGGCGGGACGCGTGTCGGGGCAGTGCAACCAGCGCCAGATTGTCCGCAATGGATGCATCGAGGCAAAGCCCCTCGTCGCGCCGGCTCTCCGTCAGAAAGGCGATCCCGGCAGCCACGCGTTCGCGCGGCGACAGCCGTTCGATCGGGCGGCCGGCCAACAGAATCTCCCCTCGCTCCATCGGATCCAGGCCGAACAGGATGCGCGCAAGTTCGGTGCGACCGCTGCCCATCAGTCCCGAAATCCCGAGCACTTCCCCGGCGCGCAAGCGAAACGAGATGTCGGCCACGATGCCCGGCTGGGTGACGCCCGCGACTTCCAGGATAGCGTCGGACGATTCCGCGCCGGAGGTGCTGCCCGGTCCGGCGGCAGATGCAGACGGTGATCCGGGATTGGATCGCGGGCGCTGAGGAAACAATTGCTCCATCTCTCGGCCGACCATCAGCGTGATCATGCGCTCCACCGTCCATTCGGCGCGCGGGCCCTGGCCGACGACGGCGCCGTCGCGCAAAACCACGATGGAATCACACAAGCGGAGCACGTCGTTCAGCGCGTGCGAAATGTAGATCATGGCGATGCCGCGTTCGCGGAGCCGGTTCAGCAGCGCGAACAAGTGCTCGGTTTCGCGGGCCGTCAGGGAGGTCGTGGGTTCGTCCAGGATGATGAGGCGTGGCTCGATGCTCAGCGCCTTGGCGATCTCGACGAGCTGTCGTTCCCCGGCGGACAGGCGCTCGACGGGAGTGTCCGGTGGATGATCGAGGCCGACCTGGCGCAGAAGTTCCGTCGTGCGGGAACGGAGGGTGCGACGATCGATCCAGGGTAGGCCAATGCTGGGGGTTCGTTGTTCGTTGTTCCTGGTTCGTGGTTCGTGGTTCGTGGTTTGTGGTTCGTTGATCGTTGATCGTTGCTGAACGCGAGTCGTGTCGGTGCTGCCACGATCCACGAACGACGAACCACGAACAACCTTCTGACCCAGTCGCGGGAAGGCGGCGAGGAACAGGTTCTCGGCGATGGAAAGGTTGGGAAAGAGATTTAGTTCCTGATGGATGAACGCCACGCCGGCACGCGTGGCCTCTTTCGGGGCGGCAGGCGCATGCGGTTCGCCCGCGAGCGACATCTGGCCGGCATCGGGCGTCAGGTTGCCGCCCAGGATGTTCATCAGGGTGGATTTGCCCGCGCCATTCTCGCCCACCAACCCGAGCGTTTGCCCGGCTGGCACGCTGAAACTCACCTCCTTGAGCACGGCCACCCCGAAGAAAGACTTGGTGATGCCACTGAACGAAAGCAGTTCGTTGTTCGTGGTTGGTTGTTTGTTGTCTGTGGGCATGGGGGCATTGGGCTACGGACCACGAACCACGAGCCACGAACTCCTTCCAACATCCATCGCTGCGGCGAACAGAATGACCACACCCTTCACCATCATGATGGTGAAGTGAGAGAGGTTCAGCAGGTTCAGGCTGTTGTCGAGCAGCGTCAGGAAGAGCACGCCGAACACGGTCCACAATACCTTGCCGCGGCCGCCATACAAGCTCGTGCCGCCGATCACCGTCGCGCCAATGATGTCGAGCAGGTTGCTTCGCCAATGCACCGGAGATCCGCTCTCGAGGCGCCCGGTGATCAGGACCGCCGCCACTCCCGCACACAGGCCGCACCAAACGTAGGCCAGGATCAGGGCGCGGTTGACCGGCACGCCGGAAACGAGTGCGACCTTTGCACTATGGCCGACGGCGTAGAGCCAGCGCCCAAGCAACGTCCGCGACAGGAGCAGATGCCCGGCTCCGGCGACGACTGTGGCAATCGCGCCCGTCAGCCAAGGTTTTTTTCCCAGGGCGAGGAAGCCGGAGGGCAGAGCCGCAATCGATTTGGCTTCGGTCAGCCAGATGGCAAATCCGCTGAAGAACATCATGCCCGTGAGCGTGACCACGAACGGCGGCATGCGCAGTTGGGTGACCACCGCGCCATTGAGCAAACCGATGGCGGCGCCCAGAGCGACCATGGCCAGAACGCCCGCTGGAACAGCGGCCGCATGTCCAGCCAGCAGCCCTTGATCGCCACTGATCAAGAGCGCGCCCGTCACGCTGGCCAGCGCAATGATCGAGGTGACCGAGAGGTCGATGCCGGCGGTGATCAACACCACGGTCTGGCCCGTGGCCACCACCAGCAGCGGCAGCATCGCCGAGAACACGTTGGCCAGGTTGCCGGCGGTGGCGAAACCGGGGGTGAAGGGCGCCAGGGCGACGAAGTAGGCGGCGCAAAGCAGGAGCGTCCAGTATTCGGTGGTCAGTGTTCTTCTGAGGAAGGGAGGCATCGCCGGGGAAGGGCCGGGGGGGGGTTGGTTCGTGGTTCGTGGTTTGTTGTTTGTTGTTCGTTGCACGGTCATTCGATGGGTTCGGGAAAACGGCCGATGGATCTGAGGTATGCGTTCAGGCGCGGGGCGATTTCGTCCATCAGCGGCTTGAGTTTATCAATCTGCGTTTTGGTCAGAAGGTCGCGCTTGTAAGCGCGGCGCAGCCAATGCTTGGTCTCGTAGAGCGATCCGCGTGCGGTGCGGACGAAACGTTTGTTGTCGGCGTGACTGCCACGGCCCACACCTTCGCTGATGTTCGCGCCGATGCTGTCCGCCGCCCGCACCATCTGTTTCCCTACCGTGCCCTGCGCGAACGAATCCCACTTGCGCGGAATTTCCCAAACCATATCCGCAATCTTTTCGGACAGTTGGTAAACTTCCAGCCGTTCAAAGTTTGTTTTGGTCATAGGATTGTTCGTTGTTGGTTGTTCGTTGTCAGTTGTGCGTTGCCGACAAGTAACACACGGAACGCTGCGACAACAAACCACGAACCACGAACCACAAACAACAAACAAAGAACCACGAACTACTTCCTAATCTGCGCCCCCCACATCCGCGCCTTCATTTGCTCCATATTGGCCTGAGTGATGACGAAACCCGGGTCGCGAATCAACTCGGGGACCTGCTTCTTCTCGAGCAGGTCAAGGATGGCCTGCACGCTGGCCGAAGCCTCGAAGTAAACATCCTGAACTCCGGTCGCGTCGAGGTAGCCGTCCACCATCATTTGCCACGCGGTGGCGTCGCCGTCGAAGCCGCCGAGGATGACATGGCCCGGCGTGCCGATCTTGTGATACTTGCCCGCCTGTTTAAGGGCGGTGACGATCGAGGGGAACAGAAAGTCCGACGACGTGAAGAGGAAGCTGATGTCGGGATTCGCCTGGAGGGCATTGACCACTCCGGCTTGCGCCTTCTCCTGGTTCCACTCGGAGGGAACACGTGCGACGACTTCGATGATGTCCTCGTTTCCCTTCACGGCGGCGTCGAAGCCGTCACGCCGGCCGATGGCGTTCAGATCGCCCAGATCGCCCATGACGACCATGGCCTTGTGCTTGCGTCCGGTCTTGCGCGCTTCGGCCACCATGAACGCGACCGTCTCCTGCGCCAGCTTCAGGTTGTCCGCTTGCACACCGACGAATTTTGCCGACCCTGGATCCGCGATGCGGTTGAAGAGCACGACCGGAATTCCCGCGTCGTTGGCCGCCTTGATCGCGGGCACGGTGCTCTTCGCGTCCTTGGGCACCAGGATAATGCCGTCCACCTTTCGTGTGACGAGGTTCTTGACCTGTTCGAGTTGGCGGTTGGCGTCGCTATCGGCGATGGCCTCCAGAACTTTGATCTGGCGCTTCGACAACTCGGCCTTGATGGCCTCGAAGCCGGCGACCCAGTATTCAGTCTGCAGAGTTTCAAAGGCGACTCCGATGGTGAGAGCTTTGGCGTTCGCCCCCGGCGCTCCGCCAGAGGAATCGGATTTACCGCAGCCGCTGAGAAGGAGAGCGGCGAACGCGAAGCTCGCGAGCAGAAGGTGAGGGATTCGTTTAGGTTTGTAGTTCATGGCGTGGGGGATGTGTTATGGTGGAAAAAATCGAGCGTCACGACCGCGTGCGGCGGAAGCGTGATCTCCGGGCCGGTAACCGGCGTAAACTCTGCGCGAAACGTCTTGGGCTGATTCATCGCGGACAGGCTAATCGAGGCGTCCAGGGAACGCG
>Ga0194119_10008436_pt1 | contig 14156 bp, 13 predicted proteins | sample TA2MahC100mmetaG_FD_148620 | JGI IMG/M metagenome (GOLD analysis project Ga0194119, IMG submission 148620) | Freshwater microbial communities from Lake Tanganyika, Tanzania - TA2015018 Mahale Deep Cast 100m | ecosystem: Environmental > Aquatic > Freshwater > Lake | place: Tanzania: Lake... | reverse complement strand
AACCCCGCTCCACCTGTCACCAGAATGCGCACGCCTTTACTCAATCTTGTTGGCACCGGTCTGGGCCACGAGCTGATTCGCCAGCAGCAGGGATTCGATGGTGCCTGCATCGGTCCACCATCCGTCCAGCACATCCCAGGTCAGTTGTCCCGCTTCGATGTAGGCATTGTTCACGTCGGTAATTTCCAGTTCTCCGCGACCGGACGGCTTGAGGGTCTTGATGATGTCGAACACTTGTCCATCGTAAAAATATATTCCCGTCACGGCATAGGCCGAGCGAGGCTGCGAGGGCTTCTCTTCGATCTTGACGACTTTCGTTCCGTCCAAAACCGGCACGCCGAATCGTTGCGGATCCTTCACTTCCTTGAGCAAAATCTTGGCGCCATTTTTTTGATCGCGAAACGCTTGCGCCGCCTTCAGGATATTCCCCTCGATGATATTGTCGCCTAGCACGACGCAGATCGGCCCCTGGTCCGCAAAATGTTCGGCCAAACGCAACGCGTCGGCGATGCCCCCCTCGCCCTCCTGATAGGTATAGTCCAAATGCTGCAATCCAAATTCCTTCCCATTGCCCAACAGCTTCAAGAAGTCCCCCGCGCTATTCCCCCCCGTCACGAGGAGGATATCTCGAATCCCGGCATTGACCAGGGTCTGGATCGGATAATAGATCATGGGCCGATCGTAGACCGGCAACAAATGCTTGTTCGTCACTTTCGTGAGCGGATGCAGGCGGGTCCCAAGACCGCCGGCCAAGACGATCCCTTTCATGACTCCTCCAAAACCATTGGCCTACAGCACCTTTTGAAAGTATTCGATCGTCTTGCCCAGCCCTTCCTCCAACCCGACTCGTGGCTCCCAGTTCAGCAGCAGCTTGGCCCGTCGGATATCTGGCCGCCTGACCTTGGGATCATCCACGGGAAGCGGTTTGTGCTGAATCGGGCTTTTCGATCCGGTCAGTTGCAAGACCATTTGAGCGATCTCGGCCACTTTCAACTCGCGAGGATTGCCAATGTTGACAGGGTCGTGCATGCTCTCAGGACCGGCCTCACCCGATTGCGAGAGGAACGAAGACCGATCGGTTCGTTTGTCGACGCTCTTATCCGATTCGATCATGAGCAAAGCCGTAATGCCTCGCACCAGATCGTCCACATAGCAAAAACTTCTGGTCTGGGAACCGTCGCCATACATCGTCAACGGCTCGCCACGCAGGGCTTGCACGATGAAGTTCGACACCACACGACCGTCATGCGGCCTCATGCGAGGCCCGAACGTATTGAAGATGCGGACGATCCTCGTGTCCACACCATGATACCGGTGATAGGCCATGGTCATGGCTTCGGCAAACCGCTTGGCCTCGTCGTAGACCCCGCGAGGGCTGATCGGATTGACGTTGCCCCAATAAGACTCAGGCTGCGGGTTGACCAGCGGATCACCGTAGACTTCCGACGTGCTGGCCAACAGGAACCTCGCCCCCTTGGCCTTAGCCAACCCCAAGGCCTTGTGTGTGCCCAAGGCGCCGACTTTCAGCGTCGCGATCGGAAGGTCCAAGTAGTCCTGTGGGCTGGCCGGGGAAGCAAAGTGCAGGACCGCGTCAAGAACGCCGTCAACGTGCAGATAGTCGCAGACGTTGTACTTCACCAAACTGAATCGCTCGTCTTTCATCAGCTGGGCGACATTCTCGGGACGACCCGTGGAAAAATTGTCCATGCAGATGACGTGATGCCCTTGCGCGATCAACAGATCGCACAGGTGGCTGCCCAAAAATCCGGCCCCTCCCGTGATCAACATTCTCATCGACGACTCCAGACTAATGGCTTCCCGCCCAGACCGCCCCGGAACGGAATCATACAGATTTTTGTCGCTTTTTAATAGATGCAAGTCGCGGTCAGGCCCTTGTCTCTCCGGCCACCCGCTTATAAACGTCGATCGTCTCTCGAGCGGTTCGATCCCATGTAAACTTCGCGGCCTGCGCAAGCCCCTTCGTGCGCATGGTTTGGCGCAACCCCGCGTCAGTAAGGACTTGCAAGATGAGCCCGGACAGCCGGGCCACATCCATCGGCTCGACGAGAAGAGCCGCCTCGCCCGTCACTTCCGGCAAGGATGAGGCATTCGAACTGACGACCGGACAGCCGCAAGCCATCGCCTCCAAGACCGGCAAACCGAACCCTTCATAGAGGGATGGAAACACGAACAGCGTCGCTCGTTGATACAACTCGATCAGTCGATCGTCGCCGACCACCCCGGTAAAAACAACCTGCTCTCCAAGACCAACCAGCCGGACTCGTTCGTGCAAGTCGCTCCGCCGCCGAAAGTCCCCCACCAACATCAAATCATAACCCTGACGAATCGAATCGGGCAGCTTGGCAAACGCTTCCACCAGAGAACCGACGTTTTTCGTCGGATCGGCGCCGGCCACGCACAATAGGTACGGCCGGCGCTTATCGGAACCGGGCTGGTCGCCTGGCGCGGGAGCAAAGCGGTCCGTTTCAACGCCCGGATAGACCACGGTCATGCGCTCATCCGGTACGCCCAGATGTCGAGCGATATCCCGGCGCGAACAGTGCGAATCGGTCAACACGTGGTCAATCTTGTCCCATCTGTTTCGAATCAGGAGTCTCTCGACCGCTCGATTCGCATTCCATCCTTTTCCGGGGCTACCGAAGATCAACGGCTTGACATCGTGGATCGTCACGACTAGCTTCCCGCGCTTCCACGCCACGCAAGAATCATAGGGCAGATGCAGCACGTCGTAGGAATCGCCCAGCAAAGGAGCTACTTGTTCCCAGAAACGCCGTTTGAAGAAGGGAAACCGGATAGGCCGATAGCTGATATTGGGGCGGGCGGGAAACCGGCAGACATCATCGGGCATGAACACGACATACCGATTGTCGCGATCGACCCGCCCGATGGCCTCGATCAACGCACGGCTGTATCGTCCCAGCCCGACGTTGAAGTCTTTCAAATGCCAAGCCGCGATGGCAACCTTCACTGCGAGCGACTCACCGAGAGCGAATCAACGCAACCATTGATCAACCGCGCCAACAGGCGATCCACGACGTATGGGACGATGAGATTCAGCGCTAGAAACGCTTTCCGGCGAACCGGCTGAGCAAGCACTTCGACCTTAGGCCGCCTGACCACCGCCACAATTCGATCAGCTACACGTTCAGGAGACTCCACTGGACCCACGAGCCTCTGATGTTGATGCGTACGCCGGCGCGCCACCGCAAAGAATTCCGTCTTCGTCGCACCGGGACAAATCAGGCTCACGCGTATTCCACTTCCCAAGAGTTCTACGCGCAAGGATTCTGTTAGCCCTATCACGGCAAATTTTGACGCACAGTAGGCGCCAACATAGGGAGACCCTCTCCGTCCAGCAGTCGAAGCGACGTTAATGATATGTCCCTCCCTTTGTTGGCGCATCACCGGCAATACTGCCTTGACGCTATGAAAAACGCCTTTAAGATTTACCGCGATCATAGCATCCAGATCTTGCTCGGTCGTTTGCTCGATGGAGCCAAAGAAACCGGCGCCGGCATTATTCAGCAACACATCGATGCGACCAAAACGCTCCAGGCAAACATCGACCGCTGCCGCCATCGTATCAGACCGTGTGCTATCGCCGATAAACGGCTCCGCCTCTCCCCCCATTGCCTGAATCTCACCAGCTGCCTCAGCAAGCAGGTCAGCCCGACGAGCAACCATTTAGAAGCCGCGCGCCAACTCGTGCCAAGGCATAGGATGCGGCTCGACCAATTCCACTCGACGCACCAGAAATCAAAACGACGGCCCCGTTTAGAGATTTTCTGTCACCCACACCCCACCAACTCAAAAAGTACGCCCCTGCCGTTACAACGACTACGATGAGGCCAACCCACCCTAGCCAATCAGAGATTCTCATAATCACTTCACAGAAACCAGGCTACAGCGATTCAGGAAACGGATCTGAAGCAATACGCCTCCTAGCACTTCTTCTTCCAAAAATCAAACAGCCCCCAACGAGCACCAATCCAAAGCCATACCACGCCCCCATAAATATTGGGTAGAAGCTTACGGCCTGAAAATGTAGAGGGGATGGCCAGGATTGGGACGTTGCCACATTTTCTACAACCTGATACTCACCAGCCGCATGAAAAACAAGTTCGCGCGATGGCTTTTCCAAGCGCAAACCCAACATTCCAGGATACGGAAGAAAAAGAAACTTCTCGTGTCCCAAGGACAGAACTTCATCAATGTCGACAACGAGGCCTCGAGGAGTCGACACCGTCCTAACACCATGAGAAAGCGAACAAAGGACATCGGAGGCAGGCACATCGACTTGAGACAAAAGCCTTGGCTTCAGCACATTGCCTAGACTCGTCATGCCCGGCTTCAGATCGGTGACTTGCTCACATCTTGACTCCATCTGAGCATATTCCCGCGAAAGAAAAAACGGGGGGCGAAAACGCTTTTCAATCTCAGGTATCGGCAAGGCCTCATAAATGTGCTCATACTGGCCCTTGAGGTCGCTCTCTAGAGCCTCGTTACCAAGAAACTTCTCACTCTTTGAAAATGCGTGACTGATAAAACTCTGAAAAAAAAGAATGCCGTACAAGGGTACGACCACCAAAAGAAGGATCACGGAGCCATTTTTAATGTCGCTCTTCAAAATGGGCTCGTCATTGCTCTCCCTTATGCTGATACGGCAGGCCGCATCGAGCGAGGAAAGAAATTGCACCGCCAAATAGGAGAGGCAAAGCAAGACATAGGGATGGAAATGGTACCACTGCCTGAACAGGTTAAGGAACGGCACCCCTGCAATATACAGAGCTTGGGGCACTCCCGTATTGATTCCCAGGCATAGCAACAGCAGCACGACCAAAAATAGAAAAAGCCGGCGGGATGCCCGCCCGACAAAAGCTCCATATATAGCCAGGGCGGTACAGATAGGCGATATCGAAAATCCAAACTGATCTCCCCACTGCCCAAGCCTGCCCCCTACCCATCCAACCCGATAAAATGGCACAAGCAAATGCAGCAAATAGGCAACCGGAGCTGAAGACATTTGGGCTTGATTAAGCCGAATATAGTCTGCCAGGGTCGTCGCAACCAGAAAACCTCGCAGAGGCGAAACAATTTCACTTTGCATTTGCCACACTCGATACAGTGGGAACAGGCCTACCACAAAGACGGCAATGCTTGTCGCAACAAACCAGACCGGCGCAACCCGCACAACCTGAATAGCTTTAAAGAGCAGACCTTCCCACCAAAGATACAGCAAAAACACAACCAGCACAGCCCCATGGATATGCGGATAATGCTGAGTAAGAAGGGTCGACAAAATGAATGCTGCGAGCACGATCCATAATGGATGCTCCCTGGCTCGGCTGGCTACATAGAGCAGCCACGGCACATACTCCATAGTCGCCAAAGCTTGCTCTTGATGAAACGGCGTGAACCCGACCCCACTAAAAAAAAGGAAGGCAGTCCCGACAGACGCAAGCGCCACCCCAAAACGCATTCGCAAGAATAGCCACCATCCAAGAAGAGCAAGTAGTATCCCAATCAGAATTGCTATTTTATAGGCCACGATCAACTTAACGCCGGGCAGCAACGCAATGCCATACCCGACGACTCGGTGCGGGAGGAGCGGGAATTGGTTCACTGCCAATAGATCGATCGGTATCCCACCCTCCGATGGAAACCACACGGGAGACTCGGAAAGTTTTGGAGGGAGCCAGACCGGAAACCCGTAACCAAACTTCAATGAGTTCACGACATAGGCAAACACAGGGTAGTGGTAAAGAAGATTATCCCCGAGAAGATAGAGCCTGGCATGCAGGATGCTTGGGGAAACAAAAAGCAGATACACAAAAAAGGGGAACAGATATATCCACAGGCTCGAAATCATGGACAGCTCTCACATGGAAGGTGCCACTGATCAGTCACTCGCAGTAATAGATTCCCCCGCCTTTACAGGCGGGGACCTCCCGCTGGATTAGAATGGCCAAGTAGCCAGCTTTGCTCTGGCCCGCCGAACCATCACCAAGGGAAGAAAACACTGTCCAACCCCGATAAAGGCCAGCGGAATCAACAGAAGCCTACCGATCACATACCACCATCGCCAATCCCTCAGCGGGATCGGCGCAAATACTAACCGAATTGGCTTATTTCTTAGAAAACCCCGCACCTGCAATAATTGAAGCCGATTGGCAATACAAATTAAAGTTGTTACATCTCTCCGCCTAGCCATCGCAAAGACGTTGGCTATTTCTTGCACAGTGTCGAGAGAATCCGTCATATCGACGTACTCACTGGAGCAGTGGATGGCCGAGGTCTTGTCAATAGGTGTGTCAATAGGTGTGTAAATGGAATCAGGCGGCAATCTCCTTCTGCGTGACCGGTTTCTGCACGCCATCGACAAACGGGATCTCGGCGTAGACCAGGGGCAGCAGCTCTGGGGTGTTCAGTCGCCGGAAGCTGTGCTCCGCGACTTGGAGCAGCTTCCAGATCAACGCCGTGGCGGACTCGACCCGCTTGAACCGCTTGCCCGCCGTTGTCCGCAGCCGCACGGCGGCAAAGGGCGACTCGACCACGTTCGTGGTCCGCAGATGTCGCCAGTGCTCCCGGGGGAACTGGTAGAACGTGACGAGGCGCTCCCAATCCGTGTGTAAGCGCTCGACGGCCTTCGGGGCCACCGCGCGGTATCGGCGGCTGAACTGGTCCCGGCGCCGCTCGCATTCCGTATGGCTCTCGGCATACGGCAGGGCTTTCAGCAAGATCTTGGCCTCCGCCTGGTGCTTCGTCGGGATGGCATCGAGCACGTTGAGGATCTTATGGTTCCAGCACCGTTGCCATAAACTTTCCGCGCTTCCAGGCCACGCAAGAGTCGTAAGGAAAATGCAACAGATCATACCGGCCGGCCAGGCAGGGCGCCACCTGTTCCCAAAACCGCCGCTTGAAAAACGGAAACCGGATCAGGCGATAGCGCATGTTTGGCCGCTCTGGAAACCGGTACGACTCATCCGGCATCAATATCTCATACTGGTTCTCGACATCCACCCGCCCCAGGGCCTCGATCAAAGCCCGGCTATAGCGCCCGAGACCGACGTTGAAGTCCTTGAGATGCCACGCAGCGATGACAACCCTCATGAGCGCGCACTCAGCAACTTCTATCGTCTCCTCTTCCGCCAATCATCTGGTTTTGAACCCAATCAATGAGGCCGGACGCTATAAGATTATAGGCCGAACACCTTTCTCCTCCACCGTACGCAAGAACTTCCGCCCCAGGCCACCGGATTGCCATGCTGCACCCAATCTAGCTCGACTCCCCGGCGATTGGAACGGTGGCCGCGGCAGCAGCTGACTCGTAGACGATCAACATCTCCTGGGTCACTTCTGAACAACCGCAATGCACCCCCACATGAGTCGCGGAATAGTAACAGAACCTCCCGCATGCCGCAAAGAAAACGAGCGCGCCCCCTGAACCTATGGCCATTGAGCACCGAGTACCCACAATGCCGCGCGGCGGTTTTAACTATGAGGCTACTCCCGAGAAACTTCGGAGCGAACCTGAAGCAAGCTGGCTCCGTGCAAGCTTCGCACCTCCCGATAGCCGAGGTCGGCCACCAGCCATTGGACAAACCTTCGTTGTCGTTCAACTTCAAAGGGTGGCGCCGAGGCAATCTCGACCCCGACCAGCACATACTCCGGAATCCAGTCAGGATCCATCCGCTCGCTGAGCTCGACCGCATTCGGCAGCGCACCCACTCCAACGGGGATCCAATCGCATAACGTGCCGGGGATCAAGTTGACTTTGCAGATACGATGGCGATTGGCAAGAAGCGGCGCAAACCGCACATCCGAGGCAACCCCGGCATCGCCCGGAATCAGATCCGCCATTGCAAACACCGCGGAGGTAAATTGCGGGTCCGTCTTGCCGAGGTCATATCCGGGACAGCGATACGTTTTCACCGCCAACAGGCACAGGGCCAGAGCGAATGCCTTATTCCACCGTTCGGGGGAAGACGCTGCCCACCGTTCGAGATAACGATACCCGTTGACCAGACCCCAGACGACGCTATAAAAGAGAAACGGTAGCGCTGGAGCGCTGTAGTGCTCAGCCAACTTGTACTGGCCGGGGTTCTGACTGAAAAACATAATGGCGATCGGAACCACTAGCAAACAGGCCTCCTTCCAAGCCAACAACGGTAAAAACATCACTGGGGCAAGAAAATACATGAGACGAACGTATTGATTGTGACGAACCAGCGCCTCCGTCATCGCCCAGAAAGGGTGGCGCGCGATATTCTCCAACGCATCACCGAGGTTCTGCCCCAAGTTGGCATACCGCTCCCAGAAAAAGAGCCCCTGTTCCGGCGTAAACGCTGGGAGCAAGACCTTCACGACCACCAGGAAATACGAAACGGCCACGAAGGCCAGCGCTGCGCCGAACACCCTCCAGCCCCGGCGAAACGCCGCGAGGTATAGGCCCAGCGCAGCGAGGGGAAGGGGAAGGCTTTCCTCTAACAAACAGGCCAGCAAGACACAGGCTGCCGCCGCGCCTCGTCGGCCCGACTCCACGAAAACCAGAAGCCACAATATGGCGGGTATCGCGAGCGAAGACCGATGAAAATCATGCGCGCCGCTGTTGTGTAGGTATGGATTAAGCATGTAGAGGGCTACGACGAGCAGGGACAGCCCCTTCCGTTCGCAACGCAAAAGAGCCAACTCATAGACGGCCACTGCGCCCAGGCCGAACGCAACGCTTTGGATGGTCAAGAGGGTGAGCGGATGTTCGATGAGCCGGTAGGCAAGTCCTATCACCAGCATGATCGGAGAGAAATGTTGGCCGAGGAGCGACCGATTGTCCAGCGAGTTAAAAAACCATGGCCCATGGACCATGTGCCAGGCCATATTCGTTTCTGTTGCCATGTCCCACATCGTCTGCAGCTCGAAATACTGCTTGACTCGCAGATGGATCAGGACCGTTGTAAAAAGCAGCCCTACGGACCACGCCATGAGTCGGTGTTGTGCGGCAGACATCCGGTCCAAATCAGCTAAGCGCCTTTTCAGACGCTCGGCCCACGACTTCGATGCAATCATCGCGACCGCCAACACGATCCACAGCATGATCATGCCAGTTTTGAACACGTTCAGAGGAAACGGTTTCAATCCGAGCACATTGACGTTAAGATCGGCCAGGAGATCGGTCATATTGGCTTCTATTGACAGGTCTGGTGCACTATGGTACCTGCAGATCAGGAGAAGCAAGATGCCGCAAGTCAGCGTGGTGATTCCAGCCTACAACGGCGCGTCGCGATACCTCGGAGAAGCCATCGAAAGCGTGCTGGCGCAGACAGTCCCAGGCAGTGAATTGATCGTGGTGGATGATGCCTCCACTGATGAGACCGCCCGGCTCGTCCTTCGTTATTCACAGGTTCGCTACTTCAAACGATCCACCAACGGCGGACAGGCAGCTGCCCGTAACGACGGCGCCAGGCTCGCGAAGGGAACCTACCTGGCCTTCCTCGATCAGGACGATATGTGGGGCCCCTCGTTCATCGAGGAAACCCTGGCATTGTTGCAGGACCAGCCTGAGGTCGCGCTCGTCCATTGCGACGGATACCAGGTGAATGAAGACGGCGCCCCCTTGCACTATGACGCCGCCATGAAACAGGGCCGGACGATCACGCAGTTGTTGCGCGGCGGCCACGATGTCGCCACGTCCGGCTCGCTGTTCCGCAAGACCTGTTTCGACGCCGTCGGCGGTTACGACGACCGCCTTTTCGTCTGGGAGGACATCGACCTCGCCATCCGACTCTTTCAACGGTTTCAACTCCTCCACCTGGCCAAGCCCCTGTACCGCCATCGACTTTACAGCCGCAACGCCTCTCGCGACATTCCCTCGGAACGCTCCCTCGCGGCCAGACGGCAATTTCTCGAACACTACGCCCAATTCTGCCCTTCCGGCACAAGAGCGGCAACGGCCTTAGACCAAGATTGGTCTCGGTATTACGGAGATCTGGGAAAATATCACCTGTCCTCCGGCAACCCTTCGGAATCCCGCAAGGCCTTCTGGACCGCCCTCCGCCATGATCCACTCAACGTCAAGATGGCGCTTCGACTCCTGCGTGCATGCCTGCCCCATCGGCGGCCCGCTCTACCCGCTTGACCGCGTGGACGATCAGTTCCGTCCCATACCCCATATTGCCGACGACCAAACAGAGCGGACGAGCGATGAATTTTTCGATCAGATGTTTCACGGGCAATCGGCGACGGAGGCCATAGACACAGGCCCGCTCCAAGCTCGACACCCAATGAACCGCCGTCACTCCCGTACGGACACGCACGGGAGCGAACCCCGCCTCTTCCAATAATTTACCCAAGGTCTTTTTCGTGTAGTGATGCAGGTGCCTGGGCGGATCCCAATGGATCCACCATCGGCCAAAGAGCTTGGCTTCCAGTCCGCCCGCATTGGGCACCGCGACCACCAACAATCCGCGATCATCCAAAATACGCCGCGCCTCTTTCAAGACCTTCCGGGGCTCGTACATATGCTCGAGCGAATGGCTCATCAACACTACATCAAACGATTGATCTGGGTATCGAACGGAGAGCAAGTCCCCTTCTCGCACCCGGTCTCCCAACAGTGTCCGAGCTTGCTTGACGATTTCTGGGCCGAGGTCAATGCCGGCCACGTCCCACCCTTGCTGCGCCAACATGGCTGCGTTCACTCCATGCCCGCAGCCCACGTCCAACAGACGTCCTCGGCCGACCCACGGCAACATACCCTTCCCGCAAAGCTCCCGCCGAAACCTCTCCGGCCAGAGCACCAGCTTGCGAAACCACCGCCACATCCCCCTCGACTCGCTTGATGGATATCCATAGAAGTCCTCCATAAGCCATCGTTTGACATGGCTATAGGATCGGGGAGGCGAGGGAGCGCCGAAATACTGAGACGGATAGAACCGTCCGATCTCCTCCTTCGTGGGCATTGGGTTCAAATACAACAGTCCGCAGCGCTGACAGCGAACGATCGTAAACTCTTCGTCGGACACACGATGCAACAAATCGCGTTGGACTATGGCAATCTCCGCTTGCCTTTCCCCGCAGAGTTCGCATGATACCTGTTCCACAATCGTCAGCCCCCGCGCGTCGCGCCCCAGCCATTACCAATACGAGCGAACCAACCGATTGAATGAGCGCCACGCAATCTTCGCATTGCAGGTATGCTTCAGACACAGCCAGAGGGCATCCTTCAAATAGGACCGCCCCCTCGAGAGATCCCCTCGCGAAACAAACCACTTCCCCAAATCGGCCAAGGAAGCGGCCCGTTCTTCGAGCAAATACCGGCGCCTGACCGGATCTTGGCCGAAACGCTCCGTCATCGCCTCATTCAGTAGGAGCCGGTGGCTCAACTCGACTTCAGGAGGCTTGACTTCACGATGGCGATGATAGGTCAGCGGCTCGTCAATCAACGCAATCTCGCACACCTCGGCGACTCTCGGCCAGAATTCATGGTCATCCAAACCGGCCGAGCCAAATCGCTCGTCAAACCCCCCCGCCTTATCCACAACCGAGCGACGGAACATGGCTGCCGACGGCGTCGGGCCAAAACCCTTGACGAATAATTGATAAAAACGGCTGGAGGGACCGGTTGGAAACTTCTTTCTGGGCTGACCGTCTTTTTCGAGGTGGACGATGCCGGTGTAGACCAGCCCAACTTCTGGTCTGGCCTCCAACACCCTCACCTGCTTTTCCAACTTAGTCGGATCCCACAAATCGTCATGGTCCAGAAGCGCAATATACCGGCCACGTGACAGGGCGATCCCGCGGTTCCTGGCTTTCGCCGCACCGGCATTCTCGAAACGATAATACCGAACTTGATCGCCAAACGTCCCGATGACCTCTGGCGATCGATCCGTTGACCCATCGTCGATCACGAGGATTTCGCGATCGGTCCAGGTTTGCGCCAAGGCACTGCGGATGGTCTCGGCAATCACCTCGACGGCATTGTAGACAGGAATCACGACGCTGACCGACACGGAAGGTTCCACACTCTACCCCTCGGACGACCAAGCCGGGAGAAACGATCGGACCAGCCTCGAGTAGGTACGGAACTTCGTCGGGTCCTCGCGCAAGGAACGACAGAGCAGCCGGCGGCCATCCTGTTTGTTGCCCGCCTTGACCTCTCTCGCCCCCCAATCGGAGTAACACTCGGCCAGCATCGTCCTAATCAGCCGCTGTTTCTCGCGATCACCGATAAAGAGTTCCCTCATCCGATCAAGAAACCGCGCTCGGCTTTGAATGACGCTCAGACCGCCGGCCCGACAAAACCCGGCCATGTGAATTCGATAGCACAGGCCTGATTCTTCGAGAAAGATAAACCGGCCCTGCTGCTTGAGTCTCGCGCTGAGATCAAAATCTTCAAACCCGCGGAGCGCGCCATCAAAACCTCCGACACGATCGAACGCATCCCGCCGAACCAACATGGACGAGGGCAGAATGAGCCCTTCGCCCGTCACCCGCCCAAGAGGGGATTCCATGGCCGATTGGCTTTCAGCCAAGGTCGCTCCCACCTGCAATAACCGTCCTTCGCGATCCATCCGATCCGAATTGCAGTAGGCAAGGACCGCGCCGGGATCCGCGTCCAACGCCGCAACTTGCCGTTCCAGCTTGTGCGGATACCAGCGATCGTCTTGATCGAGAAACGCCAGATAGGCCCCTCTCGCATTCCTCGCCCCCCTGTTACGCGCCGCTCCCTGCCCTTCATTCGCCTGCTGAATCAACGTCACCTGCTCGCCATACTCCCTGATCATCCCCGCCGACCTATCCGTCGAACCATCGTCGACACAGATGACTTCGTAGTCGCGAAATGTTTGAGCGAACACGCTGTCCAGCGCTTCCCTCAAGTACCGCTCGCCGTTGTACACGGGGATCACGACGCTGACCTTGACCACGAGCAGACCTCGTCCGTTCGTCCGTCAGTCCAACTGGAATTCGGAGCGCCAGTCGGAATCGCCCGCCGGAACGGGCTGCGCGTCCTTCCGCAGCAAGCAATTGCCCACCACCAACGCGTCCATCTCGGTGCGCATGAAACAACGGTACGCATCGGCCGGACTGCACACAATCGGCTCGCCCCGCACATTGAAAGAGGTGTTCACAAGCACTCCGCACCCGGTCTTGGCGTGAAAGGCCTTGAGCAGGGCGTAAAAGCGCGGGTTGGTTTTCTTGGACACGGTCTGCACCCGAGCCGAATAGTCCAAATGGGTCACGGCGGGGATGTCCGATCGAGGCCGATTCAGCCGTTGAATGCCGAACAGGCGACGGTCGTCCTCGGTCAACGGCTTGCGTCGCGCCTCGCAGACCGGCGCCACCAGCAGCATGTAGGGGGATGGTTCCTCCAATTCAAAATAGTCTCCCACTCGCTCTTCCAGGACGGCTGGAGCAAAGGGACGGAACGACTCCCGGAACTTAATCTTCAAGTTCATGATTGACTGCATCTTGGGAGAGCGGGCATCCCCCAGGATGGACCGGTTCCCTAGCGCCCGCGGCCCGAACTCCATCCGTCCTTGTACCCATCCCACGACCATCTCCTGAGCGAGCAGGTTTGCTACCGTGCCATACAGCTCCGCATCGGCCAGCCGCTCAAAGGGCGCCCCGTGCGAGGTCAGCCATGATTCAACGTCTTCTTGGGCATAGGACGGACCGAGATAGGACCCGGCCATGCCGTCCGGTTCCCCATCCGGCCGCACCCGTGCGAGCCCGCCTGCGACGTAGGTCGCCGCCAGGGCCGCGCCGACAGCCCCGCCCGCATCACCAGCCGCTGGCTGGACCCAGAGCTGGTCGAAGACCCGCTCCTGCAAGAGTTTCCCGTTCGCCACACAGTTCAACGCCACCCCGCCGGCTAAACAGAGATTCCTCATCCCGGTCTCTTGCCGTACATGCCGTGCCATCCCAAGAACCGCCAATTCCGTCACATCTTGGATCGATCGGGCCAGATCCATGTCTCGTTGGGTCAACTCGGATTCAGGCTTCCGTGGTTCGCCCCCAAACAGCCGATGAAACCGGTCATTGGTCATCCGCAGTCCCGTGCAGTAGTCGAAATAGTCCATGTTCAGGCGGAAGGAGCCGTCATCTTTGAGATCAATTAAATGGGTGAGAATCAGATCGAC
>Ga0194119_10008434_pt1 | contig 14157 bp, 13 predicted proteins | sample TA2MahC100mmetaG_FD_148620 | JGI IMG/M metagenome (GOLD analysis project Ga0194119, IMG submission 148620) | Freshwater microbial communities from Lake Tanganyika, Tanzania - TA2015018 Mahale Deep Cast 100m | ecosystem: Environmental > Aquatic > Freshwater > Lake | place: Tanzania: Lake... | reverse complement strand
ATCTTGAATAGCCAATGGCCTTGGGCGACTTTTTCTGAAGTCGCCCGAGGTTGGATATCAGAAGTTCAACTCGTTATCGCTTCCCCACATGGGCAACTTGAAGTCCCTTGAGAGCAGATTATCAAACTTGTCGGCTTTGTGTGAAATTACCTTCAGCATATGCGTGAACTCTACTTGATCCAAGCCTAGAGCTCTTCTCTTCACAACGAGTACAACCCCATATTCTTCGCAAAGAGCTAGTCGGCAATCTGATAAGTGATTATTGAGATCAAGCAATAGATGAAACAGGTTGAAGAGATTTTCGTCAGACTTTATTGAGGCCGTAGGAAGCTTTACAAGAGGGGCTGTGATTTGGAGTGTTATTTCACGATCATCGATGTCGGGGGCGGTATCATTATTTTCGAGCTCGATAATGACTTTTGCACTGCCTTTCTGTTTGATCCAGGTTAAGCGCTTGGGCTCTGTGTTGTCAGGATTAGATGGAAGCTGAAGTTTGTTGAATACAGACATCACAACCTCTGCATACGCTTCCATGCTGTCAGGTCGAATCTTTACGGGTGAAGACTCAATTTCTTTGAGAGTATCGCCCGTTGGCTTGTTGAGGTCAGCTGGTTTGTCAGGTAGGTTTTTGGAGGCGGAATCAAAGAATTGGCGAAATGCTGCGAATGGCATGGCAAATGCAGAAAGTATCGTCATCCTAACACCTCTATGTGCCGTGAGAACGCAAGCTTGTTATGCGATATATGCATAAATTCTCTGGTGTTGCAAGCCATCACTGACCTTTGAGTGGATTGCACATGTAGATGCTAAGATTTGATATGTAAAAGCTTCGTTCTTTTGGTGGGAGTTAGAGTTGATTTGGGCAAGATGAGTTCCGTAAGGGTCATTCGCACGATTTTACTTTCGTCAGTTCTGGTTCTTGTCGGATCTGGAGCGCTTTGGGTCTGGACTATTCCCCGTCAAAGTCGCTTGCGGCTTGCTGTTGGCCAGTCAAATGGTTTTTATTACAAACTTGGAGAGATTCTAGCGGAAAGTGTCGCCGAATCCAGCAATGTGCGACTTGACTTGGTGAAATCAAGCGGATCAGCTGAAAATCTGAAGCTGCTTCTGGCTAATAAAGTGGATCTTGCGATCGTACAAAGTGATGTTGCAGAGCAAACTCTAAAACAGGGTCAAGCAGATGCCATTGCTAACTTGGCTCAAGAGCAAATTATGCTGGTTATTCGTAATGATAGGCGTGGGCTATTTTGTTCATCAACTAACGAGAGTTATTCTCCTCTTTCGTTTCTTGGGGGGAAGAGAGTTGGCACTGGTTCGCTCAACAGCGGGATTAGCTTTACAGCCAACCGCCTTCTTAGTGCTGCTGGGCTTCTGGACTCTGTTATTCATGTAAACGTAGGAACGCAGGATGCGATCAACAGGGCTAAGTCAGAAGAGCTGGATGCTTTCTTTTACGTGGGTCGTCTCGAGTCATATGCTTTTCTTCAGGAGTTCCTGGCTGAAACGCCGGCCTATTCTCTATGCTCTTTGTCCTTGGGAGTAGCTAATTATCTGACCGCAAACTATCCAGGGGTTTACGCACGTTCTTCGATTTCTCTTGGTTCAGTTGGTTTAGATCCTTTGGTCCCACTTCAGGATGTTCGAGCTGTTTCGGTTCCGACTTTGCTCGTGGCTAGGCCGGGTGTGAAGCCGGGCCTAGTTAAGGCCATCGCATGGGCTATTCTATCTGGTCAGAAACGCTTTGCACAATTTTATCCAGAGCTTGATAGCGGAAGCCCTAAAGACTTGCTTGTGCGCGGGCTGCATTCGGTTAGTCAGTATGCATTTGATGTCTATGAAAATGGAGATCCCGCGCAGGCATGGAAGCGTTATATTGAGCAGAATAATGACTTGCAAGCCGGAATCGTTCTCGTGTTGCTAACGACGCTGGCGGGTTATTCGTTCAAGGTCTGGAGGCAGCAGCAGTCGCGCAAGACGATTAACTATGTGAATGAGAAGCTTGTTAACTTATCTGAAAGACTCGAAGACTCTCCTGCTTCTATACTGGCAGAAGTCGACGAGATAACTGATGAGGTAAGAGTGAAGTATATCGCTAACAGGCTGACGGACGAAACCTACGCGGTTATCAGTAAAAAACTGCAAACACTTCAGGAGAAGTGCAGGAAAAATGCCGAGGATTCCAAGAGAGGCGCAATTCTAAGTTCTCTGGTTCTTTTTGAAAAGTGGTATGAAGCTGCAGAGGTTGATCCGCTTGCGGCGGAGGTGATGATGACCGAAATGCGTGCCCAGTACAGGGATATGCTGCTGAACGGGCAGGTTGATATTGCAGCGTTTATTGAGTTGACCGAGTTGACACTTTTGGCGCTTGTATCAACCAAGAATCGATTGTAGTCGGCTAGATAGATTATTGTTGTGTTGCAGCTGCTGAGTCCCTACCGATCGCCCGACATTCCTCAGATTAGGTCAATGGCTTCGAACATGGAGGCCAGTTATTCGAGCTGTTGTGGCTGCTTGCGACCGCCTTTCGCCAACGCAAGTTGGATGGGGCGTCAGACATGGTGGCGGGGCAGGTCTTTGGGGCTAACAGCTATGCACCCCGCGAGTCCCAGACGATCGAGCGGAAACCTCAAGCACGTCGGGCACGTACGTTCTCCTACGACGGCAAGAGCGTCGAGATGTGGCAGCACCTCAAGATTGGCGCTAAGGATTCCGAAAACCGCACCTTGCGTGTTCATTTCTGCTGGGATGCCGAGCTTGGCCTCAGACGTCGTCAGAATTGCATTGGCTCACGGTTTCAGTGTAACTATCGAAGATATTCTCGTGAGAGTACGGGCTAAGTTTACTGGAAAACTCAAAGGTGCTGCTCCTTCCCCCATCCAACGCCAGCGATCACCTGCCCGATGGAGCCCTACTTTAGATCTATTCGTTTGGTGCATAGGTCCTGAGGAGCGGGTCAGGTGTATCGCGTCGTTAGACGGGTAGTCGTAGAGCCACCAGCCCGCTTAGGATTCACCAGATAGCCGTCGGTCTTCCCTCGCCCATGGCTGACACCGCTCACACCCCCACGGCTCAGGACAGTCCTTCCTCCCGCCAGATTCGGGTGTTCCTCTCGAGCACCTTTCGCGACTTCATGGAGGAGCGTGACCTGCTGGTCAAGCAGGTGTTCCCATCGCTGCGCCGGCGGGCTCAGGAGCGTGGTGTCGAGGTGGTGGATGTGGACCTGCGCTGGGGTGTCACCCAGGAGGAGAGTGAGCAGGGGAAGGTGATCGGCATCTGCCTCGCGGAGATCGAGCGCTGCCGGCCTTACTTCATTGGGATGCTTGGCGAGCGCTACGGCTGGACGCCGGGCAAGACTGACTATCCAGACGAGCTCTTCGAGAGAGAACAGCTGGGATGGATCAGGGATCACCAAGGGAACGCGAGCGTCACCGAGCTCGAGATCCTGCACGGAGTGCTCAACGACAAGGAGATGGCCGGCAGGGCCTTCTTCTACTTCCGCGATCCTGCATGGAGCCAGGGGCAGAGCGAACCCGGCTTTGTCTGCGAGACAGCAGAGGAAGAGGCAAAACTCGCCGCGCTTAAGGACCGGATCCGCGCTAGCGGTTTTCCAGTGGCAGAAGACCTGCCCGATCCAAAGGCAATCGCTGATCAGATCGAAGCAGACCTCTGGGCGCTGATCGAAGAGCAGTACCCCGATCTGGATCAGGCCGATGCGCTGGAGAAGGAAGCGAGGAAGCACGCCAGCTATCGCCAATCACGGCTGGGGGTCTACCTAGGGCAGGACTACGTCGAGCAGTTAGAAGCGTTGATTCATGGCGGTGAGCAGAAAGTCCTGATCACCGGAGAGTCGGGATCAGGCAAGAGTGCCCTGATCGCCAACTGGATGCACCAGCACGAGCGGGAGAATCCCGGTGATGTGGTGTATGCCCACCACCTGGGCTGCAGCAACGACGCGAATGCGATCCGGCCACTACTGGGCCGGATGCTGGATACGGCCTCCAAGCTGCTCAAGGAGACGGAACTAATCACAGAGCCAATCCAGGTGCCAGAGGATTGGTGGGAGCTCACCGCCAAGGTGGCCGAAACGTTGCAGGACCTAGGTCGTTGGTGCCGCAAAGCTGGCAAACGATGGATCTGGGTGCTGGATGGTTTGGATCGTCTGGCGGACGATGACCAGCAGGCCCTGCCCTGGCTGCCACTGCTAATTCCAGAGGGTGTGAGCGTGGTGATCAGCGCGCTGGAGTGCCCGGCCAGAGCAATCCTTCTGGAGCGTCAGTTCCAACTGTTGGAGATCGGGCCGCTGCAACGAAAGGAGCAGGAACAGCTGATCGAAACCTATCTACAGCGCTATACCAAGAAACTTGATGCCGATCGCGTTGAGCAGATCCTGGCCAGCGAGATGGCCAGATCACCGTTATTTCTACGGGTGCTGCTGGAGGAGCTACGCCAGTGCGGCCGCTTTGAAACGATGGAAGCGCAGATCGCTGATTACATCAGCCCCAAGACCGACGACAGCGTGGCTGTGAATGACCTCTACGCTCGCGTGCTTGCGCGTTTGGAGAGCGACTATGGATATGAGCCGGTACGCAAGGCACTCACGACCCTATGGGCAAGCCACGTGGGCCTAAATGAATCGGAACTATTGGCGATTACGGGGCTGGCACCGTTGCAATGGGCACCGATCGACCTCGCGCTAGCGCAAGCATTCGGACGAAATGGAAACTTAATCACTTTTGATCATGATCATCTCCGAAAAGCTGTGGAGAATTTCTACCTGCCAACAAAGGAACAAAAATCTCAAACGCACGGCTTGATAGCAGACTGGTTCAAAAGCAAGCAGGAGTGGGATGAACGATTTGCCGAAGAGTTTCCATGGCAACTAGAACAGTCTGGTCAACCAGAAGAACTCCGCAACTGGTTGATCAACCCAAAATTTCTGGCTCACCTAGAAAGACACCGAGGATCACGCGAAGCAGTGAACTACTGGCGAGCCGCGAGGAGAGACGAAGAGGACTGGCTGGACAATTCAGTTGCGACAGCAATTGACGAGATTATTGAGCGAGGAAAGAATACATCTGCTAACGATATTTACTTGCTTGTCAAGTCCGTCACAAAAACACTAATCGAGGCCGGACACACCGGAGCCAGCGCAATAAGACTGAGGAAAATAGCTTTAGACCTGTCAACAGGCCTTGATCCTGAGATGTCGCGCGAAGACCGTGTGCTTCTAGCAGAAGCGCTACAAGAAAGCGGAGATGTCACAGAGGCTGCTCAAGAACGAGAGGCCGCCCTGGCTGAGCTGAGAAAAGCTAACAAAAAGAACGAATATCAAGAACTAAGCGAGACCGCCGACCTGGCCTCTCTATATAGATATCTGGGTGAGCACGAAAAAGCAGAGACCCTAGGCGTAGAGGCACTCACAGGAAGAGAAAGACACTTAGGAGGGCTGCACCCAGAGACCCTCGAGAGCATGAATTCAATAGCCTTGCTATATCATGCCCAAGGCAAATATTCGCAGGCTAGAGACATACTAGCAGAATGCCTCAAGAGGCAAATATTCCTGCTGGGCAAAGAACACCGTCAAACAATTACAACTATGGCAAATTTAGCGAGTGCTCTCTCCGATATGGGAGAACAGGAAGAAGCAGAACAACTCCTTATAGGGAGCGTAAAAACCATGCTAAAGACACTTGGCCGAGAACACCCCGACAGCGTCACAGCCGCAAGCATGCTAGCAACTTTTTACTTTCAACAAGGAGCCTATGAATTGGCAGAGCCGATAATGGTTCAGATCTTAACGATGCGAGAAAAACTGCTAGGCCCGGATCACCCATCTACAATTACCAGCCTAAACAACTTGGCGATGGCATATGAAATCAAAGGGGAAATTGACCAAGCCATAGAGCTTCTGCGCCAAGGGCGAAGCAGATCAGAAAGAAAGCTCGGGGAAAAACATCCTTCGACTTTATTTGTATCCGGTAATTTAGGCCGATTATTAGTGGCTACAGGGAAGAATGAAGAAGCATCGCGCTTGCTAAAGGATTGCTTTGACGGTATTTCGAGAGTTTTTGGCGAAGAGCACCCGGCAACGCTGGAGAGCAGAATGTCACTTGCTCAACTATTCATGGCACAAGCAGACTATCAGCAAGCCATTGCTGAGTTTAGCAATTGCGCAGCCACAAGTAGGCAGATTTTTGGAGACGACCACCCCACAACAGAAGAAGCAGAAGAGGGTATTGAGATGGCCTACAAAGCCTTGGGGGCTCATGCAAGCGAAAGATCAGTAGATGTCTAACGCCAGCAATCACCTGCCCGCGGGAGCTGCAGCCTGATCTATTCGCTGGGCGCATACTCCTGGGGTGCGGGGCAGGTGTATTGCGTCGTTAGGTGTTGCCAGCAAGGAACCAGTTGAGAATTCTTAAACTTCATGCATTATTCCATGCTCATCATTCTAGGAGCCGAGTAAGGTTGCCAGATGTTTAACTCAGTAGAATGAGCCACGCTTTACCCGAGAACTGGAAAGACCTGACAGAAGATGAGTTGATCTCTCGATTGAGTGATACCGAGACGCTTGACCCCTTAGTGGCCCAGTTGCTATCAGATTCTGAAAGCTGGGATGTTAAGGATTTAGTTGAGGAAATTGCCTATCGACAACTGCCAGACGAATGGAAGGCGCTTCCAGACAACGAATATATTGGAGACAAGCTCAGAGAGAATGACATTACTGACACAGAGGTATTGGACATCCTTGCCAAGTCAAGCGATTTCTACGTGAGGGAAGCCGTCGCATCTAACGCGGCGACACCTCAACTTACACTTGAAATACTCGGCCAGAGTCATGATGAAGATATTGCATCCGTCGCCAAGCAAACTCTAGGGAAGCTGAAGATTCTAATGTCAGAGTCACTAGGCTTAACTAGACAGAGTTTGGAATTAAAGTCAGAGCCTGGCGGAGCAATCTGGTTTGGAAGACTTGAGGATAGTCTTGTTTCCCTCGTTGAACAATCAGCGAAAGAAAAGGCACTCAGCTCTGTTCTTGAATGGCTATGGAATAGTGGAGAAATTGAGCATGTGTCTGGCGTCTTTAACCATGGATGCACCGGCGAAGATGGTCTTCTGGGCAAGATTGCCATAGCCTCTCATGTAGGCATACAGGACTCTTCATCAGAACTGGAGGATGGACATTATTATCTTTATTCTACTCTAAGCAAGGTGAGCACAGGGCTAGATCTTGTATTAGAAGAAAACGAGCCCTTTCAGCCAGCCATGCTTGAAGAAGTCTCGATTAGAGTGCTTCTTCCAGCTATCTTCTTCCTGATGCACCAGACATACGCCGACGATCTGACCAACGGTAGCTTTTCCGAGTTTAATGTTGTGACTGGATTTAGGTATAAGGGAAATCCAGTAGACTCTTACAATGGCAAGTTATATGATAGGGGTTACGATGCACATCTTGTGATCGTCAGGATCGAAAACGGATCTGCTCATATGATCTTTAGTTCTGATGGCGAGACTGAGGAATGGGGCTGAGGGCTGCATTCCCAGTTCCTTGATTATCCATAGAAACACTCACCATCGGCCGGATAAGAGCTACTCGTAACTACCAATCTCGGTAGGCTCCCCCTTGTTCATTCGTCAGCTGGAGGCATCTCATGGTTATCAGACCCATACTAGACACCTAACGCCAGCGATCACCTGCCCGCAGGAGCTTTGCCTCGGGCTATTCGCAGGGTGCATACTCGCAAGGAGCGGGTCAGGTGTATTGCGTCGTTAGGCGAGACTGAAGCCAATACCACTTTCATCGCCATAAAATACGATTTGATGTTATAGTGGTTATAGTCATCTATAAGCATTGAATGGATTTCATTGAAGTCGACTGTACGCCGAGGATTGTAATCGCAAAGCCTTCAACACCAGAGATGTCCTGGCCAAGCCAGGACACTTGTGGTTGCGAATATTTTACCCATTTAGAAAACATATCCTCTGACGAGATCCGGCCAGATGCGGGAATAGATGCATATGTTGAGTTCGCCCTTGCTGATCTTAGAAAAGTTCGGTTCAAGGAAAGTGAGATTTCTGATTTTACGACTGATGAAGCCTCAGTTCTATCAATCTTCAATAGTGTCACCCAAATAACCGCAGTCGATTGCTCTGTCAAAGAGGAAGTTTCGTTCTACGATGGCTTTGGTGGCTCGGGGGACGGAGCAGGGGATATTTATGGTTGTGCATTATGCATTATCACCGTGCGCGAGTCTACGACGATCCAGCTACCTGTTTCAGCTTTAGGTGAGCTTGAAATTGGCAACATAGGTCAACCATCGGAGGCGAGCCTAGCCAATAGTCGTATCAATGACAAGTACGAAGAGGTCTATGCGCGGAATAATCTTATGGAGCGCTCAATCGGAGTTAGATCACTAGAATGTCCGGATGGGAAACTGTGGGATTATATCAGAAGTACGAATCAAAGCGGATTTAATGCCATCATAGCCGAATCGATTGAATCATCACAAAGTCGCCTAGTGCGATATGCATACTGGCAGTATAGATATGACTGGTCAGCTGAAATGGGTCGCCTTATTGATAGTGCCTATTCACTTTATGATATGCATACAAAGCTTAATCGAGGCGATATTTCCTGGGCTGACAACCGGTAATAGTTTGCCGTTGCTTGATCACAAGACTGTTATAGGGCAGTTCCGCCTAACGCTTGCTATCACCTGGCCGCAATGAGCCGTGAAAGCTCAAGAAACCCATCTGGACGCGGCTCAGGTGCATAGCAATGTTAGGCGGCATTGGGCATCCCTACGAGTTGCCTCAGGATGGAGGGCTAGACCTGATTGAAAGCAGTCCCTGCAGCTACCGAACAGGAATCGACCTAAACCTTTAAGGCTGAATTCAAGATCAGCTGCTATCAACATCCGCCAGGCTTACCGAAAACACGCGAGAGCCAGTGAAGACAGGTACAAGTAATTGTGATCGTTCGAGCGAACACAAGACAGCTGCACTGCCAGTATCGACTAAGCCAGTCTCACCATACTCTTACTCCAGAATGGCAGATAACTCGGGCGATCAAGCCAATAGGTCAACACTTCCTAGGTTGCCACCATCCGCCGTGCATGCTAATTTGGGTATAATTATAAAGTCAGTCCCATTGGAGCTTAAGCAAGCGCAGTCTTCAAAAGTCATTCCAATATCAGACCAGCTAGGCCTCGAGATCACGCCTAGCATCCACAGTCTCCATGGACCCAGCAAAAGGATTGCAATCTCACTGTTTTCAGGAGCCGGAGGTCTCGACATAGGTCTGGCTCGGTCTGATTCCAGGCTAGAGTTTCATTCTTGGGTGGAAAGCGACACGGATTGTCTTGATACTCTCCAAGCAAATAATCCCGACTCAGGCAGCGATGCGTTTCATAGAGATATTAGGTTTATCACAGGCAAACATTTATTGGCTCAGTGCAGAATTGAAAAAGGGGAAGCTTTCGTGGTTGCTGGAGGCCCGCCCTGCCAGGCATTTAGCACAGCTGGCCTAAGGCAGTCAATCAATGAAGAGCGAGGTACGCTTGTTGACAACTACTTTTCAATTATCAAGACCGTCAGGCCTAGATTCTTTGTTTTTGAAAATGTACGTGGTCTCCTCTCCGTAGCAATTAAGCACTCGAGTTATGCTGAGAGAATTGAAAGAGAAAAGCTCGGATTGGATGTTAAGCGGCCAGAAGAAGAAAAGCTCGGATCCGTTTTCAACTTAGTCGTCCTTCCTCGCCTAAAAAAGCTAGGCTACGAGATTGTATATGGTCTTGTGAATGCCGCCGACTATGGTTCTCCGCAGGTCAGGCATAGGCTCGTTATTCTTGGCAGCAGGGACAATGAATTTGGCTCCGGAAAGTTTAGAAAAATTACTGGCCAGCGATTGACAGTTCAAGATCTTATGCCACCTACGCATCACAGTCTTGCTCCGTATCCACCAATCAGAAAGTGGAGGACATTGAAAGATTCAATATGGGATCTTAGAGAATCACCTCCTCGTGATGAAGACTGTTTTACTTACAGCAAAGAGCGACAGGCAGTTTGGTGGAGAATACCACCCGGTGCTTACTGGACCTATATTCGAGATAATCCATCAATTTTCCCAGAAGGGCTTGAACAACTGATGGGTGGTGGATATCGATCAGGTGGTGGAAAGGTTGGTTTTTGGAGGAGATTATCCTGGAATAAGCCTGCACCCACACTCCCGACACAACCTCAGCACTTAGCAACTGGTCTGTGCCATCCTGACTTTGAGAGGCCTCTATCGGTCCTAGAGTACATGCGCCTTCAAGGTTTTCCAGATAACTACATAATATCTGGACCCAAAGCAAGCAGGTACAAGCAGATTGGAAATGCCGTTCCTGTTGAGCTAGGCGAGGCAATTGGAAGGGTCCTTAACGCTATTGCAGATAGAGCTTCTGCAGAGGATGACATTGACTCATATGATGATGAATCGGATGATGACCGTGAGCGTGAACTAGAAATGCAAGCTTCAGCCTAAGTGCCTTTGCTGCCACCCCATGCTATCGTCTTAAATGGATAACTTTCCATATTCACGAGTTATAGAGCATGCCGGCTCGGCTCTTGATGTAGCAGTTGGCCGCGTCAAGGAGAGGTCAACCGAGCTTTTTGCATCTGAGATTTCCTCGGCTGGAAATGGTTATGCTTCACCATTTCAGAAGATTCTTTTTCCTGAAGGCAAGGTCTTCTCCTCTTTTGAACGATCACTAAGTGCTTCTTTAGGAAAAGCGTTCGACTACATTGCTGCTGATATCGCAAGGGCAGCTTATGGCAATGGCGAGCATGACTACTCTTTTTCGGGTACCATATCAACTGCGGCCCTTCAAGAGATTGAGAGGATAGTCAACTCTTACAAGAACCGAAGTGGTTCTTATCCTTCTACATCAACCGAAGTAGGAAGGCTACTTCCACTCCTTCAAGGAGATCTGGATCAGACTAGGACAGTAAAAACAGATGTATACTTCGTGGATCACGAAGTATACGAGAACTATTTAGAAATTAAGACGCCTATGCCGAACTATGATACCTGTGCAGCCGTCAAGACCCGAATATTGACAATACGTGCGCTCAGGCGAGAAAACCTAGAGAAAGTTAGAGCATTAGCAGTTTTTCCGCATAACCCTAACGGCATTCGTGGTCTATATTCATGGCCCCCTACTCGTTATTTTTTGGATCCTGAAACGGATTGGAAGGCGCGCGGCCATATTCTCATGGGCGAGGGACTCTGGAACTTTATAGGCAACTCACCATCCACTTACGAGCACCTACTGGAAGCATTCTACGAAGTATCTGTGACAAAAAGAGACGCATTAATGGAACTACTTGAATTGGCATCCTCACCCCTATGAATGACTTGCATCTAGACTGTCCGGAGGTCACATGGCCACGACGGCTTAACGGATTCATTGTTCTGGGCATAGTCTTAAATGAAAGCGGTTCTACTGCATGGATTCTCTTTGAAGCAGAGAATGGTATTCTTTTGTCAACGCGTGGGTTTATAGGGAAAGGAAAAGAGTTTCCCAAAGACATTCTCGGCAGGGCGCCAGTGATTATGGCCTCTGCAGCAATTAACACTTGGAGGATGCTAGGTAATACAGATACTTCCATCTTTTTTGACAGTGTCAAGACTGGTGAGGTTCATATTTCTGGAGATTTCAGAGTCTTTGCAAAGAACGCGCCTCTTATTATCCGAATGCTTGAACATTCTGGAATCTGGAATCAGATAGATGATGTTATAGTTGCGCTAAATCAGTGAGAGCAAAGTTGCTTGTATGCTCAGCCGCCTAACGCCAGTTAGAACGTCCTCGTAGCCCACTAGAGCCCCTTTATCTGCCCTGATAGCAGCCCATCGGCCTCTCGTGTCCTCCTGGAGCGAGAGGCTTTTTAGGTGAAATGCCAGATTTTCTACGGACCCGCAGAATCTGATTCAAAGCAGATCGGCCGGGCTCGTCACGCCAGCAGGACCTCGATTGAGCACATGCGTATAGATCATCGTGGTCTTCACATCGCTGTGACCAAGAAGCTCCTGGATCGTTCGGATGTCGGAACCACGCTCCAGCAGGTGGGTGGCGAAGCAATGGCGAAAGGTGTGGCAACTGGCAGGTTTGCTGATCCCTGCAGCTCTGACCGCGGCACGAACCGCCCTCTGAATGACAGAGGGGTCGAGATGATGGCGTCCCTGTTCACCCGTCTCTCGATTACGCCAACGCGTGACCTGCGGGAACACCCATTGCCAAACCCATTCGCGCGAGGCTGAGGTGTATTTCCGTCCCAATGCATTCGGGAGTGGAACTTGCCCCCACCCTGCGGCGAGATCCTGGCGATGAAGCCGTCGTACGTCCCGGAGATGGATTTGCAGAGGCTCCATCAGGTTTTGAGGAAGCACCGTTACGCGGTCTTTGTTGCCCTTCCCCCCACGAATGACCAATTGATGCGCGGCAAAGTCGAGATCCTGAACGCGGAGCCTTAAGGCTTCCATCAGCCGTAGCCCGCCGCCATAGAGCAGGCCGCTGATCAAGGCAGGGGCTCCTTCCAACTGTTGGAGCACCGCGCGGACCTCCACCACACTCAGCACTACGGGGAGCCGTTTCGGCCGCCTTGCCCGGACAACCCCATCGAGATCCCCCGGGTCGATCTCCAGGACTCGCCTGTAGAGAAATAGGAGAGCAGCTAAGGCCTGGTTCTGAGTGGATGCGCTCACCTGTTCCACAACGGCCAGATGAGTGAGGAAGGCATTGATCTCTGGCCCGCCCATCTCACGCGGATGGCGCAACTGATGGAATCGCAGATAGCGTCGTAGCCAGCGCTCATAGGTGCCGATCGTTCTCCGGGCGTAATGACGCGACGCCAAGGCTTCGCGATACACCGTGATCAGGCTGGAGCCATCGCTGGGCATAGCAGTGAGCCTCTCTCCCCTGAGCATTCCCCTGGTCTTGACAGCTCGTCCTTCGCACGAAGGAGGCATGAGTCACCCCCGACCACTCCCAACGTGTGGGGACACAACACCTCAGGCCATGCCTTCCAAAGTCCTGCTGGCAATCGCCGGTGCGAGCGCCTTTGCTTGTGCGCTCGCTCTTCCCTTCGCCAGCCGCGCCACCACCAATTCTGAAATCGCGCGTCGCAGCTGGATCAACACCCTCAACCAGGACCTCAAGGCGGGGATCAACTACGAGGCTGTACGGAACAACCCGCTCACCCTGGCTCTTTTCGGCGTCGCCGACGCCGCCTGCCTGAACCAGGCCGCTGCCTTGGCTCTTGCCAAATCCGCGCTGCCAGCAGCCCAAGCTCGCGCAGCTGTGCAGCGCTTTGATGAGCGCTACTGCGTGGTCAAACACCAGAGCAGCTGATGAAGATCTGGCAGAAGCTCGCCCTTTCGTTGCTTGCCGCGGCTGGCTTCACGGCCGGAGCGGGGGTGCTGTGGTTTCTATGGCTGCTCGTGACTTCCCCATCCGAGCCGGATGGCTTTGGCCAGGACCATCAGGAGCAATGGGCCGTCACCTCCTGTTGGCGCCAGATCCGTGATGGTGAAATCACGAGCACCAGCCAATGCAGTGAGTACGCCCAGGCCCACCTCGACTTCTTCACAGAACAGCTGGCGCCCACGGCTGCAGCCACCACCTGCAATATGAGCCGCGCACACCTGGCCTATGCCCGCCAGAGCAGCCCTGATGCCACAGCGCTTCTGGCTCAGCTGAACCAGCAGGTCCAGGCTGATTGCACACACCTGGAGACATCCCGATGAAACGCTTTGTTCCCCGCCTGCTTGTGGTCTATGGGGTCTGCCTGTCTGTACTGTTTGGCATTGCACTCATTCCCGACTACGCCGCATTGATCCAGGCGGTGGAGCAACGGCAGGAGCAAGCAGAGCTCAGGCACCGCATCAACGTGTTCGCCGAAGGCACCTGGTTCCTTCTGGCCAACCTGATCGCCGTGGGAGGTCTTGCCCTTGGCAGCAGAGCGAAGGGCGAGTGATGGGGTGCCTCTTACCCCTGCTGATGGTTTCCGTGGGCTTTGCGGCGCTAGCCGGCGGACTGCTGTTGTTGGCTGCGATTCCTAATCCGAACAGCCCTGTGACAGAGGCCAATGTCGCCAAGTTGAACGCAGGGATGACCT